>JACCDH011102516.1_pt1 | contig 43712 bp, 50 predicted proteins | sample 7442481 | NCBI WGS metagenome assembly JACCDH01 (sample SAMN15323433, study PRJNA562643) | freshwater metagenome | isolation source: river surface water | place: USA:Blue River Watershed | collected 2017-08-15 | reverse complement strand
GATAGATCTTAAATTACTAGAGGATCAGGAAAAGGCGCTTCGTCAAAAAGTATTAGATGATTTAACGCCTGTTTTGGTGCATCAGATGATGCCATTTAATCAGGTGTATAGTGGTGTCTTAGAAACTAAGTATGGCGTTCATTTAAAGCAAATACAAAGGGGTATGCATATGCATATGAAATATAAACCCCGTTACGGAAATGTTGGTTGGATGTCAAATCAAGTATTGTGCTGGGGGTCAAGTACTGGTTGGGATCTTACCAGAGATGGTAAAATTGCCTGTTGCCGCATTAATTATGACGACTACGTAAATTTTGAAATAGAAATATTGAGCCCCGAGCAAATAGAAGAATATAAAGCCAAAATGGCTTCGAATGAGGCTGCTAAGCCTTCCATCGAAGAACGTTTAATGACGCTCGATAGTCTAAATAGTAAAGGGTTATTGTCGGCAGATGAGTACGTTCAAAAACGCGCTTTGATATTGAGTGAGGTTTAGGGAATTAAAACGAGACTAAGGGACCGGAACAACGATTTTATTTAAATTATTCTTCTATCTCCTCCCAGCTTTTGCCATCATTGTAATGCATTTTTCTATTCTTAATAGTCTTCTCAAAGGGACTCAGGACATAAATAGCACACATAAGTGTGATTGATATTCCAATCTGTTGATAAATAGTATATTTTTTCTCTATACCACAATATTCTGAAAAACAAAACAATTTAGAATAAACTAAATTTCTTTTCAAATCTACCTTCTTAACTTTTTCTTTCCTTTATGGGTGTAATAATGTTTTACAAGTTTTTCTCCTTCCGAAGCCAGAAAGTCTTTCCAATGTGAAAGCATGTTTCCCCAAAAATGTTTAACGATTGTGACTATGCTGTTGCTGTCGTTATTGTATTGCCAAAACAATTTGTCGCCAAATATTTTGTAATATTCGAACGGTTTTTTACACTATCTAAATAGAGGTCAGGAATAATTCTTTGTCTTTTTGGTATATCTTCCTAAACATTTACAGTATTTATTCATTATCTTTTATTAAAACGACTGGAGCGGCAAATACATCAAAGCGATTAGAATAAATGTAATCAGTTTTGTCAAATACTGGAAATCCATTTTTAAACCAAAATATTTCATTACTATTAAGCCAAATAGGATACTCTTCATTTGTATTGGAGCAATCTAAAGATATTCCATGTACTTCCATAATCATATGCATCTCGCAGGAATAACCTTCCACTAGTTTTACATATTTTCTTATAGCCACAGAATCACTTGTATTGACTTTTAAAAAATTATCTAGCTCCTTTAAATCTTTTTCATTAGGAAGATGCCAGTGTTTTGGTAGTACTGATTTTAAATATTTGATAGCTGTATCACTATATATTATAAATCCATTGTCAAGTTTAACTGCCCAAGGTTTTTTGGGCCATGATATTTCATATTCGTCATTTTCCCATTTATTGTCTCCATCTTTTTTCCATTGTAAAAAATCTGAAACTTGATCGACTGTATAAATATCAATATTTTTTTTAAATACATCGACTATTGAGTTGGAATTAAATATCCAATTTTTTTTGTGAATTTTTAAGCTAGTAAATTCAATATTTTCTATTTTAATTTTTTCTTCCTTGATTTTTTTATCTTGATTACATCCTACAAGGGCAGTAAAAAGAAATAATATAATTGTCTTTTTCATTTAGTTTAATTTATTTAAATAAAATCTCTGCTAATTAGTTTATAAGAGTTCTAAAATTCCATTACTATACACGAAAATAGTATGATTTATGGCATAAAGTGGTAGAATATTTAAGAAAGCCAATGAGAATTTTTTGAAACTCATTTATTTCGCACACACCTTATAGAATATCCTACTTTTTTGTCTGTAAAGTTTCCAACTTGTAATGTAGCATCATGCTCGTATAGTAGTACAAAATATGCCTGATTCTCGTCGTCTTGCAGGTCTGAAGAACTCCACCAGTAAGCGCTATCATGTATTGCAAAAAAAGTATTATTATACTTGCCTCTTCCACCTCCGGGTAGTGCCGTAAAACCTGTATCGTTGAAATGAAGAGATTCTTTTTTTTCTTTAGACTGTATTTCGTTTTTTGAACTAAATAGATCATCCTCATTAGTACCTGCATTTCGCTCGGTAATCATTTTAAAAAATTCATCCATTTCATGGTCAGGTTGCCAATCTTCTGCTTCCTTAAGTCTTTCATTGCAATTGTCTCCAAGTTCTAAAGCTAATTTATTCCATTCCTCAATCGAAGGGATATGCCATTCTTCTGGAGCTAACCCTCTTGGGTCATTTACAGCATACCAATTATATAGTTTTCCGTATTTTTCGCCAAGGCTTGGATTATTTTGATAGTAGCACCAGGCAGGTGACTTGCTTTTCGCAGCAGCTTCCCACTCTTCGTTGGTTGAGGCCTCAATTATTAAATCTCCATTTCTAAAACATGAAGTATCAAGGTTTTGGGTTGTCCATTCTTGGCTCCCAATTGTCACAGAAAAAGGCATTTCTGCTAACTTTTGATTTAAACTAGTCTCTTTTTTATAAGCAGCATCTATTTCATTTGGCGGATAATAGTTGCTTGGACAGTTGTCCCCAAAAATACTATTAGATTTTAGTAAATGGAAAGTCTTATCTCTATATTCAAAAATAATCCACGAAGGCAATCTGCCTAAAAAATTAACTAAAATTGATTTTTTGTCATCAGAAATTTTATAAGATTTAAATGAATTCGATTCTCTCCAGATATCAATTTCATCTTCCTTTTCAAAATCATTTATTATCAATTTCTTTCCTGTTTCACTGAATATATCTATTATATTTCCACAAATAGAATATGCGATAAGTATTTTCCCTTCATGCATTTTCACTTCCTGAAGAGACTCGTAAAATATTGGCAGAAAATTAATTAAATCTTTTTTTTCCTCTTCGATTTCGTTTTTAATTCTTATTCTTCTTTTTTCTTTCCGTTTTTCAATTTGATCTTCTGTTAAGTTTTCTGGGTATTCATCTAATTCATCAAGGCTCAAAAAAACGGAGCTGTATTTTTGAATCAGAGAATGTTCAATAATTTTATCAAAATTTGGTGATTTGTATTTACTAAATTTATCACTTTCATGAAAAAAAAGTGTTTTAGGTAAAATTTTAAATAGCTTTAGTATTTTTTTAATTTCATCAATTGGCACTTCTGATAAATTATAAATTTCTAAGCCTTTTGATTCAATATAGTTTACCACTTCATAAGATTCCTGTACAAATGCTCTCTTGTCAGTATAGTCACATAGTTGATGTAAATAACCTCTTATTTCCATTTCTGATGGTTTTATTTTTATAAAACCGTATGTGTTGAGATCTATGTTAATCATTAAAATCTATTTGTAAATAAACACTCAATTATTTATTTATTATAATTCTTTTACAAAAAACGCTCTTTGGTGACCTGCACTTCCATATTTTCCTTCAAATAATGTCACAGGCTTATATTCAGGCCATGGTATAGTGTTTTCGCCCACAAATATGTATTTAGGAAGACTTGAAGAAATCTTACTAATTCCATAAAATTTAGCATTTGTTTCTTCACTGTAACCGAAAATTTGATTACCCCAGTTGCCACCGAATCCATGATCTTGCAAAACAATTACATCGGGTTTATATTTTTTTTGAAGTAATATGTAATAAGTCTTAATTGCTTCTGTTCCTAGGTAGTATACGTCGCATTCTTTATCTTGTGTGTTTTTAATTTTTATTTTAATGCCGTAGGCAGATTCTGGGCTTCCGAATTGAACTGCTGATTCTAAATTATACCAATAATCACTCCATTTCGTTTGCTCAAAGAATTGAGGTGATATTTTTTCCTCTTTAACTAAGGCCCAACTTTCTCCTAATTCTTGCATTAATGTGTTAATATTTATTTTGTGATTATAATCTATATAAAATATTTTATCAATAGTGGTTCTGTCGATGAAAAGTTTAATTGTTTCGAAATCACTCCCAGCTCCGGGATAAAATAGAATTGATCCCAAGTTTTTATTTTGCTCTAAAAACTCATTTATATTTTTCATGTTATTGATTTTAAATGGCGAATATGATTTTATAGGTGAAACGTAAGAGAAAGCAATGATTTATATAATTTTTAACTTTTAGTTTAAGTTTTGATACTTTAAAAAAGATTTCTTTCATCATTTCTAAGGTACATTTAAAGTTACAATATTTTTTTAGTGATTTAATTTTCGATCGAAATTAAATTCGTTATCGATTTGTGAATTTTGAAAACTTCATCTTAATTGGTTTATAAAGTTATTTAGAATATAATTAATTCATTTTGAATAAGATAGATGTTCATTATCAGTATAAGTAAATGGATCTAAGTATGACTTACCGCAGGTAACATCATAAACAATGAGGCCAATTGTAACACGGAATAGAAGCATAGGTGTTCTAAATTAAACATTGTAAAATAGACAGATTATATGCCAAAATGTTTTTTCCTTCAAAATAAAGTTAAGTAATAGTGAAGGAGTATTATCCCAATATGTACAAGAAACTTGTAGCGCAACTTATTCTCTAAAATAGTTATTGATTTTTATGGAACTTAGCTTGTAAACTACTTGATACAATTGTATCTATTCATCTCTGACTCAAAAGTTTATGAGATATTCAAATTGTGAGGGGGTAAGCATTTTGTTTCAACATATTTTTTTATGATTGATCCTATTTTTGATTAAACAACCTATTAGAAAATAATTTATCTTAGTAGAAAGTATATTCTAGCTCCAATTTTATGCGTAATATCATATTCAAAAAATACGAAAAAACAATACAGGATTACGGCACCATGTTGGATCAAATAATGAGTAAGTGGGCTTGGGATTCAGAAGATTCAATGTATGAAACTGCTTTTACTTATTACAGGGCCCTAAAAAATGATATTTATCCAAATAAAAAGGAAGATATTAATATTGAAGAGATATTGACAAATGAGTTAGCGCTAAACAATACTAATCTATCTAATTTGATTATAACCTGCATAAAGAATTTTCCATTAGAATTCAGAGCACATAAAATTGAATGGTGGAAAGATGATAATTGTTTAGGCAGCGAATTTGTATATACAGATATATATGAAGATGCAAGATTGCCATACTATTATATATTGCATATTGATCTTTTTCAGAGCTATAAGCTTCTTCATAAAGAAACCGGAAAATTGTTAAACTTCACATTTCATGATTTATGTCCTTCTGATGATAATTCTATTCTTAATGGTAGGCACATGCATGGCGATTTATCTAATTATGATTTTTGTTCAACCTTTATTGATTGGAGTAATGACGATATTGAAGGCACAGCTAAAGTAGTAGCTAATAAAAATAAGGAGATTTTTCAGAATCTTATTCTCCCTATTTCAACTAATGTGCCATATTTTTATAAACCCTGTACAAATAATAATGACTTTCAATTTAGCTATAATGTCATGAACTTGCTAAAAAGTAATTACTTCGGAAATTTGCAACTTAGCTCTAATAATTTAAATATTTCGCAAAATGATATTGATGAAAATTTTAACAATCTCCCATTTTAATGCTTAATAATAATTAAATGTTTAATAGAATTGAAGGAAATATTCTTCTCGAAAAATTGAATACTAAATTGATTTATTCTAATTTTTCTGATAGTTTAGTATTTTTTGTAGCAGATTTAGAAGACGTAAATGAAGAAGAACTTATTAGATTAGGTCATTTTGCAGTTTCTGATGGCATCAATATGATTGATTTTAAGGAGAATGTTTTAGATGATATTTCAAATATGTATGGTGTAAAGAGTTGCACTCCTCCTGAATTTATAAACCTCCAGGATTTTTATTCTGAAATAGGAATTTATGACGATGAAGTAACAGTAGAACAAATAATTAGTTTTTTTGATATTTTTTCTGATAGGTAGGTTTATGTTAATCCGAAGATTTGTTTGAAAAGCTTTTTAAAAAAGATGAGTGATCTACTTCAATTATCTACTCTTCTTTGAAAAAGCTGATAGTCTAAATAAAAATAAAAAGATGAAAGACTCAAGTCAAATTGTTATAGACAAAACGGCATTGTGGTTGTCAAGTATGGATCAATATTTTGATGCTTATCCAGATGCAGTTAATGTTTTTGTTTCATTTATACAGAATAATCAGGAGCGTCTAGATTTAGCTATAATTGGAATCAATAAAACCAACAACGGATTTGGTTTTGGTATTGAAAATCCATTGTCTGAAATAGGTATAACTGGGTGCTATGGAATGTTTGATTTACTTGAGTTGGTAGTTTTGAAAAGAAAGTCGCATTATAAATATTTAAAACAGGGTTTTATAATTGATGAATTTGATTTGCAAACAAAAAATGGCGAAACTCTAAAAATGTATAATCGAGTTGAAGCACACAATCCTCCTAAATCGAAATAGATTTATTTTAGAAACCTATTAATAGTTGATCATTAATTAATCTATAGTAAAATGTCAAAGATATATTGTGTCGGCGATATTCACGGTTGTTCAGCAACGCTTGAAGATTTGTTGTTAAAAAAAATCAGGTTACAAAAAAGTGATAAATTAATATTTATTGGCGATTATATTGACCGTGGTAAGGATAGTAAAGGAGTTATCGATATTATACTTAATTTATTTACAAAAAAATTTGATGTTACCTGTCTGTTAGGCAATCATGAAGAAATGTTTATAGATAGTTTTGCAGATGATGATATCTATGAACATTGGGTTACTAAATGCGGCGGAAATTTTACTTTAAATAGTTTCAATATCACTACATATGACGAGTTAGATGAAAAATATTTATACTTTTTCAAAACGCTTTTACATTACCATACATTATATGGAAAATATATTTTTGTACATGCTGGTTTGAATTTTAGCCGACATAATTTATTTGAAGACAAGTATTCATTGTTGTGGAAGCGTGATACTACAATAGATTATGAGAAACTAGGTGATAGAACAATTATACATGGCCATACTCCACAGCCTTTTGAAGAAACCCAATCTCAGCTAAATCATATTCATCAGAATAAAATTGTAAATATTGATAATGGCTGTGTTTTTGCAGCAAAACAAAAACTAGGCCAATTAACAGCGGTGGAATTAACTGAAATGAAGCTATATTCTGTCTTTAATCAGGAATGAGTTAGGCGCTATTGTATCTCCAGTTTCTTAATTAACAATTCTTTTATTAATTTTATATTAAAAATATAATTAAGAATTCCTACCTTAGCTCAAATTATAAAATATGCTATTGCTAAATCTGCTCAGCGACAACATTTTGACTATTACGCTAGACAACTTATTTCATATATCTACTGGTATTTTAGAAGATAAACATGAACGATTTATTGAATCAGAAGGTGAATTGCAAAAGGTTTGGTTTTTGCATATGGGTGATATGCTTTCTGATGATGGGCTTATCGACTTTGCTAATTTAGAGTATAATGAAAGTAGGCTATTAGCTAGCCGGTTGCGGAGAGAACAATTTATAACATCTAATAAACGTAAGGTTCAAAAAAATGCTTCTGAACTAATTCCATTAACTTCTAAAAAGTTAATACAACCTACCGATTATTTGCTTTGTATACGTGGGGTGCCAACTGGATATTCGGTAATGCGTTCTTTAAAAAATCTGCCTTCATCTCCAGCATTTAAAAATTTTACTGCTGCTGCTACACATCACTTTGTGATCTTTAGATTGCGGGATAACTATGCGCATATGGATGTTCAATTCGTTCATTTATTACTCGATACAATTGTCAAAAGTGATATGGTTGAATTGTATAAAAAGAAACGAAAAGCTTTAGAGGAAAGAAAGAGAGGGGAAGATGAGCCAAATATTTCTCCTGTTGTCATTACAAGCATTAAAGAAATCAAGGATTTTATCATTAAAATTCCAAAACAAATTGAAAAGCATCGAGAACTTATCCAAATGCATGATGAATTGATAATACAAGCGAAAGAATTACGTGAAAAGACTGATCGTTACTTAGAAGAGATAAAAAAAATTACCGAATCTAAATAATAATTCAATAAAATATTAAGGATGTCACAGTTTAAAAAAATTACTCAATTAGAAATTACAAGTATAGCAAATTTGACGGCACTAAAAACATCAAAATTGCATGTAGTTTGTACAGCAAATAAAGAAGACAGTTTTTGCAATACTTTTTTAACTAGTGTAGGGGAGACAGATCAAAGCATTAAGGGGTTTTGCAATACAGTGAATTCCAAATATGAACCAGGTTGCTTGTTTCCCAGGCACACACTTACCCTATTCCCTCTGTTTAGGCCAGATAGAGCTAACACCGAGGAAGCAGATTTACGCAAGTTTATTCAAGACGTTTTTTTGGCACAGGTCAAGTATTTTAAGTCTCCCTCCATTTTATTTTGCTTTGATTTGGAAAGTTGGCCAGATATGAGTCGCGTTGAAAGTATCCTTTTGGAAGAAATGGAGGCACATCCATTGCCAAATGTTGATACGGTCTATTTTTATTAATTAATTGATAATCAGCTGAAAATCAGATCTGAAATCATAAAGGTTTCTTAAATTATAACTAAAATATAAAAAAGTAAATGCAAATATAAATTGTAGCCCTACCTTTGCTGTAACATAAAAAAACATCAAATGATGACACTAGTTATTCATCCTCAAGACAAGTCTACAGACTTCTTAAAACCAATTTATGAAAACATACCAAATAAAAAGGTGATTACCGGCGGATTAACATATGCCCAAGTAGAGGAGGAAATGAGTAAGCATGGCGAGGTTATTATGTGCGGACATGGATATGTGGGTGGTTTATTTGCAATTTCAAATTTCCCCGGTTTACATCACGTCAGTTATATTGTTGATCATAGAATGGCTTCAATATTGGAAACCAAGAAAAAAATTGTTACCATATGGTGCTTTGCAAAAAACTATATTCAAACCAATAACCTAAATAATTCGTTTCACTCTGGAATGTTCATTAGTGAATTAGGTGAAGTGTCGTATGCTGGATTAACGAATGTTACGCAATCGATGATAGATGAAAGTAATAGCTGTTTTTCAGAAGAGCTAGGATCATTGATTGCATTGACACCAAAACAAATTTATGAAACAATGCAACATGGTAAATATGCGCAATTGGCTCAAACCAATCTAATCGCAAGATACAATTTTGAACGCTTGCATTATGATGCTTTATTAAACGTAAATGCTATTTAATTTATGAGTAAGACTATTAAGAAACCATTTAAGTCGCTAGTAATTGAAGACGACTACCCCGATTTTCACGTGTTTTTTAGCGAAAACAAAATTCATGTCTATCGTGCCATTATTGATTTGTTTAAAAGTTTTTTAGGTACCAAGAAAAAAAACTTGTCATTAAGAATTGATGCAAAAATCAATGGGGTTGATTGGAATTCAGATTTTAATTTCAACGTTCAATATGATGTGGTTGTATTGATGCGCGATTTAATGCCCTTTTTTATCGAAAATGAAATGTATGAAGTTTGTGCAGAGATTAGAGATATACATGATCGATTAATATCTGACCATAATAGTAAAGGAATTTTAAGCAAGGCCTAAATTAGATTTATGAAGTATACATCAACTAAAACGCTTTTAGATATTGAGTTTGAACACCTAAATAAACGTGTTGCTGGTGTTAAAACTGGTTTTACATCCGGCTATATTGCAATTGACAAATCATTGGGGGGTAGCGGTTTTAAGCCTGGTTTAATTACTGTATTTGCTGGCCGTCCGGGTATGGGGTCTAGTTTGATTTCTTTAAATGTACTGGTAAATCAACTGATGCAGCTAAATGATAGTGAAGTATTGATTTATATAACTACTAAAGATAGTTCAACGGTCATCTTACAAAGAATTTTGGCAATTGCACATGATATTGAAATCGCAAAGATTCAAAATGGGGATTTGAATGTTCATGAACTTAATAGTATGCAGGATGGTTCTTTTTGTAATAAAAAGTTACATGGTTTAGTGCTTGTTGAACATCCGTCTCCTTCAGTTGAGGATATGCAAAACTTACTTTTTAATTTAGTTAAAGAAGGTAAGTCAATTCGTTCACTTACCATTGATACTTTACAAAATGTAAAAACGGATTCAAGTATTACAAAAGATCAAGGAGTTGCTCAAATGTTAAAAGAATTAAGGGTAGCTGCAATTCAATTTCAATTCTCTATAATTGTTACAAGTGAAGTTTCTAGAAGAGTAGAATATCGAGATGGGCCTAAAATTCCGCAGTTAAAAGACTTGAAAGATTCAAGGTTAATTGCAGATAAAGTAGACTTTGTATATTTTGTTTTACGACCTATGTACTACGAAGTGCCAGGCGAAGATGAAACCATTTCTGATGAGATGCACCTTATTTGTAAAAAAAATAAGTACGGCCCTCTAGATTTAATTGACTTAACAGTTGATTTAAAAACGCAACGGATTACTAATGGGTTAACATTTACTAAAATTTAATTTATAAATTATGAATAACAAGTTATTAGCTGAAAGAGTTATGGTATTGCATAATATCTTATCAAAAACTGTCGATCACTATTTTAGCCCAACTGTAAACGATGGGCAAAAAGGGTTATACGAGACTATAGTGGGGGCTGCATTATGGTATTTACCAGGTGGAGATGAGTTATACAGTGGCAAAATTAGCGTTGCGGCTATGGATAGTTTGAGAAATGATCCTGCCAACACTAAGTTGGTGGAAGAGCATTCTTTTCCAAGAAAAGTAGGTGGCAAATATTTATATACTCTTTTTCGTCATAAGCAGGGGCAACTAAGCGAGCAAGACTTAATTCAAATCTATAAGGATTTTCTTGGCAGATTCAATTTAGTATTGAAGACGGAGAACGATAAGTTAAAGAAATGGCAGAAGTTTAAAAATTCAGGATTGTCAGAGCATGACTTTTTAGATACTGCAGCTCGAATCGAAGATATTGCTTACGGTAAGGCCGGAATTATGTTATGTGCGTTTCCGGAAGCCAAGTACAAAGCATTTAAGCAGTATAAAGCCAAGTTAGCTAGAAAGAACTCTAAAATCGATAAGTCTACGTTGACATTTGTTGTTTAATATGTAAATTTAATACCCACCATAACTGATTTAAAATAACACTATGAAAATACTAGTTACCGCCGATTGGCATATTGGAAAAAGGCTTCATAATGAAGACTTGACTGAGGATATGAACTTGTTTTTTGAATGGTTGTTAGAGCAGATAAAGCTAAATGATGTTAAGTATCTATTGGTTGCTGGAGATATTTTTGACAACAATAATCCGTCGAACGAATCAACAAGGATTTATTATGCGTTTTTGAGAAAATTAAGCGCGTTAAATTGTAAGGCAATTATTACTGCAGGTAACCATGATAGCCCTTCGTTTATTGATGTGCCTAAGGATTTACTTTCTGAATTTGACATTTCAGTATTTGGAATTTTCCCGGGCGTAGATAGATTAGATGAAATTTTTGTTCCCTTAAAGAATGATAGTGGTGAAGTTGTTGCAGTTGTTGCGGCAATTCCTTTTTTGCAAGATCGTTTTGTACGCCAAGTAGGTGAAGGAGAAGGTGCGAGAGAGATTGCTGAAAAAATAAAACAAGGAATGAAATCTTTATTTGCACAAATTGGAGCTGCATTACATGTTTCATACCCTGTTATTCCTAAAATTGGCATGGCGCATTTACATGCTCAGGGAGCACAGATTAGTGAAGCTGAAAGAGAGATTCAAATTGGTAATCAGGAGGGTATTTCTGCCAACGATTTAGATCAGTTTGATTATTTAGCATTAGGGCATATACATACTGGACAAACAGTACTTAAAGGAAAAATTCAATATGCAAGCAGCCCAATAAGTTTAGGGTTCTCCGAAAATAGATACCAGCACAAAGTAGTAATGTTAGAGATTGAAAATAATCAAATAAAGGAGTCAGAAATACCTGTAATAAAAAATCGGTCATTGTATCAATTGAAGGGTACAATGACAGAGGTGGAGAAGTATGTAAAGCTGCTTAAAAATAAGTACAAATTGCAGATGCTACTTGATGTGCTTATCGAAGAGGATAATTATGATCCACGCATTAACGACAAATTAAATGAAATCAAAGAAAATCTAGCAGTAAAAAATGAGATAAAAATTATCAATACGCGAATTCATTTCAAAGACAAAACCGCTACTCGTTTTTCAAGCACATTTGATACAAATGAATTAAATAATCTTAATCCAATCGATGTTTTTAAATCTCGAATTAATGGTAGATCGGAAGAAGAGCAAACAAAATTGATTGAATTATTCAGCGCAATATTAGCTGATACAACCCAAGAATAGTATGAAAATTATATCCCTACATTTTAAAAATTTAAACTCTTTGAAAGGAGCGTTTAAAATAGACTTCACCAACCCAGAATTGGCTAATGCAGGCCTTTTTGCTATTACAGGTCCTACGGGAGCTGGCAAATCAACAATTTTAGATGCCATTACCCTTGCATTGTATAGTTACACCCCACGTTTAGAGGATATTAATGATTCTGCCATAGCTGATAAGGGTGTTATTGTTACAAAACATACTAGGGATGCATTTTCACATATCGAATTTGAGGTGAGTGGGGAAAGGTATAAAGCCGAGTGGGCAATTGAACAAACTAGAAATCATACATGGAAGTCGGTTACACATAAGTTAAGTATTTATGAGGTAGATAAATTTGTCACCATTAAAGACAAGGTGAAAGAGACAAGGAATGAGGTTACTAAAATTACGCGTTTAACAAAGGATCAGTTTACAAAAGCAATTGTTTTAAGTCAGGGAAAGTTTGATGAATTTTTAAAATCAGATAAGCATGAGCGATATAAGTTACTAGAAATCATCACCGGCACTGATATCTACAGGAAAATTGGCAAGAAAATTTTTGAAACATTACGCTTAAAAAACGAGGAGGTAAATAAGCTAGAAGCGCAGATGGGGGGTATTGATTTTTTGACTCCAGAGCAATTAGAAGCGCTTGAGCAAAATAAATTGACGCTTACTACAGATGTTGTTAAATTAAGGATAGACCTTAATAAATTAAATGATTTAAAGTTAACAAAGGAGAAGATCAAAAGTTTGAATGCCGAAAAAGTAGAAATTGAAACAGCTTTTGATTCTTTAAATCAAAGAGCTATTGAATTTAGGCCATTTTTTAAAAAATTAGAAGAACATAGGCAAGTGCTTCCTTTGCAAGTTGACTATAATAACTGGGAAACTACTGCACAAGCAATTAAGGACTTTGACAATCAGATTTCAGCATTGAATAAGCGTTTAGAAGAACGCCTTGTTGATAAAGACTCGATATTATTAGAATTTTCTAAAATTGCGAAGGTTAGTGTAGATGAATCTAATTTTATTGAGCAGTTAAGCATTTTTTTTAATAAAGTAAATAAAGTTGATGCAGATGTATTTAAAATTAATACAGCTTTAGAGCAACAGAAAGAAGGCTTAAATACGTTGTTCAAACAAATACCAAGTAGCAGTACGGAGGCGATTAAACCAATTTTAAAGTCAGCAATAAAATTGAATGATTTTGTTCATGCTAAAGATCTTGAAATAAATGTTAGCCCGCTACCAATTGATTTAAATATCGCTCAAATTGGCACCGAAATTGAAAATTTAAATTCTAAGTTGAGTTTATTTCAAGAAGCATTAAGATGGAAAACAGAGATTATAAAATTAGAAGGTGATAAAAATAGCAATCAAGCATTGTTAGACAGTCTAAACGGTATACTAGCAGATCAAGAAAAAGATTTAACAACAAATGATGATCATGTTAAGGCATTAGCGAATCAGGTTGAAGTTGTACAAAAAGCATATGATGCAAATCTTGCATACATGAGTTTAGATTTGCATAGAAATAAATTAGTTGAAGGTCAAGCTTGTCCTTGTTGTGGTTCTTTAGAGCATCCGTATTCGAAAACAAAGCCAACGGTCAATGATACTTTGGCAGATGAGTTAAAAGGGATAAAGCTTAATTTGAAAAAAGCTGAGGCGATTGTAGGTGAAATTAAAGAATCATTTGCCTCTAATAACGCTAAAAAAGAGTCAATAGAAAGCAATTTGCTTGCTATTTCTACTCAGTTAGATGAAAAAACTAGATTATTAGAAATTGAGTTAACTAAATTGGGGTTAGCTGTTGAAACAACTTTACAAAATTTAAATGATTCCTGTAATGCTATTTCAGCAAGTATAAATAATTATAAAGCCCATAAATTATGGAATGAGACCAAACAGCCGCTTCTAGCATACATAGCATCACTCGAAAAATATAATCAAGATGAAAGCATTTTAAATTCCTTGAAAGCACAGCGAAAGAACCTATTTTCTAGTGATTCAATTGGCGATTATAAGCAAGAGCAAGTGTTATATTGGAATAATGTTAATAATGATATTGCTACATTAACTTCAACAATCAATGATTCAACTCTTTTAAAAGAGCAAAAACAAGCTGCTTACAAAATCTTAAATACTAAATTAGAATTGAAAGTATTGGACTTGGCATTTGAATCTATTGATACCATTAAGTTGGTGTTACTGTCAGCCAATGATGTAAATACCTACGAGGCCGAAAAAGAGTATTTGAATAACCAGAACATATCCTTAACAACAAGAAGCAATGGGGTTGAAGAACAATTAAGATTAGAAGTGCTTAAAGATGATATTTTGATTGAGTATAATGCTCTTTTAGAATCAATTACTCAAAATACTGCGTTAATAGATAGTAAGAACACTGAAATTGGATCAATCGAAACAAAAATTTTAACAAACGAGAAAAACCTTGCAATATTAGAAGACTTAAATAGGCGGCTACAGGTATTAAAAGAAGAGCAACGATATTTTAAAATAATGGCTGAAGAAATAGGTGATAGGGATGGTGATAAGTTCAATAATATCATTCAACGAATTACCTTAAGGCACTTATTTAAAATGACAAATGACAGGTTGTCTACAATTATGGATAGGTATCAAGTTGATTTAGGAACCGATAAATACGAAGATGAAATTTGGGTAATTGATACGTATATGGGTGATGAGCGACGTGTAATAGATAGTGTGTCAGGTGGTGAAAGGTTTGTAATATCACTAGCTATGGCTTTAAGTTTGAGTGACTTGGCATCAAATAATGTAAAATTAGACAGTGTATTTATTGATGAAGGGTTTGGAAGTTTATCACCAGAGGAATTAGACAATGCGATATCTATGCTTGAACGTATGCAGGTAGAAAATGACAAAACAGTAGGTATTATTAGTCACGTCGAAAGCTTAAAAGAGCGAATTGGCACTCAAATTATTGTAGAGAAATTACAAAATGGCGAAAGTACGATTTCATTAAAATCCAATGGCATATTAAAAACCCTCGCAGTTTGAAAATAGAGTTAGCAAAACAACCAAATATTTGATAATGGCAGATAAAAAGTATTTTATTCCAGGAGCCCCTTTTAAATTTAGTCGAAGTAAAGTGGAACTTTTTATGGAGTGCCCTAAATGCTTTTACATAGATAGAGTAAAAGGAGTTGCACGACCGTCTGGCTTTCCATTTAGTTTAAATAATGCGGTAGATGCCTTATTTAAGAAAGAATTTGATCATTACAGACTATTACAACAGCCACATCCGTTGCTTCTTGCTAATGGATTGACATTAGTGCCTTTTCAAGATCATCGAATGGAAGATTGGAGAAATAATTTTAAAGGTATTAAGACAATGTATAACGGCTATGCGTATTATGGAGCCGTGGACGATATTTGGGTTGATAAAGCCGGCACTTTGTATATAGTGGATTATAAAGCTACAGCAAAAGAGGAAGCAGTTACTGAATTAAGTTCCGCAAGCTATCATGATTCTTACCGCAGACAAATGGAGTTTTATCAATGGTTGTTTGTTAAAAACGGATTTACGGTATCTCCAACAGGTTATTTTGTGTACACCACTGGGGATACTACGCTTCCTAATTTTAATGATGAACTTAAGTTTAGAACCCATCTTATTTCTCATACTGGAAATTATGATTGGGTTGAACCAACGTTGGATAAAATGATTGCTGCTGCATCCCAAACTACAGCACCTGCGAGCAATATATCTTGTGCTTATTGTAAGTTTATTGTTGAGAGAAATAATGCTTAATCTTTAAAAGTTAGTTTATTAGCTATTGAAGGAATAACCGCAAAAGAAAAAATGGCAAAAGTCTATTAATGCTTTACAAAACAACTGGGTAAGCAATTTCTCCCCAGTCATGTGTACTATTTTCAAGCATTATGTCTATGATGATTGGAACCAATAATTGCATAATATTACAGGCGTCTTTTAATTGGGCACGATTTAATTTAGAGTTATAAGTAGATCCGCCATGCATTATTGAATTACGAAGGGTGTAGAGCCTTTCTAATACTATTTCCATTAATCCCTCAATATTCTCTTTTGATAAGCAATTTAGTGCGGTAGTTATTGATTTATTAAAGGATGTCTCGTAATTATCTGTGTCGCCACGGTTAAATTCCCAGAACTTCTCAAAAACGTATTTATTTTCAATTAGTACCCGAACAGAGCCACTATATTTTTCCCAAAAAAGATTGTATAAACGGATACGGTCAAATAGAACCAAGCTAGAAGTAAAGTCCCTTAATTTAGCTTTTTCGGGTTTAGAGCTAATGCCATTTAAATCCACAGCATAACAGGCGTTAAAAGCTATCCATAGGGATATAAACTTTAAATCTAAGTTATCATCCTGTTTTTCGGCACTTTTTAGCCACGAAATAGCTCTGTGAAGCCTGATTGTTAAGGTTTCTGGAAGGGTGGATGCTTTTAGTTTACGGGAGAGTTTAACTGCTTGCATGTAGAATACTTTATGAGGGGGAGGTAATTAAAATTAGTTAAATATATCAATAATTAACTATGCTTTTTGTTAAATCGATTGACAATATTATATCTGTCTTTCAATGCGTTATAATATTGCATATATTTTTTTCATACTGTGTCCATAGTGTGCAAACTCATTTCTTTCTTTTGAATAATTTTAATCTTTAAATCTAATAACCATGAGCACGAACATGACTATTTCTAAGGACTTACTTTCTGCAGTACAAACGTTAAGTGCTTCTATTAAAGGGCAAGAAATTACTGATCAATTAATCAATGAGTTAGAAAATGAATCATTCCCTTTGGTAGATTTTTTTGGAATTACACATTTTCAGGCCTTAATTTTTTCAGTGTATATGGAAGCTAAGTTAAAAGATCGTGATTTAGATTTAGAGCGTATGGTAGAAATCTTTGGAAAAAAATTAAGTGTTTTGGCAGATGTAAATGTGGCATTGGAAGAATTATTAGCCAAAAAATTAGTTTTTCATAAGACAAATGATTTTGTAGCTCGAAGAAACAATGGTGCCAATAAAATTGTGTGTGTTACAGATATTGTTGCGAACTCATTAATGAAGGGCGATAAGACTTTAATGGAAGCAGTTAAAGTAAATAACTTTTTCGCATTATTAAGTCAAATTCGAGATTTGATCGTGCGTCGAATTGAATTGACAATATCTACCGAAGATTTATGCGATGAGATTTTGGGTTTATTCGAGATGAATAAAGCTTTTCCAGAGATTCAATGGTTGTTGTCATTTGATGACTTAAATAAGTATGATTTTGCTATTTTAGTAAATATCGCAATTGAGCATATTGATGGTCAAGAAGAGGTGAATATTGGTAAAATGATCAAAGAAACATTTAGTGAAATTCAGGATAGAGTTCGATATACGCGTAAAGTAAAAGAGAATCAATGCATGTTGTTCAAGCATGATTTGATTATTCATTCTGATGATGATCTTTCTTTTGCCAATTATGTTAAATTATCCGATACAGCAATGGATATTTTATTGGGAGGATATAAAGATTTGGTTTCAAAAGAAGTGAAACCTAAATTATGCACCGTTTATAAGTCTGATAATATTAAAAGAGAAACTTTGTTTTATAATGATGCAGAAGAAAAGCAAATTCAAACTATTGAGCGTGCTTTGGAAGAAGACAATTTTGTGAAATTAAAATCTCGTTTAGCAGAAAAAGGTTTAAAAACAGGGATCAATATTTTATTGTACGGTGTGGCTGGCGGTGGTAAAACAAGTACTGTTATGCAATTGGCGGCTAAGACAGGCAGAGATGTCTTTTTCTTAGATATTTCTAGTGTACAATCAAAATGGGTAGGAGAGGCCGAAAAGCAATTGCAAAGCGTATGGACGAGTTATAGAGAGTGTAGAAAAAGTATGGCAAAAGCCCCTATTTTATTGTTTAACGAGGCAGATGGTATTTTAGGGACGCGTATGAACGCTGACTCCAGCGCTAGTAAATCCTATAATACTTTACAAAATATCATGTTGCAAAACATGGAAGATTTTGACGACGGAATTTTTGTTGCAACTACCAATTTGGCTTCGCATCTAGACCCTGCATTTGAAAGAAGATTTTTGTATAAGGTTGAATACCAAAAGCCCAACCAAGATGTGCGTCGTAAAATTTTGACCAATGTGTTTCAGGATCTTTCTCCTGCTACCATTGAAGAAATTAACACTACCTGCGAGTTAACAGGGGGACAAATCCAAAACGTGCATAAAAAAATATTGATCAATTCAATTTTAGATGAGTCAATTAACCAAAATTCTTTGGTTATAGAATTGTGCAAGCAAGAATTTGTATTGAGTAAAGCTGCAAGAAACCCAATCGGATTTCTTGCAGCATAATCCTTATAAGTGATAGGAGATGTGGTTTATTATTTTCGAATTTTATTCTATTTTGTTATGAAGATTGCAGTTATTGGAAGTAGGGGGTTTAATAATGTACCGTTATTAGAACAGAAGCTTGATGTTTTTAAAAGTAAGATAGTTGAATTAATTAGTGGTGGTGCAATAGGTGCAGATAGGTATGCCGAGGCTTGGGCATATGCCAATAATGTGCCTATAAAAGTGTTTAAGCCTGATTGGAAAAAGTATGGCAAGGCTGCTGGTATAAAGCGAAATAAGCAAATTATAGAATCTTGCGACTACTGTATTGCATTTTGGGATGGCAAATCTAAAGGGACCGCTTCTAGCATAAAATTTTGTAAGCAATTACATACGCCATTTGAAATTGTTAGTATTTAATAGAATTACTAATATCTCTTTTATATTTTTTATGGTGATCTGAGTATTTAATCATTTAATTAAAACAAAATGGTCTAATTCATTTTTGGTTATTTAGTCAAATATTAATAATTTGTAATACTAAAGAATAAACTAATCATATAATATTTTATGATATTAAATTTTTTTCATGAAATACGTTAATTCATCTGGTCAGATAGTTGTTATTGATGAGCTCTATCTGAATTATTTACCGTAGTATATTTGTATTCAAAGCTTAATTATTTTATTTAAAAACCAAGGAATAAGTAAACTATCTGTGTTAATAAAAAAATCTAAATTATGTTTTTATGGTAATAACTATAGTTTTACTAGTAATACTTGTAATCTTTCTCCTTTATCTATATGGCGGTGCGCAACATGATAAGAGTGTTCCCGCTTTAGATAAAAAATATTACTTACTTATTTCTCAAATAATGTGCAGTCATGATAGATACAGGATTTTACTTAATCAAAATAATCACCTAGTTATCGGTGTGGCAAGCGAAGGTGGCAAAACTCTATTTACAATAAAGGAAACAGCAAATAATAAAGTGTCTATAGTTTATTCAATAAAAGACAATCCAATAACATCTGATTTCGATCTTAGATTCGAGTTTTCACAATTGACTTGCTTAAATGATCCTAGTGCTGTATTGCTTACTATTGGTAAAAGGATAGAGAATCATATCTTTCAAGAAGAATGATTTAAATGAGTTTATTTAATTTCAGAAGATGAAAATAAACTCTATAAGAATAGAAAAAATTGGAACTATTTCAATTTTACTTATTAGATTTGGTTTTATTGTAAAATGAAAATTATAAGATGTCTATTTTTAGCAATTTTTTTAATAAAAGCCCGAAAACTCTTCCTGAGTTAATTGAAAAAAACTACGAAGAGTTAGTTCAATTAGCTTTAAAAAAAGAAAAGAGTGATGCAATGTTGGCAGGAATGATAGTTTTGTCAGTAGTTGGAAACGCAACCGAAGAATATAAAAAAGCTTATGGAGAAGATCATAAAAAACTAGGATACACTAGAAATGAATATGAAAAACTGGTAGACTCTATCTGTACCAAGATTATAAATAAGTATATTGAATAATATTTTTTGGCATTTGTATCTTCAGATGTGTTTTATAAAATTAGCATCAAACTAATAATTATATGGAAGTAGCTGAGTTTTTTAATAAAATCGAAAGGCATCAGAAAATTGCCGCAGGAATATTGGAAGATAATACACATGGTTATACAATAAAGCGAGGTATGGCACATGTTATATCCGGGTATCTTGAGGATTTATTTGCCGTATATATTGCAGAAAATATAAAAAATCACTCTTTCAAGTATTACGTTGATAAAGTAACATCTATACGCTTAGATAATATTAATAAAGCAGTTTCATTTAAACCAGATTTATCAATCGTTAAAAATGATATGCTAACTCACTATTTTGACCTAAAAACAAACCTAGGCTGGAATAGAGATTTTGTTCGATATCTTGAAATAAAAGATAATTTTATCGAAAGTATTAAAGGTAAAAAGGCATGGATACGATGGGGTCATTCAGTAGAAGAAATTTCTATCGCAGATGATATAAAATATCAAATGGTGGTCCTCTATGGCTGGAATATTAATAAAGTAAAACTTGATCAAAATTTAAATCAGGCCAGTATCTTCAAGAATGTCGAGGTCCATATTTTAAGCCCCCAAAGCACTGAAGATAATAAACCCAATTTTGAAGCTTTTAGTAAAATTCTTAACTCGATTAAATAATTAGAAATGAGCAAATGTATTTATTGCGGTCATGGCCAAAATCCTGGTTCTTATTGTGGGAAAAGCCCTATTGGAAAATGTGTAGTAGTTAATGAAGGTAAATGTAGCTACTGCGGATTGGTAAAAGGAGGTGGTGATTTTTGTGCCAAGAGTCCCAATAGTAAATGTGTAGTACCAAAAGCTGGAAGATGCAGCTATTGTGGACAAGCTCAGATTGGCTCATCTTGCGCTAAAAGCCCCACTGGGAAATGCAATGCAGCTCAGTATTGATTTTGCAGTGCAATAACTTCAGCTAAATAAAAATTGCTTTACATTAACTTTAAATCTTCATCATAAAGTCGATAAATGCAGTTTTAATTGGAGGAGAGGTTAAAACACAAAATCATTCTTATAAAACAATTAATGAACTTTTTATAAGATATAATCTCTTTTAAGAACCCTTAACTGGGTACCTACTAGAGCAACATTCCACGGAGGTAATACGATGAGTACTTACAGTCACAATAAAATTTTATCCCTTTCTAGTTCTTGGTGTGATTTAATACCCTTAAAATCATACCAGTATGCAAATTATGATGCTGTCCAATTTTGGGTATAAACTTGTCCTAATGAAGCCTTTTTTTGTAGTGAGTAATAAATTTTGTGAGGTTAATTCTGTAGAAGATAATCTATTCGATATTATTGTATTAAAAAACTTTCTTATATTGTCTTGTATTTCGTTATCGTTTCGATAGAGAAATTAGATGGCTATACTTCATTTAAATTTTTGTCGACAAAGAAAATAAATTAAAATTTACTTTATGCTATTTCGTTCTTTTCGACTCTTCTTTGTGCAACCTTTTAAAGAAATGGTGGATGCTATTAAATCACATGTTATTTTTATATATAATTTCTTCATCAATAGTATCACCTGTAAAAATTGTACATCAAAGACAGAGGAAGATCTTACGAATGAAGGGTTCATTGTTTTTAAGTTTATTGTTTTCTGCATTATCGCTAACATTGGCATAAATGAAGCATTTTTTGACATTAATGCTGACCTCATAAAAGAGATAGTAACTCAAATCGTATTCCTACTATTTTTCTATATCAGTTTCACTCTTTGCTACTATATATTTTATCTATATGGTAAACTCGTGAAAAATCCTGTGCATACAATTATTTTGTCGAGCAACTGGCTCATTGTTATGATTGCAACAACAATTGTGTTTCAGTTTACTGGAGTATTAAATCCTAATCAAATTTCTCAAAAGGGATTTTCAGACTTAATGTCCAATGATATCTTATGCACCTTATTAGGCTATTTTTTGTTACTGGCCGTTCAGGTATATCAACTATATAAGAAGCAAGTTATTAAATGGTTTGATGTATTTGTCTATCTGATTAGCTGGGTATTTTTTTCTTTTCTTATTATAGTTAAAGGGGTCATAATTCAAATGTTAATTTCAAAATTTTAAAGTATGGTTTTATTAATCGCATCTGTTTTCCCAGTAATCATATTTTTGTATATCATTTATCAGAAGGATCATGAAAAAGAACCACTAGGACTTCTTATCAAATGCTTGTTGGGAGGTTGCTTCAGTACTCTACTATCCTTTATTTTATCAATACCTCTTGGTAAATTATCTGGATTTTTCCCAGGTGCTTTACTTTCTTCATTTCACTCATCTTTTTTTGAAGCCGCCATACCAGAAGAAATAGCCAAGTTTTCAGTGCTATACTTTTTCATCTGGAAAAGCAAAGAACTGGATCATCATTATGATGGAATTGTATATTCTGTCTTTGTTTCACTTGGTTTTGCTTTGATAGAAAACGTACTATATGTTTTTCAAGGTGGATGGGGTGTTGCTATAGCCCGTGCTGCCTTGGCAGTGCCGGGCCATGGCTTAGATGCTGTTTTAATGGGCTACTATTTCTCTCTTGCTAGATTTTATGAGGGTACGAAAAGGAATCAATATTTATTTAAATCAATAGCATTGCCTATTATGTTTCATGGTGCGTACGATTTTTTGCTTTTTTATATGGGCAAAAGTTCAGACAATATTGTTTTGATTTTGATCTTACTCATTGCCTTTGCATGGCTGTTGATAAAACTCTGGAGAAGAGGTATTTATAAAATAAAAATGCATTTAGAAAGAGATGGTAAGATGATTTCCGATCAGGTATAAGTAAATTTTAGCATTGTGAAGTAACCATCAGAATTCTGTTCATATTAAATTATAATAGATTAAGTATAGCAACATCATCAATAATTTATGTAAGACCACATTTAGAGATGCGGTCTTACATAAATAGTTCTATTTTTTTAGTATTTTACCTATTTCATCTATCGAAAGTGCTCTATTATACAATCTCACTTCATCCAACACTCGCTTGCCAATTGGATTGTTATTTACATTGGCATAGTTGCCAATAGAAAACTTTTGTGGCGAAGTTTCATATCTAAGAGTCGTTCCAGTGGCAGTAGAGGAAATCAAGCTGCCGTCTATATAGAGGTCAAGCTTTGAACATCTTGCATCTCTAACAAATGCTATATGGTGCCATTGGTTTAAATAATTATAACTTTTAGAATCTGTTCTCACTGTTTCGAGTGACGGCGAAAGTGTATGTCCAATTATTGAATAAATTTGCGGGCCATATAAATCATTTTGATCTAGATATAAGGCAAAACCACCTATACGATTATTTATATTGGACGATCCAACTTGAAATAAATTAAGTGTAGAATAGTTCCATGGACCTAATATTTTTACCCAAAGTGCTACTGTAAAGGATTGAGAGTCAAAATCAAGTTTCCCAGATATAACATCAGATAAATTTTCTGAAAATTGATAGGCCATGTTGGATCTACCAAATCGATCTTCAGAGAGTGAACCGCCAGTTGCTATTCCATGATAGCCATTTCCACTACTATCTTTTGTATTACCTGAAAATGGGAAATACGCTACTAGGCCATCGTTGACCAAGTTTATTGAGTTAATATATGTTGTTAGCAATTTATACAATTCGTCACATTTCTTTTGCAGCTCTGTGAGTTTTGCATGTAAATCAAGAATATTTGCATTAGCTTGTCCCATTTGCTTATTCACGGCATCTATTTGTGAAAGGACTAATCTTAACTGATTTTGTATAGAATCAATTTTTTTATCCATATTCAAGATAGAAGAATTAGTAGCTTTTAGTGCAGCTGATAATGAGTCAGTGGTGCGTTTGAGATTAGATACCTGAGTTTTCAATGTTTCATTTTGTGCTTTTATCTCAGAAAGCAGCTCTAAAATTTTATCATTTTTTGTGCAGCCAATGAAAACTAATGTTAGCAATGAAATAATTAGATATTTTTTCATTTTTCGAAATTTTGGGTTTAGGGTTAGGATGGTTGTAGAGTTACATATATTAAAGCGTTAGTTAGCCTTATGTAATCTAAACTGTCCAAAGACAACAGTCTTATGAAGTGAAATAAAATAAAAAGGAAGCTACATTAAGTGAGTTACGTACTGTTTTTAGCATATTAAGTAAATATGCATTTAAAATATTGAAATACAGTATAATACAATTTGTGGTATACCTTAATATGTATCCTTTTTCTTGCATAAAATTGCAGAATCTAATCTAACTTTGACCAATGCGTTTATTTTTTTTAGTATTTACCATTTTTGCGTTTTTATCAGTTAGCGCAGAGAAGCCGCCTGCCATTGTTTCTCGAATGGCAAACACTCAGGGCAATTTGATCATTTTTTCGCATCAAGAAGAAGCATTGTTTAAAATTCCTGATCTCCCAACAAATTTTCAAAATGAAAGCCAACAAATTTTAAAAATACGCGGCAAACTTTTTTTGTTAATTCCGGGTAGCGGTAGAATTTATGAATTGGCTATTAAGAACGATTCCGTAAACCTAATCAGAGTCGATAAAACATATTTCTCCGGATTTACCTTTCAATCTTTATCTTTTAATATAAATGACACTATTTTCTCCTATGGAGGTTATGGATTTTGGCATTTTAATGGGGCTTTACGCGTTTACAATCCTCAATTTAATGAATGGATGATTCGGCCTACAGATAAGTATATTGCAAAAGGGATTGTATACAATGAAATCGGCAATTTTCATTTTATTGACACTTCAAGTAAATCATTATTTATATCAGGCTCAAAATACTTACCAGTACCTTCAAAAAAACAAAATAGCGGCATTAACCCAGATTATGATAAGCTATTCAAACTAGATATAACCAACGCCAATTGGATTGAATTAGGTCAAATTAACGATGTGTGGAGAAAATACTATGGATATACATCTAAAGGAATATTGGCAAAAAATGAAAATGAGTATCAAATACTAGATCCCAATAGTAATCGGATCTTAAAAATCAAAGGAAAAACACTAGAAAAGTTAATTCATACACCCAAAAGCAATGAATATCAAGATATAAAATTATCATTTTGCGTTGGAAATATGTTATACGTAGGTGATTTAAATAATTGGATTGATTCTGTATATATAAACCCAGTTGATATAGTTGATCAGGGGGATTTGCTTTATAAAAAAAATAATCCACTCATTTTACTACTTAGCAAAAGTAATTTGACAATCTTTTTTTTAGTCTTGTTGAATATTTTTCTTCTTATTTTTATTATGCGTAAGTGGCACAGAAAAAATACATCACTGGATGTAGAAGAATATATACCGCCCATAGTATTAACTGATAATGGAGTAGGTAGCGACTTGTTAAATGTGCGCGAAAAAGATTTGCTCCTCAATATATATAATCAGTCAATTAATAATAAAGTAGTATCAATCCAGCAAATAAATGATTTTATTGGAGTTGGTAGAAGAAGCTTGGAAGTGCAGAAAAGGTCAAGAACAGATATAATACAGGCAATCAATCAAAAGTGCATATTCCTTACAAAAAATACAGAACCTATTTTATTACGAAATCGCTCAACTTCCGATAGACGAATGTTTGATTATTTTATTAAGGCAGAACGCTTTAGTGATGTTGAGCATATTTTAAAATAAGAGAATCAAAATCTTTATGATTGAATTTGATTTGAAAAATAGTGTATAGTTAAAATATGTGGGGTGAAAGTTTCACTCTTATTCGAGTTCCATAAAATCAAAATAGGCATTGATGAAAAAGATAATTATTTGGAATTATGTTATTACCCTATTTTTTTTAACTTCCTGTGGTCCCAAAAAAGTTGAATGCGAAGAGTGTAATTTAACCGGTAGGATAGAATGTAAAGTATGCAATGGCGATAAAGCTGTTGATTGTAAAGATTGTTTTGGTAAGGGGTCAAAATACTGTTATGATTGTTCTGGAACTGGAAGAGAAGAGTGTAATTGGTGCTACGGCACTGCAGATGTCAAATGTTCGGATTGTGGTGGATCTGGTGAAGATGGGGGCGACGAATGCTTTAGATGCAATGGTAGAGGAGAAGTAAGATGTTTAGGCTGCAATGGACAAGGTGATGAGCAGTGCAATACCTGTCATGGGCTATCAGAGGAGAATTGTGGTTCATGTAATGGTTCGGGCAAGGTGGAATGTGATATTTGTATTGGCAATGGTGATATAGAATGTTCTAAGTGCAATGGAGATGGTTATTATTTAGTTGATTAGTATAATAATTATTTCCTCTACTTTTATGTATTTAAATGATAAATTTTTTTATGCGAAAAATTACACTGCTTCATATAGTATGTCTTTTTTTAGTTGATATTTTATTTGCACAAGATTTTGGATCTTTTTCAGATCCACGTAATGGTAAAGTGTATAAAACTGTTAAGATTGGTAACCAAACATGGATGACAGAAAATTTAAATGTTGGTAGGTTTATGAATGGAGATTCAATTTTAGAGTGTAAAACAAATGATGAATGGAGTAAGGCGGCAGAGAATAAACAACCTGCATGGTGTTATTATGATAATGACCCTAAAAATGGAGATAAATACGGGCGTTTATATAATTGGTATGCAATATTTGACTCAAGAAAAATTGCGCCATATGGTTGGCATGTGTCTTCAGATAAAGAGTGGAAGGTTTTAACACTTTTATTAGGAGATATTAAAAAAGCTGGTGGAAAATTGAAAAGTAAAGATTCTTGGAGTAATCATTCATTTGTAAGTTGTGCAAGTTGTATGAGTTCACGAACTATAAATAATGAATATAAATCATGTAGCGTTTGTAAAAATGAAAGGGTGGTTTATGTAGCAGTAGCCGGAAATGGTACAAATTCAACAGGATTTACTGCGTTGCCAGGTGGATATAGAAACTCTGATGGAACTTTCGATAGTGTTCAAGAAAGAAGTTTTTGGTGGACTGCTTCTGAAACTGGAATTGAAGGAGAATCGTTTTCGCCCGGAACCGCTTGGGGTGTCTGGATTCGAGACATTTCTAATTTTGATCACTCAATAAGCCGTTATGCAACAGATAAGAATCAAGGTTATTACATAAGGTGCATAAAGAATTAAGAAATTCAACTTTATATATAGGTTTGAATATTCAATAATCCTTCTACCATCGCCCTATCATCAAGAACCCTTAACTGGGTACCTACTAGAGTAACATTCCACGGAGGTAATACGATGAGGACTTACAGTCACAATAAAATGTAATCCCTATCTAGTTCTTAGTTTGATTTAATTTACTATAATTAGTATATTTTTTGGAGTTTGATTGTTACTTCCATGAATTGTCTTTTATACATCGAACTGAATAACCATTGCCTTTAAATGTGTGGTAAGTAAATCCAATAGAATTGTTATTACTTAAAGTAAAAGTCCATGCTAATTCAAAATTGTAAGCATTAGAGCTCCACCAATAGCCAAACTTGCCTAGATAAGCAAAATCACCATTTCCAATATAGCGGTATCCACCAGGAATTCCTGAAAAACCACTACTGTTAGTGCCATTACCTGGATGTTCTAAAACAGGTGTATATATTTTTATAATACGTGTGTCTCGACATGTATGACAAGGCACTTTACTTCTATACTCAGCATTCCAGTCAATGCAATTCGGACAAGGTTTAGATTCTTCACCACCTGACAAAAAGTAAACCCAATTTCTGTCACTTTTTAAAGCAAGACCCCCTTCAGAATTCTCGCCAAAAAAATGAATTAATTGGTTCCATTCTTCCTTGCAGGGTATATTCCAACCATTTGGCGAAAGCCCTCTAGGATCATTTACTGCATACCAGTTGTACAACTTTCCGTATTCATTTCCAATTGAATTATTATTGCTATAATAACACCATGCTGGTTGTTGATTTTGTGATGCCTGTATCCATTCTTCTTTACTTTTGGCCTCAGGAATAATGTCTCCATTTCTAAATCGATCAGTATTCAAATTTTCAGCCATCCAAACCTGTTCTCCAATCTTCACTGTTTTATAAACTTTTCCATCATATGAGTTTTTGAATGATCCATATTGTTGAGCACTTACTTGCTTCAAAATAGTAATAGAAAATAAAAAAATGCTTAGAATTTTTAACATTACGAAAATATTTAATACTAAGATACTAAATAAATAATCCGAATGAAAAGTTTTTTCCGAATAAGCCAACTAACTTTTGAAATCAGTCTAGGATGAGCTATTTCTACTTATTTTTTATTTCAGAATTTATGAATGTGACGAATTAGTAAAGTTTAACTTAGATTATCTAAACGATTGTAATATTAGTATTAGTATTAGACAGACCTGTTAAGGTGAGTATGTTAAAAAATGAGGTCGCTGCTTTAAATCCCTGTCTCGTTAAATAGTTTTACAATATTGGCTTTTAAGAATCCTTTAACTCCTCAACCTCCCTTCATTCAATAAATCTCTCTAACTTCGCCCTATCATCAAGAACTCTTAACTGGGTACCAACCGAGAGCAACACTCCGCGGTGGTAATACGATGAGGACTGACAGTCACAATAAGATGTAATCCCTATCTAGTTCTTGGTGTGATTTAATAACCTTAAAATCATGCCAGTATGCAAATCGCTTACACTTCCAAAAACGGTCGTCAATTACCTGAGTCTATGGGCTATGGATTTATTGACAAGCAAAGTATTGTTGAAACAGACAATCAACTAACAGCTAACTACATTTCTCAAATTTCCCAAAAGCTAGTACATACCGTTACTTGGGATGAAGGAGGTTGCCAGTTAGAAACCTTTAAATCAAATGGTACACGCAGTAGGCTCACCTTTAACAGATCTCTCGAAAAAGCACTATTATTTGATGCCATCAGTTGGGATTTGGGTAAAGATCCATTATACCTGGAGGCTTCAAATGCCATTACCTCATTAGGAAACATCTTAGTAATGTATCCGGGTAAAACGGAACTCAATTACTATCCAGCGGGCAAACTCATGCTATTTATTTTACCAGTTAAAAAATTGGATGAAGCTTATTTGAGGTTTAAGCAGGGTCTTATAGGTAATAAGTTAGCAGGGTTATTTCAGGAGCAAAAAGGCCATTATATAGAGTTTAAAACGGAACTCACCATCCAAAACCTATACCTCGTTTCATTTATTGTTTCTATGGCGCAAATACATGCTGCTGCTAAGTATTTTGCTGCTGCTGGCATTATTGGCCCTGATAAACCAGACCGCCTTATTATTGATGATTGTGACAGTATGAGAACAAAGCACATGCGCGTTTTTAACACTAAGGAGGGGGATGGTTATTATGCACTGCTGTTTCAAGAGCTAACGAGGCAAAACTATAACAACGTTATGGAGTCATTTTTAAAGACTGTGTACGAGCAAAGTAAATAAAATTATCTGCCTCAAATAGCTTTTCAACCTTATTATTACTAAATATCATATTAAGCTTTAAAATAATGGTATATTTAGAGAAATATATAATACATGAAAAAAATAGTATTCATTCTTCTTTGCCTTGCTTACAGTTTTAATGCATTTAGTCAATCTAAAATTGAAGATTATTTAGAAGGTAAAAAGTTCAAAAACTCATCAACTGGGTTAATTATTCAGTATGGATATATTTCTTCATTAAATACCTATGGTATTATTTTTACAAATAGTTACGGCAATAAATTCAATTATATGAATTGCTCTAAGCAGGTTTCAAGTGATGAATCTTACATGATTTTAACTAACTGTATGAATCCGGAAAGTGGTTCTGGTGTTGGTACGGTTTATGCTTATAGAACAAAAATAATTGTGAGGGCATCTGATGGTCAAATGCAGTATGATTTAATCGGCAACGGTAATGCTCAAGACTTAAAGGATAATAGAATTCAAAATTATAAATAACTAATTATTTTTCAATCACCCAACTTCCTTCTTCAATTTCCGCTGCCAATTCTCCTTCGTCCCATCCGCAATAGCCAATAAAAAGTTGAATTTCTTGTTCATTAATCCCATTGTTGTTAATGGCCTCAATCACCTCCTCCATAATGCCACCTAAATAATAATCACTATGTATTTTTTCACCATCAGTAATAAGGTCGGGGCGTTTATGCATTACAAAGAGGTGATCTTTATCTACAGGGCCGCCATCCATTAGTGGATATGGTTTACTATGCTTGAATTCTATAAGTTCATGTAGCGACTTATGTAAGGGCTTATTAATTACAAACCCCGTCGTTCCTTCGTTATTGTGTTTAACAATCAAAATAGTGGCGTGTTCAAAGATGCTGCCAATTAACGCGTCAGTGCTTTTTATAATTAATCCGGCTTTGAAATCGCTCATAGGTTTGTTATTGGGCTTTAATTTATGCTCTTTTGACCTTACCGCAAGATAACTATTTGTTCATGCATAGATTGACGATTTATTATTAAATTAGATAAAATTTCAAAAGTGGAAAGAAGAAAATTTATTCGAAATCTAACTATCGGCACTTCAGTTGCAGCATTGCCTATTGGTGTATCTGCAAAAAATACTTTAATTAATCCTGCTAAAAAAGTAAGATTTGGTATCATCACGGATGTTCATAATGATGTGATGCATGATGGCGAGTATAGGCTTCGATCATTTTTAAATGCGGCAAAAAGTAAAGATCTTGATTTTGTTATCCAGCTTGGAGATTTTTGCCAACCAAAAGAAGCCAATAAGGAGTTTTTTGATTTATTTAATAATTACCCAGGTATCAAATATCATGTTATTGGTAACCATGATTTTGATGCTGTTAATGTGCCCGATAAATTGGCTGTAGTCAAAAACTTTTATGGACTTAACAGTACTTACTATTCGTTTGATGTTGCAAATTTTCATTTTATTGTTTTAGACGGAAATGAAAAAGATCCAGATTTTAAACAAGGATATCCTCGTTATATTGGTGAAAAGCAACAAGAGTGGTTAAAGGATGACTTGCAAAAAACCTCTCTTTCTGTAGTGGTTTTTGTCCATCAGCCATTAGGCGATGATGAGTCTGGAATCATTAATCGCTCACAAATAAGAGACATTTTTGAAGAAGCAAATAAGCGCGCTGGATTTAAAAAAGTAATTGCATGCATTAATGGTCATACGCATATAGATCATCATCAAGAAATTAAAGGGATCCATTATATACAAATTAATAGTTCTTCTTATAAATGGCTTGGTGAAAAGTATATGACAACAGGTAGGTATAGCAAGAAATTTGATAATTGCTATCCTGATATTCGTTACACTGCACCCTATAAAGATTCTATTTATGCTTTTGCAGAAATAACAGATAAGGTGATTACAATAAATGGGAAGCTTTCTGAATTTGTTGGCCCTGATCCAAAGGATATGGGATACAATGCATATGATGCAAGCTTTACAAAATCAGATATTACTGATAAAAAATTGAAGTACTAATAATATACTGGGTTTTAAAAGGGGGTTGCTATATTATTAATCAAAAGCAATGCAATAAATTATTCAATATTTTTAGATCATTAATTTGGATCTAATGAAGTTGCAATTGCTACAGTAAGACCTATACCAATACCCAGTCCAGCGAAAAAATTAGCAATTACCTTTTTTCTTTTTATATTTTTTGCTGATTTCTTATAACCTTTTGCGTACGCTTCATTTCTCATTAAGCTCAAGTCGGGGTAATCTAAATTTTCATCCGACGGAGCAGCTGAAGACATTAACAATGCCGATGCGCCACCAAACATAATACCATAAAATGGTAACGACGATGCAATTAAAACAGAGTTTCCTGCAGCTTTATAGCTTTTATAATATTTTATTGCGTCATTGTACCCTCGAATGTACATGTCTTGAGAATTTGCATTATTGCTCGAGCTTGTTATTAATGTGTCTTGAGCTATAATAATGCTTGATGAGCATATGAATAGAAGTAACAGTAGAAGATTTTTCATACAACTTGAATTGATTAGTAGTTGAATTGTTAGATTATCAAAAATTAAGAAAAATTATTGACTTATGATAGAAACATCCTTTATTTTATTTTATAAAATCACTATGCTTACTTAAAACATTGACATTCAACGACGTCTCACTTTTTATTAGCCTTATTGGTTTTCCAATTGTTTTTAAATAATCAATTGGGTTTGCCTTGTAATAATTTATACCCTACAAAATTCACAGTAGTTATTGATTCATTTTAATAAATCTAAAGAAATATTAAAATTTCTAGGATAATTAGGTTTAACAATACTAACACACAGAACCTAACTATTTTTAATCAATTTTATAATTTAAAATATATGTCATGAAAAAAATCAATCACATTTTGGAAATTACGTTTAGTATTGGCGCCGCATTAGTTATTTTAGGTGCTTACGGTAAAATTATTCACGCCAGTTGGGGTGGTTTTATGCTATCGGTAGGTATGATTACCGAAGTGATCCTATTTTTAGCTTCTGGACTAATTTTAATATTTCATAAACCGGTTACGCCTACATACACCGCCGTTGAAATAAATGAACTTCAGCATAATATTAATGTGCTCAACAAAACTTTATCAGTAATAAAGGTTGATGGTTCTAATTTACAGTATGAGTTTGCCTCTTTATCAGAAAACCTCTCGGAGGCCAATAAATTACTATCAGGAATTACAAAAGCAGTAAGAGGGTAGTTTTATAGTATCATAGATGACCTCAAGATTTTCAAAAATTTCGAGGTCATCTTTTTTAGGATAGTTTTTTATGAAATCTACAGTATGCTTGTGAAGTGATTTATAATATATTCTTTTTGGTACCTGCTTACCTTCCCAATAATAGATTTGTTTACTAATTGTCCCGCATGAAAAGGCAAACAATACGAAAACGAATATCTGTAATGTTTTTTTCAAAGTATTTGTTTTTGATAGCTTTTAATTCGACGGTTCAAATTCTTTTGAACCCACACAAACCCATAAAATAATACATAGTAGGTTAGATGAAATCCGGCAAAGCAAATCGTAATTCGGTAATCATAACCACTTAATAGATAATGGAATAGTATGGGCGTGAGAAGCGTAATTGCAATTGGCGCCTTTCTTAACTTATGATCAAAGCCAAAACTAGTAAGTGCAAAAAAGTAATAATAGATGGTAAGGGTGATCATATAATATACCATCCACATGCCTAGTTTAAAGCCAGAATCGCCAACTAGGTATTGTTCTCCCCAATAGTATTTACAAGAATAGGTAACTGCTAGTGAGGCGATTGCGAATACCGATAACGGTATTACGATACCGTAAATAACTGTGTTTAAAAGACAGGTTAGAAAGGTTTTCAATTTTACTAATATTAATGATTAAAAGGGTATTACCAAATCATGTCTATAACAGCGCAGGTGTCCCATTTCAAATGGTTTTGCACTGATACGCCTATTTTTGAGTAATCTTTATTTAGGCAATTGATTCTATGTCCTAAACTTGGAACATCATGGTCAATCAATAATTGCAGCACTATATCTTTTGCAGTATCCATGCCATAGGAGCAACACTCGGCGTAATTACCGTCTTTACAATTTATTCTTGTATGACCAGTTGTGCCAACTTTTCCTTGTTCAATGGCAAAGCATTTAGCGTTTTTATAAGCTTCACTATCAAAATAAAGCGCATTAACTGGTGTCATCGAGTTTAATTGTTGAATCAATGATTTTCTGTACGTAGAATATTGAACGTAATCACCATATTTTTCTGTACCGTAATAATTTATAACTTCATATTTTAAAAAATCTTTTGGATAGAGTCTGCAAAGATTAATGTATAGGATGCATTCTTTTTCGATATTTGTTAGATAGGTGACATCTTTTGCTGTATTTGCTTTTTCAATTTGCGTACTTGTCCAATTTTGAGCAATTGCATTTGAAAATTGAATAAGTAAAAGCATTAAACATAAAATGGATATTCTTTTCATCATTCTATTTTTTAGTTAGATAAATTCCTTACAAAACCAAGCGTATAAGAATACGCCTGATTTTGAAGGTCCCCATGAGCACAGAAGTTAATACTAGTAATAGGATCCTGTATAGGAATAAAGTATCTCGTTTAAGAGGTTTTCACAAGAGCCGTCATACAGTTTTAAAGAGTTTTTTTTGCTTTTAATGGTATAAATGGATTTTGTGGTACAGCCTCCACTGGTGAGCATTCTTATTTTATTGATGACTATATTTAGTTTAGCAATGTCTTCGTTTTTTAAAAACTTAGGTGTAGAAATTTGTGTTGGCTTTTTTGACACTTCTAGCTTGCCGGATTTACTTTCTTGACCACAATCAACTCTATATTGGTGTTGCTGTATACTCCACCCAGAAGCCTTGTGTATTAAAAATGTTTTACTGTAATTGTGGGTGTAACAGCTTGTAGTGTTGTTTTCAATTAAAATCGTATCTCCAATAGTTGCGCCATTAAATATATTTATCGGTTCAACGGTTTTATCGTCCCTACAAAAATTTACATAGTTTATAGGGATAGCCTTGAGTGTTATGTATTTATCTTGATAAGGGATACGACCTGGGTTATATGAATAGCAAATTCTGTAGCTGCCAACCTTTGCGTTTTCTATTTCAATATGATTAGGTATAAAGCTAGAACTTGAAGATGTCGCCTCATAAATAAGCCTATTGCTAGGAATTTCAAATACCCGAATACCCTGAATCATGTGCGTGTATTCAGCTATAAGTTCTGGGCAATCGGCTAATGTGCCACCTACAACTAGGGTGGTTTTTTGAGCGTAAACACTACACGGAATTGCTAGCAATATTGTCCAAAGAATACTTTTCATAAACTAGATTTAAGCGTCTCCTTCGCTAAAATATTCTTCAAGTAATTCTTTGGCTTCTTCGGAACCCAGTTTAATGGCTTTGTTTAGGTCTTCGATAGCCATATCATCATCATATTCATCTTCATTAAACATGTATATTTTGGCCCTTAAAACATAGTATTGCGGCTTTTTGCTTACTAGCTTAATGGCACTGTTGATTTCTGCTAGCGCTGCATTGTAATTGTCTTCTAAGTAATTGATTCTAGATCTGTAATAGTAGGGGTTAGAAACTGATGAATCAATATTAGTAGCCTTTTTTAAATAAGCATGAGACGAATCGTATTCTTCTAAATAAAAGTAGGCCACTCCCGTATAAAATGATGCGTCATACTTGTTTGGGTTTAATCGATAGGCGTACTTAAAATCCTTTAGCGCTAGGCTATTAGAGTCAAGATCGAGATAGGCGTAGCCCCTGTCTATTCTGAAGTAGAAATTGTCGGGCTTGAGTAGTATACTAGTGTCAAAGTCTCTGATACCGGCAAGGGTATCTTGAAGATTAATTTTCGCATCACCTCTATAATTGTAGGCGTCTGCGTTTTTTGGATTTAAGAATAGGGATGTGTTAAAATCATTAATGGCCTCTTGCATTTTTGCTTCGGCAAATAATGCCTTACCTCTTTTGTAGAATGAAAATGCGTGTTTTGGATTAATATTTATAGCAGAATCGTAATAAAGCTTTGCTTTAATATAATCTTCAGATGCATAAAATTTTTCCGCTTTATTATAATACGTTAGAAAGTATTTGTTTTGAGCGCTAATAGACGTTGCAAATGCAAAAATAATTGCAGTTGCGGCAAGAAGAGTTTTTAACATAGTGACTTATTTGTTTTTGATATTGAATAATTGACTTAATGCAGGGAATAAAAAGGGGAGCTGCTTTGGGTAGGAATTAGGCTTTTGTAAAAGGTAAAGTGCCTTTCTTGCCTTATAGGAGAGGATAAATAGGTAGAGGGAGTGTAGTGGCCAGAGTATACAAAAAACGACTACGTTGATTTCGTTATAGGTAAGCCCAGTAAGGTCTCCCAAAAACGACATGATGTTAACGCAAATATTAAATACGGTATCCCACATGGTTTTATTTATTTGTTTGAACCGAAATTAAAATGACAAAGCATTTTAATTTGTTATCAAAACCTAAAACCACAATACATTAACATAAGAATGTGTTAACGACTTCCAGGAATAAACATCCACAGTAAAATATAAATAATTGTCATGGCGCCGGCAGATATGCCAAGTGTAATGCCGCCAATGCCTAGGTATAGAACAATAAAAATGACACGTAAAAGTCCTGTCGATATGCCTAACGAATTTGCAATCCCTGAAAGTACGCCGCCAAGCATTTGATCATTTAAGTTTCTGGTCATATGTGACTTGTTTTTATGGCATGAAAATACAAGTTTTTCTTGTTTCTTCTATGCTTGCGTCTTGTATTAAAATAATACTTTTTTGGGGCCTGTTCTTCTCCCAGGTGTCTGTGCGCCCAAAAAACCATAAAACACGCTTAAAACCCTCTCAAATTTGATAGCTTCAGGCATTTTTAATATTTCTTTAAGTTTTCTAATTGTAGTTTTATAATGGACGCTAAATAAAATGCAATGGCAGCAAAAATTAAGAAAAAAGGTATTTATTGTATTGAAGGGCTTTGGGATCATGTAAATATTCAAGACGAAACAACTGTACTTCCAATTTTAGATCTACTGGAGAAAAAAAATTATTGCGATCATATATATCATGACTGTGCTACCAAATCTGAACTTGAATATTTTCTTGATAAGTGGAAGCATAAAACAATAAATGAAAAATACCCAATTCTATATTTAGCATTTCATGGAGACCCAGGCTATATATTTCTAACGCATGAAGACAAATATTCACTTGCAGAATTAGCCGATTTTTTAGGAGATAAATGTACTGGTAAAATTATTTACTTTGGCTCATGCTCAACTTTAAACATTGACAAGCGTAGAATAAATTCCTTTCTTAAAAAAACGGGTGCTATTGCTGTTATAGGATATAAAAGAGATATTGACTGGATACAATCAGCAGCTTGCGATTTATTTGTATTTGAAGCTTTACAAAGTGATAAGCTTGATACAAAAGGGATTAAACAAATCCACAAGAAAATAATTAGTGATTATGGAAACCTGCATAAACTTTTAGACCTTAGATTCGTAATTAATGATGAGCTGCATTTTAGAAGAAAGAGAAAAAAAACTAAATAAACACCCAGCTTCTATCTTTAATTTCCCCATTCATTTCTTCCTTCGATACTTGCCTCTTGTATTATAGTAATATTTAGACCTAGCCTGATTTCTGATAGCAGATGGCTTTGTACTTACTGATTTTCTAACATAGCCTTTCCTAAACTGTCCCTTGTAGTTAACAGAAGGAGGCACATAGTATGACTTTTTGGGACTGCTAGTTTCTTGGATATCTGAGCATCCTAAAAGGAGTAAGCTAAGTAGGGTAAATAAAAGTTTGATCATTTGATAGTACATTACTCTTTAATACACCTAATGCTTCCTCCGTAAGATCTGTTGTGCGTCAACACAAATGAACCGGCACTGCTAATGTTTAAATACCTAGAGCCATCACCACTAATGGTACTACTCCAGTAACTTCCACTAGTACCTGCGCCATTAATTGTTATTTCACGACTTCCTGCAACAGTAAGTTTTAGTGGAGAAGCAAATGCACCATCGGCATTTTTTGTTGTCCAACTCGATAATTCAGCATTCCACTCTGCTTCGGTTGGTAAACGAAAACCAGTAGGACATGGATTGTTAATACCATTAACGCCTTGCCATAAATTTACATTGGCAGGACTTCTCCAATCAGTAAGTGGCGTATTTGGTAAAATAAAGTTTGCATTGCCAGGAACATCGGTATTTGACTGCGTTGCAATGGTTATGGATTTTCGAGATTGGTGTTGATCTGAACCACGTCCCCACTGGTATAAATCGCCATAGGCGCTGGTATCGGTAATACTGGAGGCAACTTTTGAAGCACCTAAATTTCTGTCCATCCAAACTTTTCCATTTGCGCTTGTAACTGTTGCAAAACTACCTGCTACGCGCGTTGTAAATGAAATTTCATTACCATAATAGGTCCCACTTTGATTGGTGGCATATGCCCTTATAAAGTATTTTGTATCAGCGTTAAGCCCCGTTATATTACTGGTAAAGCTAGTTGTGCCAGCGTCGTTCGTTTTTGTGGATAATAAAATTGTTGGGTTGTTGCTCGTGCTCCATACCACACCTTTAGCGGTAATACTAAGTCCGCCACTTGATGTAATATTTCCTCCAGTAGAAACGCTATTGGATGTTAAAGCAGATATGTCTGTTGTAGTTAGGGTGATTTGTGAATTTGTTGCTTCTTTTTTATCACAACTAAAAACAAACAAAATTGAACAAATGATAATAATATTTTTCATTTAAATGATTTTATAGTTTTACTGCTTCAATAAAAAAGTAATAGGAATATCAAGTCTGCTTCTCCAAGATTTTTCGGAATGATCTTGTCCGGGCCATGAACGGCTAATCCAATTGCTAGGTCTGTATTTTTTTTGTTTCATGATTGCATCAACTTGTAATTGTAATGAAGCATACATAGAATCAAGTGTTTCAGTGCCATGATCAAAATAAATTCGGTGTTGTTTTGGTGAAGGCAAGTATTTTTTTAAGTATGAAAAAAATACAGCCGGCACCGGATTATTTTCCATCGATAAAAGTCCGGGCCAATGTGTAGAAAGGCAAGCTGCCCCGCCAAAAATAGTTGGATACTCACACAGCGCATACAAAGAAATTAAGCCGCCCATGCTACTACCTGTTATGAATGTATTTGATGCATCTGTTTTGGTGCTATAGTTTTTATCGATAAAAGGTTTTAGTTCTTCTACTAAAAATTTCAAATAATTATCTGAAGAAATAGGCAGTCCTGAAAAAATGGATTGGCCGCCGCTTCTGTAGGCGCTGTAAACGAGTTGCTGCTCCTCTTTGGATAGCGCTTCAAAAGGTTTTTGAGGAAAATATTCGGGATGCCTACTTTTTCCTCCATTCCAGATGCCTACCACAATACAATCTCTTATTTTATTTTGTTGCATTAGTTGGTTTAATGTTTCATCAACACCCCACTCTTGTTTGTTCCAGGTTATACTGCTGTCAAAAAGCATTTGCCCATCGTGTATATATAATACCGCATATTTTTTTGAAGCTGTGTAATTATCGGGTAACCAAACATCTACATTTCTCGCTGGCACATGTTTTGAACTAAAATTTTCGGTTCGAATAATGCGGCCACTGCTTGGTTTAGGCAACTGTGCAAATACCTCAATCTGGTTGACTAAATAAAAAAAGAAAAGAAGAGTAAACAGATGCTTCATGATATTTTGAATGATTTATCTTCAAAAATTAAGCAAAATATTTTAATTTTCGAAATATATAAATCAATTTAGCATTATCGTTGATATTTAATCAAAATGAAACACAAACCCTTGAATAATACAATCTTACTCATTGCCTCGATAATGCTATTTATTGTTGCTTGTAGTAAAAAAAATCAAACAATTCCACCTACGGCTCCGCCAGTTGTAACACCACCTGTTGTTAATACGATTAGTCCGCCAGCACCTTTTGGTTTTTACTTTGTAGGATATTTTCCCAGCTATCGTGATCCTGCGCTTGTATCAGATCAAAAATTTAAAATGTGCAATGTAGTAAACTATGCATTTGCGAATGTTACTTCGGGAGGTGGATTAACCGTTGCTAATCCTTCTGTATTTTCAACTGTTATATCAAAAGCTAAATCAAATAATGCAAAAGTGTTTATTAGCATTTCTGGTTTAGCAGCCGATTTTAAAAACATGGCGACTACACCAAGTGGGCGCAACAGTTTTGTTAAATCGATTATGCAAGTTGTAAGAACCTATGGTTTAGATGGCGTAGACGTAGATTGGGAATTTCCCCGAACCGATGATGGCACGGATATTACATACACTTCATTTATGAGAGAGTTAAGCGATTCTTGTCATACGGGAGCTAAATATTATTTGTCTGCCGCCATTACTGCAGGAAAATATGCTGGAGCCGTTCGTGATGCAATTAATAGTATTTTATGGACGAGTAATGCGGTTGATTTTTTTAATATCATGGCTTACGACGATTTTAGTACGACCGTTCCATTTAGGCATCATAGTGACTTAGCGCTGGCCCAAACCTCTTTAAATTACTGGGTTACGACAAGGGGAATGCCTGCATCAAAAGCAGTATTAGGAATACCAGCATATGGTAGACCAAGCGGTATTACACAATCAGGTACTGTTTTAACGTACAATGCTATTACGAGTGGATCGGGTAGTGCGTTTTCAGATTCGGCAGTAGTAAGTGCAGCTGGTTTTAACAATTATACCATCTATTACAACGGATTACCTACTGTAAAACGAAAAGCTAAATTGGCGCAGTCGATGGCCAATGGGATTATGATGTGGGAAAAAGGGCAGGACCGGAACGATGGATTGTCTTTGTTAAGAGCTGTTTGCGACACTTTGGGAAGGTCTTATTAAGCTTTTTAAAAATGTAATTAATAATTTATATAATTATTTATATATTTATTAATTATATAATCCATGAGCACGAATTTAACCGATCAGTCCGTAATCGTAAGTATTGTAATTCCCTGTTATAATCATGGGCAATATATTCAGGAGGCCTTAGATAGTATTGATGCTCAAAAAATCAATTACCCTATAGAAATCATTATTGTAGATGATGGATCTTCTGATACAGATACACTTCAAAAGCTAGATGACTTAAAGCAGTTAAATTATACGATCATTCATCAAACAAATGGTGGGCCAGGAAAGGCGCGTAATACTGGTATCGAAATAGCAGTTGGGAAATACATTTTACCATTAGATGCGGATAATAAATTAAATCCTGATTATATAAATAAAGCGGTCCCTTTACTCGAAAAAAAGAAGGTCGATATTGTATATGCGGCTCCAGTATTTTTTGGTGATACCTCGATAAAAAATCGTCAATTTAAAGTGCGTCCATTTGATGATTTAGGACTTGTTACAGGAAACTGCGCAGACGCATGTGCAATTTTTAGAAAAGAGGTATGGGTTAAAAATGGCGGTTACGATGCGTTTATGCCATCATATGGTTTTGAAGACTGGGATTTTTGGATTGCCGCATCAAAAAATAATTTCGTTTTCCATTTCATCAACGAAAAATTATATTATTATCGCATCGTACAAAATTCAATGATTTCCGCATTTGATAATAAAGAAAGAACGGTTATTATTCACCGCTATTTAGCAAAAAAACATGCCGATTTTTTTCTGGAGAAACTAGTAAAAATCACCTACATAAGAGAACGGTATTTTTATGATTTACTTCGCTTCCCAATAACACCCATTATCTATTTATTATACTGGATGGGCATACTTGAAAACACCACAAAAAGAGCCAAAAAGAAGTATGCACACTACGAGGTTGTAAAAAATGATTAGATCAACCAACAATTTGTTACCCACCCGCTTCCAATACATTCACTATCTGCTGTGTTAACTTAATAGCCCACTTGGTATATTCGAGTTTAGAAGGGTGCAGTCCATCACTTGATAAATAATCTGGCTTAGATCCATCAATGCGGTAGGCATCCGTAATATTGATAAAATTAGCGCCCTCCGCTTTTGCGTTTTTTTCACAAACTAAATTATACGCATCTATTTCGTTGGCAATTTGATTTCTATCGCGCCCCGATGCAAAAGGTGTAATTCCCCAATCCGGAATGCTCATAACAAAAACTCTATTAGGTCTATTGCCAGTTAAGGTAATTGCCGATTTTAGTAAGCTTAAAAAAGAAGGTTCAAATTCTTTGCTTGGTTTGCCTTGGTATTGATTGTTAACGCCAATTAATAGCGTTACAACCTGATAGTTACTTCTTTTATTGGTAGTGGTTACTGCCGTTATTAAATCTTCTGCGGTCCATCCATTTTTTGCAATGATTTGAATTGAACTGGTTTTAAATCCAGCAGATTTTAATAATTGAAAAGTTTGATTGGGAAAATTATCATCTCTTTCTACAGATGCGCCAATAGTATAAGAATCACCCAGTGCTAAATAATGTACAGAGTCTTTAAAACTGGTAACCCTTGTTGTTGGAGTTGTATTGGACGCGCCCCAATTGGGCTTGGTGCATGAAATAAATAGCCAAAAGCAAAAGGGTATAAGAACAACTTTATTCATTGTTGATAAAGTTACATTAAATGGCGAGTCCTTTGTTCTTCAATATTCATCTACTAATTGCATGACTACTTGTTTGGGTCAATACTCTAATTTATGCTAAAAAACATGTAATTGGTGTCATTTGATAAATGCATATTACAGCATTAATTATTGGAAATCAATTGTTTATAGTAAATTCTACCTCCTTTTTGGTTTCTCCGCACGATTTTACATAAATTTAAAAATATGAAACGTATCCAACCTTTTCGCTTTCGTTATACTGGTAGTCTAGCAAAGCTTTTTATGATGGCCTGTTTGATTACGGTCAATCAATTATATGCACAAACAGTTATTGAAAAAATTGTACAGGAAGAAACTAAAAACTCCCAATTACAAATTTTAGCGCATGAATTATTTGATGGTATTGGACCAAGACTAGTAGGTACACCACAAATGAAAAAAGCCAATGATTGGGCTGTAGAAAAATATGCAAGCTGGGGAATTTCGGCGCGCAATGAACAGTGGGGTGAGTGGAAAGGATGGGAGCGAGGCATTACACATATTGACATGCTTTCACCAAGAGTAAAAAGTTTAGAGGGCACCCAGTTGTCATGGAGTCCATCTACAAAAGGGAAAGCTGTTAAAGCAGGTATCGTTATCATACCGGATCTAGCAGATTCTATAGCATTTGCTAATTGGTTGCCTAACGTTAAAGGAAAATTTGTAATGATTTCGATGAATCAGCCAACTGGAAGACCTGATGATAACTGGCAACAATTTGCAACGGCTGCATCATTTGATAAATTAAAAAAAGAACGTGCCGAGCAAACAGAAGCATGGCGTAAACGATTAAGTAAAACAGGATATTCTTCTCGTATGCTTCCTATTATTTTAGAAAAAGCTGGAGCAGTAGGTATTTTAACAAATGGTTGGTCTAATGGTTGGGGCGTTGATAAAATATTTAATGCATACACTTCAAAAGTACCAACTGTGGATATCGCACTTGAAGATTATGGATCATTGTACCGCTTGGTAGAGTCTGGTTCTAATCCAATTATTAGTATTGAAACTAGTTCTAAAGATTTAGGTACTGTGCCAAATTTTAATACGATAGCAGAAATTAAAGGCACTGAAAAGCCTGATGAATATGTAATGCTTTCTGCGCATTTTGATTCTTGGGATGCAGGCCAAGGTGCTACCGATAATGGAACAGGAACACTAACCATGATGGAAGCGATGCGCATTTTAAAATTAGTGTATCCAAATCCTAAGCGCACCATTTTAGT
>JACCDH011049251.1_pt1 | contig 43859 bp, 40 predicted proteins | sample 7442481 | NCBI WGS metagenome assembly JACCDH01 (sample SAMN15323433, study PRJNA562643) | freshwater metagenome | isolation source: river surface water | place: USA:Blue River Watershed | collected 2017-08-15 | reverse complement strand
ACTACTGGGGCCCGAAGTGGACCGGCTTCATGTACAACGAGACCCGCGGCAAGATCCATTTCTGGGCATCGCTGATCACGTTCAACATCACGTTCTTCCCGATGCACTTCCTCGGTCTGGCCGGCATGCCGCGCCGCTATGCTGACTATGCAGCGCAGTTCACCGACTTCAACATGATCGCGTCGGTTGGTGCGCTCGGCTTCGGCCTGTCGCAGGTGTACTTCCTGTTCTTCGTCGTGCTGCCGGCAATTCGCGGTGGCGAGAAGGCAGCGACCAAGCCCTGGGATGGCGCTGAAGGCCTCGAATGGACCGTGCCCAGCCCGGCACCGTTCCACACCTTCGAGACGCCGCCGACGGTCAAGTAATTTGTCGCAAGCAGGCAGGGCTGGCGCGGTTCGCCAGCCCGCTGATGCAAGCAATACCCGAAGCAAAAGGTTCAGATGTCTGATCAGAACAAGCCTGGCAATCTGCGCACTGCGCTGATTCTGTTGTCAGTAGCCGTAGCGTTTTTCATCGGCGTGATCATCAAGCACACGCTGCTGCGCTGAAGCTCATGGACGCTCAGGAGCAGGCAGGCGGCCAGCGCAGGCAGCGACGCAATGCGCGCATGCTGGGCAAGCTGGCGGTGGTGGCCGTGCTGATGTTCGGCTTCGGTTATTCGCTGGTGCCGCTGTACAAGAAGATTTGCGAGATCACGGGCATCAACGTGCTTGCAGTGCAGGAAACGGTAGACGTGAAGCCGGCGAACACGCAGGTGGATACCAGCCGGACGATCACGGTGGAGTTCGATGCGAACACCACCGGCCCCTGGCGGTTCAAGCCCGCCGTGGCGAGCCTTCAGGTGCATCCGGGCGAGATGGCTCAGGTGGTCTATGAAGTGGTAAACACGCAGGACAGAGCGATGGACGCTCAGGCGATCCCGAGCTACGCACCTGCAGAGGCAGCGCAGTTCTTTCGCAAGATGGAATGTTTCTGTTTCAGGCAGCAAACGCTGGCGCCGAAAGAGGCGCGGCAGATGCCGGTGAGCTTTTACATCGATCCGGCGCTGCCAAAGAATGTGAAGACGATCACCCTGTCTTACACCTTCTTTGAGGTGGGCTTGAAGGGCAAGTCGAGCTGATAGGGGTGGGGTTATGGATGACCTGAAGGAGGCCGTGCAGCGCAAGATGTCGTTTGGCGCGACGGTCAAGGCAGTACTGTGGTCTTTCTTCGGTGTGCGCAAGAAAAGCGGCTACGACGAAGATACGCAGAAGCTGAACCCGGTGCACGTGATCATCGCGGGCATCATTGCAGCAGTCCTGTTCGTGCTGGGGCTGCTGATGATAGTAAAAATGGTGGTGGCGAAATAAGCTTTAACAACAATGCCGTATCGCCATTGCAAGCAACACAATTTTGAACACTGTAATCAGGGGAAGTAGATGAGCACTCAACATGGCCAAGCGCCGTATTACTTTGTACCCGGTCCTTCCAAATGGCCGGTGCTGATGGGCACCGCCCTGCTGGTGACAATGGCGGGCGCCTCCGCCTGGGTCAACGGCGTGAGCTGGGGCAAGCCGGTCAATATCCTTGGCATTATCTCGGCGCTGGTGATCCTTTACTACTGGTTTGGCGATGCGATCGCCGAATCCGAGGGCGGCCTGTACAACGCTCGCATCGATACCTCGTATCGCTGGAGCATGAGCTGGTTCATCTTCTCCGAAGTGATGTTCTTCGGCGCGTTCTTCGGTGCGCTGTTCTATGCGCGCGCGATCACCATGCCCTGGCTGGCTGATCTGGATCACAAGGTGCTGTGGCCTGATTTCGCGGCGAACTGGGGCAATGTCGGTCCGGCAGGCACGGTCGAGAAATTCGAGACCATGGGCCCGTTCTGGATCCCGACCATCAACACCGCGCTGCTGCTGACCTCGGGCGTGACGCTGACGATCTCGCACCACGCTCTGCGCGCCGGTGACCGCAGCAAGACCGCGCTGTGGCTATTCATTACGGTGGTGCTAGGCGCAATCTTCCTCGGCTGCCAGGCGTATGAGTACATGCATGCGTACAGCGAACTGAACCTCAAGCTCACCTCCGGCATTTACGGTTCGACCTTCTTCATGCTGACCGGCTTCCACGGCTTCCACGTGACCATGGGCGCGATCATGTTGTCGGTGGTGCTGTATCGTGTGATGAAGGGCCACTTCACGCCGGATCATCATTTCGCCTTTGAAGGCGCCGCGTGGTACTGGCACTTCGTTGACGTGGTCTGGCTCGGCCTCTACGTCGTCGTGTACTGGTTGTAAACCTTCCGGTCACGAACAAAAAAGCCGCACCGAGTGCGGCTTTTTTACTGGCGCTGAATGTGTTGCGGTCAGTACATGATGCCGGTGGGCTGTATCCAGCCCAGCCAATGCGCCAGCAGTATCAGCAAGAACAGCAGCACCGAAAACCCGACGCGCAGGGCAAGCGCATGCACGGTACGGTTGCTGCGGCCCTTGTCGCGCATCAGGAAAACCAGCGCGGAGCCTAGGCTGGCGACGATCAGGATGAAGGCAATGGCGACGACAATTTTCATGATGAGCTGCAAAGGCCGCTGCACGGAGCGTTAGCAAAACTGTCTTCGATGCATGGCAAACGAATAAAGACCCTATTTTAATGCGACTGCACTTTCGCCTGCGCCGGATACCTTTAATTGCCACCATCATCGTGTGCGCGGTCGGTATTTCGCTTGGCAACTGGCAGCTGCGACGTGCCGGCGAGAAGCTGGCTTTGCAGCAGGAGATGCTTGCCCGCTCCGGTTTCGATCCGCTCAATGCCAGCACGCTCAAGCCCGGGGAGATGCCTGACGAGTTTCGTCGCGTCACGGCCACGGGCGAGTTTTTACCGGAGTGGGCAGTCTATCTCGAGAACCGCCCTTTGCAGGGCAAGAGCGGTTTTTACCTGATGATGCCGATGAAGCTGGCCGAGAGCCAGCAGATGGTGCTGGTATTGCGCGGCTGGTTCCCGCGCGATGCGCGTGATCCGTCCCGTTTGCCGGCAATATCCGTCCCGCCCGCGCCCGTGCGCATCGAGGGCAAGGTGCGCCACTCTGCGGGCAGGCTGATGCAACTGGGCGAGCCGGTTGCGCTCAGGCCCGGTGCGATCGCGCAGAATGCCGAAGTCGCCGATGTTGCGCGCGCCAGCAAGCTACCCCTGCATACTTTTATAATCGAACAGACGAGCGACACCGGTGACGGACTGGTGCGCGACTGGCCGTTGCCATCGACAGGTATCGATACCCATCGCGGTTATGCGTTCCAGTGGTACGCCCTGTCTGCGGCAGCGCTGATTTTTTTTCTTGTGACCGGATTCCGACGTGCAAGCAAGTGACAGCCTCTCACCCGTCGAGGTGAAGAAAAAAACCTACTGGACCCTGTTCCTGGTGATTGCCGCGTGTGCAGCGCCGGTGATCTTGTCTTATCTCACGTACTACGTGATCAAGCCGCAGACGCGCACGAACTATGGCGATCTGATCGACCCGCGTGCGTACCCGATTCCTGATCTGGGCAGCGTCAATCTGGAAGGCCAGCCGGCATCGCTGCAGCAGTTTCATGGCAAATGGATACTGCTGCAGGTCGATGGCGCAAGCTGCGACGAGGCCTGCAAGCAGAAGCTCTATTACATGCGGCAGCTGCGCCTGACACAAGGCAAGGAGATGGACCGCATCGAGCGCGTGTGGCTGGTCACCGACGCGGAACCGCTCGATATCGGGTTGATGAAGCAGTACGACGGCACCCACCTGTTGCGTGTCGATCCGCAAAAGCTGGCAGCCTGGCTGCCCGTCGTTGAAGGCACGAAAGCCAGCGACCACCTGTACATGATCGATCCGCTGGGTAACCTGATGATGCGCTTCCCCAAAGACCCTGACGCCAACAAGATCAAGAAAGACATCACCCGCCTGTTGAAGGCCTCTGGTATTGGCTGATCATGTGGCTCGTACTCGCCCTCAAGGGACTGCTGGTGGCGCTGGTGCCCGCCACCCTCGTGTATCTGTCGCGCGGCACCGATCGCTATCGCAAGCTCGCGTGGGTGATGGTCTTCTTCACTTTCGATCTGATCGTCTTCGGCGCGTTCACGCGGCTCACCGATTCCGGTCTGGGCTGTCCCGACTGGCCGGGCTGTTACGGCGAGGCCAATCCCTTTCTTGCGCATGAAGAGATCCGTGCCGCCGAGGCGCTGATGCCGACGGGCCCGGTCACGGTAGTCAAGGCATGGATTGAAATGATCCATCGCTATCTGGCGATGGGCGTGGGTGTGCTGATCATCGCGTCGCTGGTCGGCGCGTGGCGACTATCGAAGCGCACGAACGAAGCACGCTATTCACCGCGCCTGCCGGCGTTGCTGCTGCTGTTTGTCTGCGTACAGGGTGCCTTTGGCGCATGGACGGTGACACTGAAGCTGCAGCCCGTCATCGTCACTATCCATCTGCTGCTGGGCATGTCTCTGCTCGGCCTGCTGACCTGGCACGCGATGCGACAAAGCGCGCAGCCAGCGATCGCGCCGCAAGCGGCCTCACTTCGCTTACCCGGCCTGATCGCGCTGGTCGCGCTGCTCATTCAGATTGCGCTGGGCGGCTGGGTAAGCACCAATTATGCTGCGCTGGCCTGCGGCGGATTTCCGCTCTGTCAGGGCGCCCTGTGGCCCGACATGGATGTCGGGCATGGCTTCACGCTGTGGCGTGATCTGGGGATGACCGCTGCCGGCGATTACCTGCCGTTCGAGGCGCTGGTCGCGATCCACTGGGCGCACCGGGCGTTCGCGCTGGTGGCAGTGGGCGTGATCGCCTGGGTCAGTCACAAGGCGCTGCGGCTGGAAGGTTTGCGACCACTCGCTCGCGCGTTATCGTGGGTGCTGCTCGCGCAATTTTGCATAGGCATTGCGACCGTGTTGCTCGACTGGCCGCTGACGCTTGCGGTGCTGCATAACGCCGGTGCTGCGCTGCTGTTGCTGCTGCTCGCCATGCTAAACTACCGCCTCACTCTGGCAGCGGCGAGCACAGCCGCTGAGGCCCGTCCCGGCTTCTCGCCTGCCTGAAATTCCATCCTCATGACGACTCTCACCGTCCAGCCCAATCGCATCGCTCAGTATTGGGCACTGACCAAGCCGCGTGTCACGCAGCTGGCGGTGTTCTGCGCTGTGATCGGCATGTTTCTCGCAACGCCCGGCCTGCCCGACTGGCAATTGCTGATTGCAGCGACCGTCGGCATCTGGCTGCTCGCGGGTGCGGCTTTTGCGGTCAATTGTCTGGTTGAACGAGAGATTGATTCGCGCATGGCACGCACCGCACGCCGTCCGCTGGCGCGCGGCGAGATCACCGTGCCGCAGACCCTGCTGTTTTCCGGCGTGATCGGCGGCGCGGGCATGTGGGTGCTGTACTACCTCGTCAACCCGCTGACGATGTGGCTGACGTTTGCCACTTTCGTCGGTTATGCGGTGATCTACACCATCATCCTGAAACCGGCGACGCCGCAGAACATCGTGATCGGCGGGCTGTCCGGTGCCATGCCGCCTGCGCTCGGATGGGCCGCGATTGCCAATGATGTGCCGATGCAGGCATGGATACTGGTGCTGATCATCTTTGTCTGGACGCCGCCGCATTTCTGGGCGCTTGCGCTGTATCGTCGTGACGATTATGCGAAGTCCGGTTTGCCGATGCTGCCGATCACGCATGGCATGGAGTTCACGCGCTTTCATATCTGGCTCTACACCATTGTGCTGTTCGCCACCTCGATGCTGCCTTACGCGGTACGGATGAGCGGCATTCTGTATCTGGTCAGTGCGGCCGTGCTCGGCGCGATCTTCCTCTGGTATGCGTGGCGCCTCTGGAAGCATTACAACGATCTGGTGGCCCGCAAAGCCTTTACGTATTCGATCATCTATCTGTCGCTGCTGTTCGCCGCGCTGCTGATCGATCATTACCTGCCTTACTGATTCCATGCGCCGACTGCCGATCTTGCTGGCCTCTGTCGTGGCCTTTGCACTGGCTGGTGCACTGACACTGAGCGGCTGCGATCAGCCGCAAAAACCCAAGGTGTCGTTCAACAACACCGACGTCACCGGGCTGGATTATGCGAAAGGCTTTTCGCTGACGGACCAGAACGGTCAGCGCCGCTCGCTGGAAGATTTTCGCGGCAAGGTGGTGTTTGTTTTCTTTGGTTACACGCATTGCCCGGATGTCTGCCCGACCACGCTCGCCGAGATGGCCGGCATCATGCAGGCGCTGGGCTCGGATGCAGAGCGATTGCAGGTGTTGTTCATCACCCTTGATCCCGAGCGCGACACGCCGGAATTGCTCGCCAGCTTTGTGCCGGCGTTTCATCCGTCTTTCCTCGGGCTGACCGGTGATCAGGCCAGCATCGACAAGGTCGCCAAAGACTTCAAAGTGTTTGCGCAAAAAGTGCCGGGCAAGGATGGCAAGAGCTACACCATCGATCACACCGCAGGCAGCTATGTGTTCGATGCGCAGGGCCATATTCGTCTGTTCGTTCGTCATGGCCAGCCGGACGATGCGTTACTCAAAGACCTGAAGCAATTGCTGGCCGGCGCATGATCGCCACCCGCGACAGCGTATGAAAGCACAAGGGCCCGAGAGGGCCCTTGTTGTTGATGCTAGCGCTTGTCGCTGCGCTTATGCGCTGTGCTTACGCGCTGTGCTTACGCATACTCAGCCAGCGCCGCCTTCATTTTCTTCATTGCCGCCACTTCGATCTGGCGAATACGCTCGGCGGACACGCCGAATTCTGCGGCCAGTTCATGCAGCGTCGCGCCCGAGCCGTCATCATTCGCCAGCCAGCGCGCCTCGACGATGCGGCGCGAGCGATCATCCAGCCGGGACAGCGCAGCTTCCAGCCCTTCGGACTGCAGGCGGTCGTACTCCCGTGCCTCGAGCATCTTCGCCGGCTCCGAGTGCTCGGACGACAAATAGGCGATGGGCGCGAAGTGATCGTCGTCATCATCCACCGGCGCCTCGAGCGCGATGTCGCGCCCCGCCATCCGGGTTTCCATTTCGATGACTTCTTCGCGCTTCACATTCAGCGTCTGCGCCAGCGAATCCACCTGATCCGGCGTCATCGCATCCAGCCCGGTCTTGTGACTGCGCAGATTGAAGAACAGCTTGCGCTGCGCTTTCGTCGTGGCCAGCTTCACCATGCGCCAGTTGCGCAGGATGTATTCATGGATCTCGGCCTTGATCCAGTGCATCGCGTAGGACACGAGCCGAACGCCTTGCTCCGGGTCGAAACGCTTGACCGCCTTCATCAGGCCGATATTGCCTTCCTGGATCAGGTCCGCATGCGGCAGACCATAGCCGAGGTAGCCGCGCGCGATCGACACCACCAGACGCAGGTGCGACACGATCAGCGCTTGCGCGGCAGCGAGGTCATTGTCAGTGCGCAGCTTGCGGGCGAGCGAGGTTTCTTCCTCCTGCGACAGCATAGGAAGGCGATTGACTGCGGAAATATAGGCGTCGATGTTGCCGAGACTTACCGGGAAACCGAGCGCCAGCGACTGAGGCCCGGCCGGCACAAGGGCTGACGATGCGGACATAGCGGTCATGGATTCTCCTGGATTGGACAGCCCGGGCGCGGCGCACAAGGCTGGCCTTGCCCGTATGAGAAGAATATTAGCACTCTCCGGGATCGAGTGCTAATAGTCCGGGGCTGAGGCAATCTCAGGATTTGACGAAGAAACTCGGGCCGTGGCGAGCCCGATGATGCCGGTCTGACGGCGAGATCCGTTAGCGCTCAACCGGCGCGCCGCAGTGCCTGCAAAACTGACAGCATCGCGCCGATCACGCCCAGTCCGGTGCTGGCCACCAGCAAGAGTGCGGCAGACGCCAGATCGAGCGGGGACAGACGGAAGCCGGATCCGTACAGACGGGCCAGTTCGCCCACGGGCGCGTTCAGCAAGGATAGCGCCCCCAGCACCCCGGCCAGCGCGAGTGCGCCGGCGCTCAGGCCCAGCAGCCCGCCCATGTAATAGAACGGCCGGGAGACAAAAGCATCGGTCGCGCCCAAGAGCCGCGCGACAGCGATCTCTTCGGTCTGCGTGATCACCTGCAGCCGTATCGTGTTGAACACCACCGCCAGCACCACGCCGGCCAGCGCGCCGGCCAGCAGCCACAGCGCGATTTCGGCCAGCTGCAGCAGCGCACCAAGGCGCCTGACCCAGGCCGCATCGAGCTGCACGATCTCGACCGCCGGCAGACGCCGGTAACTGTCTGCCAGCTGCTCTATGGCCTTGCTGCCGGCGGGGTCGCCGCTCGCAGCCAGTCGCACGACATAGGCATCGGGCAAAGGATTGCTGCCCAGCGCGGCGACCACCTCGTTCAGCCCGGCGCGCTCTTTCAGTACATCGAGCGCCTTCTCGCGCGGGATGAATTCAAGCTTCACCGCGAGGCCTGCGGCCTTGGCTGTCTGGCGCAGCTCATCGCCCAGCGCCAGCGCCTGCTCGCGGCTGGTCTCGGCGGACAGGAACAGACTGATCTCGGGTTCTACCGCCAGCTCGCGCGACACCGGGCGCAGATTTTCCAGCAGAGTCAGGCCGGCCAGCGGCAGGATCAGCGCCAGCGCAATCACCAGTACATTGAACGCAAAGCTGCCGGGCGCGGAACGCAGACGCGCGAGCGATGCGCGCAAAGCAAAGCCATGTTCACGCAGCCAGTTCATGCGCCCACCTCGCTGCCGGCAGACTGCATCCCGATCATGCGCCCGTGCGAGAGCTGCACCACGCGGTCCGCGCCCTGCAGCAGCCGCTCGTCATGCGTGGAGATCACGCAGGTGACGCCGGCTGCATTGAAAGCCTCCAGCATGTCGGTGACCAGCTTGCCGCTGTCGCGGTCGAGATTGGCCGTTGGCTCGTCCGCGAGGATGATGCGCGGCTTGTGAACGATCGCGCGCGCGATCGATACGCGCTGTTGTTCGCCACCGGAGAGCATCGGTGGCATCGCAGCCGCCTTGTTCGACAAGCCGACGCGCTCCAGCGCCACCTGCGCGCGCTGGGCGGCTTCACGCGGATCGGCGCCACTGACCACCAGCGGCATCATCACATTGGCGAGCACGCTGCGGTCACTCAGCAGCCGGTGCTGCTGCAATATCAGTCCGAGTTTGCGGCGCAGGAAGGGCAGGGTAGTGCGGTTCACTTTGCGCATGTCCTGCCCGCTCACCTGCAGCGTGCCGCCGCTGGGCCGCTCAATGCCAGCGATCAGTTTCAGCAGGGTCGACTTGCCCGCGCCGGAGGCGCCGGAGAGAAAAATCAGCTCACCTTCGCGAATATCGAGCGACAGCTCGGCGAGTGCAGTGATATCGCCCGGATATTTTTTGGAGACGTGAGAAAAAGAGATGATGGCCATCAGGCGTCTTTCGGATCTTCAGTAAGGCTCAGCCCAGCAGCGCATCGACAAATTCGCTGGCGACAAAAGGCTGCAGGTCATCAATACCTTCGCCCACGCCGATGAAATACACCGGGACCGGGCACTGCCGCGCAATCGCCGCGAGCACGCCGCCTTTCGCCGTGCCATCCAGCTTGGTGACAATCAGGCCGGTCAGCGACAACGCCTCATTGAACGCTTTGACCTGTGCGAGCGCATTCTGGCCGGTATTGCCGTCAATGACCAGCAGCACTTCGTGTGGCGCGGATTCCATGCCTTTGCCGATCACGCGCCGGATTTTTTTCAGCTCATCCATCAGGTGCAGCTGAGTCGGCAGGCGCCCCGCGGTATCGACCATCACCACGTCCATGCCACGTGCCTTGCCGGCCTGCACAGCGTCGAAGGCGATGGCGGCCGGGTCGCCGGATTCCTGGGCGATTACCGCGACGTCGTTGCGCTCACCCCAGACCGTCAGTTGTTCGCGCGCTGCCGCGCGGAAGGTATCGCCTGCAGCCAGCAATACTTTTTGCTGATGCGCCTGCATGTGCTTGGCGAGCTTGCCGATGGTCGTGGTTTTGCCGGCGCCATTGACGCCCGCAATCATCATGACCAGCGGCTGCTCACGCCCCAGCAGCAAAGGCTTTTCCAGCGGCGCGAGCAGCCGGATCAGGAGTTCGCGCAAAGCCAGTTTCACTTGCGGCGCTTCGGTGAGTTTGTCGGTACGGACGGTTTTCTTCAGCGCACCCAGCAGCTCTTGTGTCGCATCCACGCCGGCATCCGCCATCAGCAGGGCAGATTCGAGCTCGTCGTAGAGATCGTCATCAATGCGCGTACCCGTAAAGAGCGTTGCGATGCCGGATGAGGTGCGCGAAAGACCGGTCCTGAGTTTGTCCAGCCAGGTTTTTTTCTGTGCGGCTGGCTCGGCGGGTACTGCCGGAGCCGGGGCAGGCTGTGCGACTGCCTGTGTAGTGCCGGATGGGGTGCCGGATGTGGTGCCGGGTGTCGTGACGGTGGAAGCAGTGTCCTGCGGCTTTTTCTTGAAAAAACTAAACATCAGGCCCTGAAGAGATGCACTGCGGAGAAAAAAAGGAAAGGCTACAATCGGCGCTCGCCGTCGGGGACAGACTTTTCCGACGCCAGTGACCGTCTATTCTAGCAGAGCAAAGACCATGAATTTCCGCCTCGGATGGCTGGTGCTTGCCAGCTTTTTCACTCTTGCCTTCGCGCCCGTGGCTTCGGGCGCTGCCGCTGCCGCACAGGAATTCAGGCTCGGCAATGGCATGCGCATCATCGTTCAGGAAGATCACAGGGCGCCGACAGTCGCGCACATGGTCTGGTACCGGGCTGGCGCGATGGATGAACAGAATGGCACGACCGGTGTCGCGCATGTGCTCGAGCATATGATGTTCAAGGGCACCAAGACGCTCAAGCCCGGCGAATTCAGCGCGAAAGTCGCCGCGCTCGGTGGCCGCGAGAACGCGTTCACCGGCAAGGATTACACCGCCTACTATCAGCAGGTCGAAAAATCACGGCTGGAACAGGTGATGGCGCTGGAAGCCGACCGGATGCAGAACCTGACGATGGACAAGGAAGAGTTCGCCAAAGAGATCCGGGTCGTGATGGAAGAGCGCCGGCTGCGCACCGAAGATCAGCCGCTGTCGCTGTTGTATGAGGCGCTGTATGCAACAGCGTTTGTCGCGAGCCCGTACCGCAACCCTGTGGTTGGCTGGATGAACGACTTGCAAAGCATGACCGCAGCGGATGCGCTCGACTGGTACCGCTGCTGGTATTCGCCGAACAATGCAACGATGGTGGTCGCCGGTGACGTCGATGCGCGGCGCGTGCGCGATCTGGCCGAAAAATACTTTGGCAAGATACCGCCCAAGACGCTGCCCAAGACCAAGCCGCAGGCCGAGCCAGCGCAAGCGGGCATGAAGCGTGTCGTCGTTAAAGCGCCGGCAGAAAATCCCTATCTGGTCATGGCGTGGAAAATGCCGAACCTGCGCGATGTGGAAAAAGACGACGACGTGCATGCGCTGGATGTGCTCGCCGCCGTGCTGGATGGCTATGACAATGCGCGCCTGCCCGCGAAGCTGGTGCGCACTGACCGCGTGGCCAATTCGGTTGATGCGAGCTTCGAGCCGGTGGCGCGTGGCCCGGTGATGTTTACCTTGTCCGGCGTACCCGCCAAGGACACCAGTGTCGAGCAGCTGGAGCACGTCTTGCGGGCCGAGCTGGCGCGCATTGCCACTGAGGGTGTATCTGACGGCGAGCTCAAGCGCGTGAAGTCGCAACTGATCGCCAGTCAGGTGTACAAGCGCGATTCCGTGTTCGGGCAGGCGATGGAGATAGGCTCGATGGAAATGGCCGGGATTTCATTCCTGCAGATCGACCGTATCATCGAGAAGCTGGCCGCCGTCACGCCCGAGCAGGTGAAAGCGGTCGCGCAAAAATACTTTTCCGATGAGCAGCTGACCATCGCCACACTGCAGCCGCTGCCAGTGTCGGCACAGGCGGAGCGCAAACCGGCTGCGGCCGGCCTGCGTCATTGATCAATGTCTTCTAGCGGAGTGATCTCATGCTGAAAAAAGGGTGGCTGCTCGGTCTTTGCTTGTTTGTCAGCAGCGCGCATGCAGCGCTCAACATCCAGCACTGGACCTTGTCCAATGGCGCGCGCATCTATTTCGTTGAGAACCATACGATTCCCATTCTCGACGTGAATGTGGATTTCGATGCGGGCAGCCGGCGCGATCCGGCCGGAAAAGCAGGCACCGCATCACTGACGAACGGGATGCTGGCGCGAGGCATACGCGCGGCCACGCTGCCGGATGGCAGCAACGAACCGGAACTGTCGGAAGCGGAAATTTCCGATGCGCTGGCCGATGTCGCCGCGCAGCGCGGCGGCGGCCCCGGGGTTGACCGCGCCGGCATGGGCGTGCGCACCTTGTCTTCTGCGGCAGAGCGCGAACAGTCGGTACGACTGCTCGCCCGCTTGCTCGCCCATCCGAGCATGCCGGAGGCGTTTCTCGCGCGTGACAAGGCGCGCACGATAGCGTCAATCAGAGAATCGCTGACCAAGCCGGAATATATCGCCGACAAATCCTTCTGGCGGCTCGCCTATGGCAGCCATCCGTATGGCACCGAGACGACCGTGGAAACGGTCGAATCCATCACGCGTGAAGATTTGTTGGCGTTTCATCGCCGTCATTACGTCGCCAATCGCGCTGTGGTGTCCATCATTGGCGATATCAGCCGCGAACAGGCCAATGCCATCGCCACCGAACTCACGCGCCGTCTGCCACAGGGCGAATCGCTGAGTCCCTTGCCCGATGTCGCGCCCTCCACCGGGACGGAACAGCGGATACCGCACCCGGCATCGCAGGCGCATATTCTGGTTGGCATGCCGGCGTTGTCGCGTGGCGACCCGGATTTCTTTGCGCTGACGATAGGCAATTACATTCTCGGCGGCGGCGGTTTTGTGTCGCGTATCTCGCGCGAGGTGCGCGAGCAGCGCGGGCTTGCCTACAGCTCCTACAGTTACTTCAGCCCGATGGCGCAATCCGGCCCGTATCAGGCAGGACTGCAGACGCGCAAGGACCAGACGGATGAAGCATTGAATGTCGTGCGCGACACCATTGCCAAGTTTCTGCGCGAAGGCCCTACCGATGCTGAACTGAAAGCAGCGAAAGACAACCTGATCGGTGGTTTCCCGCTGCGCATCGACAATAACCGCAAGATCCTCGATAACCTCGCAATGATCGGCTATCACCAGTTGCCGCTTGATTATCTGGATACCTGGACCGCACAGGTCAGCAAGGTGACGATCGCTGACATACGGGCAGCCTTCGCGCGCAAGCTGTCCATGGATCGCATGGTGACTGTGGTCGTCGGGCCGGACAAATAAACCGGCGGATCAATCATCGATGAACCGCCGCCAAGCGCCACCCCGGCAGGTACGCATCATCGGCGGCCAGTGGAAGCGAACTCCGTTGCCAGTGGTCGATGCCGAAGGTTTGCGCCCGACACCGGATCGCGTTCGCGAAACCTTGTTCAACTGGCTCGATCATCTGCTCGATCGGGACTGGCATCATCAGCGCTGTCTGGATTTGTTCGCCGGCAGTGGCGCGCTGGGTTTCGAGGCGGCCAGCCGCGGAGCCGGCAGCGTGCTGATGATCGAGTCGCTGCCCGCCGCCTGCAAGGCGCTGCAGGCCACGCGCGAGAAGCTTAATGCCGCGGCAATCGATATCCGCCGTGCGGATGCCTTGACCGTGCTGGGTACACTGGCCGGGCCTTATGATCTGATTTTTCTCGATCCTCCGTATGGCCTGCAGTTACTGCCGGTTTTGCTGCCCGCCTGCCAGCGCTTGCTGGCGCCCGGCGGACTGGTCTATGCTGAGTCCGACCAGCCATTTGCAGACAGTGGTGATAACTGGCTGACAGGCTGGCAGCCACTCAGAGAGGGCCGGGCGGGCGCGGTGCATTTTGCATTGCTTGCACGCGTGTAGCTGCCTCCTTTTAGGGCATAATTCGCGTTCTTTATATTCTGAGTGGCAATAAGTTTGCCTGCGGAAACAACACAGAGGAAACGTGATGGTCGCTGCCGTGTACCCCGGAACTTTCGATCCCCTTACCCGTGGTCATGAAGACCTGGTACGGCGTGCGTCCGGCCTGTTCGATCGTCTGATCGTCGGCGTTGCCGACAGCAAGGCGAAGCGTCCGTTTTTCTCGCTCGAAGAGCGTCTTGATATCGCACGCGAGGTGCTGGGCCACTATCCGAATGTCGAGGTCGAGGGTTTTTCCGGGCTGCTGAAAGACTTTGTGCGGCGCCATGATGCGCGTGTGATCGTGCGCGGTTTGCGCGCCGTATCGGATTTCGAATATGAATTCCAGATGGCCGGCATGAACCGTTATCTGCTGCCAGATGTCGAGACGCTGTTCCTGACACCTTCGGATCAGTATCAGTTCATCTCCGGCACCATTGTGCGCGAGATCGCGCTCTTGGGAGGCGATGTGTCGAAATTCGTGTTTCCGTCGGTCGAGCAGTGGCTGCAGAAAAAAATGGCCGCCAATCCCGCCTGATACAACGCAGCAGCAAGGCATTCGCAGGAAATCCGCTATGGCACTGATGATCACTGATGATTGCATCAATTGCGATGTCTGTGAACCCGAATGCCCGAACGGCGCGATCTTCCTGGGGCCACTGATTTATCAGATCGATCCCGATAAATGCACCGAGTGTGTCGGTCATTTCAATGAGCCGCAGTGCCAGCAGGTGTGCCCGGTGGCCTGCATTCCCCTCGATCCTTCACGGTTGGAAACCCGCGAGCAACTGCAGCAGAAATACGAGCGCCTGCAGGCGGCCAGCGCCGCCTGACCCGACCGTATTTTCTCGTTTCTCTGCTGCCAGCCTTTCATCAGTGCACTTGCAGAATTCCTGAACCTTCACCGACGACACGAGTCAGTCTGTAGGCAAATTTCGCATTCAACATGCCGTTTGATGGTGCCTATGCGCGTGGCAGGATCAGGGGAGGCTGCTGACGCCGACAGCGTCAGCTTCGTCCTGCCCGAATCTGAGAATGAACTGCGGCAGATGATTGCAGCGCTGCCCGGCATGCTGTGGACGGCGAATCCGCTGGGCATGTATGACTTTGTGTCACCGCAGTGGCTGACGGTGACCGGACGCCGGCTGTTCGAGTTGCTGGGTTCGGGCTGGCTGCAGGCGGTGTACCCCGAAGATCGTCAGCGGGTAAGCGAGCAGTGGCAGCAGGCGATTCAGCACCCCAGCCCGGTCACGATCGAGCTGCGGCTGTGCGCGCCGGATAGCCAGCCTCGCTGGTTCACCTTGCGCGCAACACCGATATTTGATCAGCATGAACGGGTCGAACGTTGGTTCGGATTGTGTCTGGACATTGAAGACTTCCGACGCACGCAACAAGCCTTGCATGACAGCCAGCTGCGCTATCAGGTGCTTTTCGAAAACCGTATCAATGGGGTCGTACAGTTTCAGATGTTGTACGATGCATCGGGCGCGCCTCATGATATGCGTATCGTGAGGGTGAATCAGGCCTACAAAAGGATACTGCGGCTGGAGAACGAACCGGTCGAAGGCCGTCTTGTCAGCGAGGTATTCCCGGGTATCCGTTCCTCGGAGCCGGATTATGTCGCTCTCTATGGAAAGATAGCCCGCGAGTCTGGCGAGGCCAGCTTCGAGACGGATTTCACCTTCGCCAGCAGGTGGCTGCGCGTATATGTCTACAGCGCGATTCCTGACGAATGTATCGCGATCTTCAGCGATATCACTGCGAAAAAACAGATGGAGTTCGCGCTGCGGCAGAGCGAGGAGCGCCTGAAGCTGATCATCGACAATTTGGCTGAAGGATTGATTGTCGTATCTGCCGACGGGCAGACCATGCATTGGAACAAGACCGCGCTGGAGTTGCACGGTTATTCACGGGCCGAGGGGCGCTTGAGTCTGGTCGATGAGATCGCCAAGGACTATGAATTTCTGACGCCCGATGGCCAGATCATTGCACCCGAAGAATGGCCAGTGCCACGCTTGCTGCGCGGCGAAAGTCTGCGCAACTTTGAGGCGACGCTGTGTAATGTGCGTGATCGCTGGACCAAAGAGCTGAGCTTCGGCGGCACGCTGGTCAGGGATGATGAGGGCAAGCCGATGATGGCCTTGCTGACGATTCGCGATATCACGAGCTGGCGCAAATCGGAGCGCGCTCGTCAAAGCGCCGAGCGTCGCTTGCAGCTGGCAATCGACATTGCCCACCTTGGGTTCTGGGAGTGGAGCCTGGCCGATGGCTCGGTCTACCTGTCGCCACAATGGAAACGTCTGCTGGGCTATGCCGAGCATGAACTGCCGAACCGTATTCAGGAGTGGGAGGAGCGTTTGCATCCCGCAGACCGCGAGCGCGCGCTGTCGGTATTAAGAGGCTATGCAGAAAACCCGGATGGTACCTTTCAATCCGAGTACCGGATGCTACATCGTGACGGTGACTACCGCTGGGTGATGTCGCGCGCCATCGCCGAATTCGATGATAAAGGCAGGGTGCAATGCCTGATCGGCACCATGCTCGATATCACTCGGCAGAAGCTGGAAGAGCAGCGCGTGCGCGAAGCAGCGCAGCACTGCCCGCTGACCGGGCTGCCTAATCGTGCGCTCATTTTTGAATATGCGAATCATCTGCTGGCCGCGGCCAGCCGCAAGCACAGCCGGGGTGCCTTGCTGTTCATCGATCTCGATCGGTTCAAGCCGGTGAATGATCTTCACGGGCACGATATCGGCGATCGTCTGTTAAAGGAGGTCGCGCAGCGGATGGTGGCCTGTGTGCGGAAAGAAGATCTGGTCGGACGGCTCGGTGGCGATGAGTTCGTGATCGTGCTTCCTTATCTGGGCAAGGGGCACACGGCGCCTACGGTCGCGCGGCATGTGATCGATGCCTTGTCGCAGCCATTTCATATCAGCGGATTGGAACTGTCGATTTCTGCTTCCGTGGGCATCAGCTTTTATCCGACGCATGGCTCTGATGTGGACACGCTGTTGCATCGGGCCGATCTTGCGATGTACCGGGCCAAGGAAAACGGACGCGGCAACTACCAGGTCTACAGCTCTGAGCTTCGCCATCGGGTAGATGCCTCGGCGTCGGTCGAGGCGCAGATACGCCGTGCCCTGGCCGAGAATCTGTTCACGCTGTATTACCAGCCGGTGGTGGACATTGACGATGGCAGTGTCGCCGGAGTGGAGGCCTTGCTGCGGCTGCCGGGCGTGAAGGGTGACATGATTGATCCTGCCACTTTCATCCCTGTTGCAGAATCCTCCGGCATGATCGTCCAGCTCGGCGATTGGGTGACGGAGGAGGTGTGTCGTCAGCTGATTGACTGGCGCAACAAGGACATGGCTCCCATCAGGATCGCGATGAACATATCGCCCCTGCAGTTGCGCCAGCGTGGTTTCGCCGCCCGCCTGCTCGGTATCGTTCGCCGCCTGGGCGTCGATCCCGCTTGTCTGCAGATCGAGGTGACCGAGAGCTCGCTCGCGGAGCGCATCAGCGATGCCATGGAGACGCTGACCGAGCTGCATGCTGCCGGCATTCAGATAGCGCTGGATGATCTTGGCACGGGCTGGTCCAGCCTGAACCTTGTCAGCCATCTGCCGCTGGATAAATTGAAGGTCGACCGGGTTTTTGTGAGCAAGCTCAGACACGATCAGGCCAGCAAGGCCGTGGCCGACGTCATTATCGCGATGGGCAAGGCGCTGGGGCTGGAGATCGTCGGCGAGGGCGTCGATTCAGAGCAGACCCTCGATTATCTGCGCCGTCATGGCTGCCGGCAGATGCAGGGCAATCTACTCGCCGAGCCCATGCCGGCGGCGGATTTCCTGCGGTGGTATGCAAGTCGCTCGCACGCCGGGTCGGGGGAGCGGCTGCACTGAGTCAGCCGCTGCTGGCAATGACCTGCAGTATCAGACGTTGAACAGGAAATTCAGCACGTCGCCATCCTTGACGACATACTCCTTGCCCTCGGCGCGCATCTTCCCTGCTTCTTTCGCGCCCTGTTCGCCTTTGTGCGCGATGTAGTCGTCGAAGCTGATGGTCTGCGCGCGAATGAAGCCGCGCTCGAAATCGGTGTGAATCACGCCAGCTGCCTGCGGTGCGGTATCGCCCTTGTGTATCGTCCATGCGCGCACTTCCTTCACGCCGGCGGTGAAATAGGTCTGCAAGCCCAGCAGGCTGAATGCCGCACGGATCAGACGATTCAGGCCGGGCTCGTCCATGCCCATGTCAGCCAGGAAGTCGTGCTTGTCGGCGTCGTCCATGTCGGCGATCTCGGCCTCGATCGCCGCGCAGATCGCGACGATCGGCGCATGCTGTGATTGCGCGTAATCGGTCAGCTGATCAAGCAGCGGATTGTTGGTGAATCCGGTATCCGAGACGTTTGCTACATACATCGCCGGCTTGGCAGTAATCAGGCACAGCGGCTTGAGCATGGCCAGCTGTTCCTTGTCGAGGCCCATTGCGCGCACCGGCTTCGCGTCATTCAGCTGAACCTGCACTTGCTCCAGCAGCGCCACCAGCGCGGCAGCCTCCTTGTCGCCGGCGCGGGCTTTCTTGATCTCGCGCTGGATGGTTTTTTCCACGGTGCCCAGATCGGCCAGCGCCAGCTCGGTCTGGATCACGGCGATGTCGTCCAGCGGACTGACCTTGCCGGCGACATGCACGACGTTCGGGTCTTCGAAGCAGCGCACGACATTCACGATCGCGTCCGTCTCGCGGATATGCGCAAGGAACTGATTGCCCAGACCTTCGCCCTTGGATGCGCCGGCGACCAGTCCGGCGATGTCGACGAATTCGACGGTGGCGGCGAGTATGCGCTCGGGCTTGACGATGTCGGCCAGCTGCGCGAGGCGCGGGTCGGGCACTTCGACGATGCCGACGTTGGGCTCGATGGTGCAGAACGGATAATTTTCAGCCGGGATGCCGGCTTTGGTCAGTGCATTGAAGAGGGTCGACTTGCCGACGTTCGGCAGGCCGACGATGCCGCATTTGAGGCTCATGGGAATCCTTGCTGGTGCCTGGGGCTGGAAACCCGCGATTATAGCGCCCGGCCCTTCGCGGCCTTTGGCGTCACGCTCAGATTGCGGGTCCGAGGTCGCCCGGCGGGCTGTGGTCGGCGGTGCCGACGATCTTCACTTCGGGGGCGTTGATGCTCTTGGTGCGGAACCATACGTCCGCCATCAGTGAACTGCTGCCATCCGTGCTGCTGTAGCTGCTGACCAGCGCGACTTTGTTGCCATTCTCTGTGGCGGATGAGCTCTTGGGGCTGAGTTTGAGTGACGCGACCCCCACCTCTGCCATCGACAACAGTTCGCCGGCATCGGTACGGCCGTCGCCGTTCTGGTCCATCCAGACCTTGAGCTTGCTCCAGGCAGCGTCTTTGGCATCGATCGTGCCATCGCGGTTGCCGTCGAGCGCTGCCAGTGCGACATAGCCATTGGCGGCAGCCTTGCCGTTGGCGAGTTTAGTGCTGTTGCCGAACAGCTCAGCGCCGTCATTGATGATGCCGTCGCCATTGCGATCCATCGCGAGCAGGCCGTCGCCTGATTCCACCCATCCGGTCTTGAGCAGCGAGCCGGACGCTTTGAGGTCGAAGCGCGTGCCATTGTCCACCGACACGCTCAGCGTGCCGCTCTTGTTCAGGTCGAGCACGATCGGGCTGAAGAACAGATTGTCCGCTTTGCTGCCCAGCGCGAGCACTTGTTCATCGACCAGCGAATCGGCCTGTTCCATGGTCAGATTGGCGACCTGGCTGCCGCTGAGGCTGGCGATCTGCGCGACCGACATGTTGGCCAGTGCCTCGACGCTCAGCGCCCGGATCAGTTTGGTGCCGAGATTGAAAATCTGCGCGGTGGTCAGCACGGCAGCCTGCGCGGGCGTCATTGCGGCGATCTGCTCGGCGGTCATTGAGCGGATATCGGTGGCGTCGATCGCAACGATTTGCGTCGGCGTCAGTGCAGCGACCTGATCCGCTGTGAAGGCGCTCATTTGCACCGCGCTGAATTTGGTGATCGTCGATTTGTCCAGGCTGCCCATCGTGATCGGGTCGATCGCCGCGACCTGCGCCTTGGACAGTAATCCCAGTTTCCGCGCATAGGCCAGCGAATCAAACTGCTGGTAATTCATCACTGACAGCTGATCTGAGGTCAGCGATCCCAGTTGTTTGGGCGTCAGCAGCGCGATCACGCTGCCGGACATTTGCTGCAGGTTCTCTTTCGGCAGCCATGCCAGTTGCGAGGGCGTCAGTGCCTGTATCTGTGCCTGCGTCAGTGCATTGAGCTTGTCTGCGTCGAGCGCGCTGATCTGGCTTTCGGTGAGGCTGGGAATGGCGGCGGGCGCGAGGCCCTTGATCTGGGCCGGCGTCATTGCTGCCATCTGATCATTCGACAGCAGCTTCAGCTGCGCGCCGGTGAACGAGGCGAGCTGCACAGGCTTCATTGCGGCGATCTGATCGGCCGTCAGCTGGGCGAGCTGCTCGCCGGTCAGCGCGCTGATCTGGCGCTGTTCCAGTCCGGTGATGCTCGCCACAGAAATCGCCGCGATATCGCTGGGATCCATCGCCTGCATCTGCGCTTTGTTCAGCTTGCTGAGCTGCGCGGGCGTCATGCCGGCGACTTGCAAGGTGCTGAGGCCGCCGATGCGCTCTGCTGACAGTCCGGCAAGCGCTGCCGGTTTGATCGCGGCGATTTGCTCGGCAGAGAGGCTGTCCAGCTGCGCGGCCGTCATGCCTGCCAGCTGCTGCAGATTCATGGCACTGATCTGGGGCGTGCTGAAGCCGCTCACATCCAGATCCATCGCCTGCACCTGAGCAGCGCTGAGTCGAGGTATCTGCGACGCGGTCAGGCCGGACAGCTGAGTGGCATCGAACTGGGCAATTGCGGCAGGTGACAGCCCGCCCAGGCTGGTTGCGCGAATGCCGCCAATCTGTTCAGGCGTCAGTTTCTCGATCTGAGTGGGCAGCAGCAGCCGGATCTGATCGGCCGTCCATCCCTGTATCGCCGCCGGCGTGATCTTCGCGAGTGCTTCTGCCGACAAGGCCTGAATTTGTGCCGCGCGCAGCGCGCCGATCTGTGTCGCGCCAAGCTTGTCGAGGGCGATCGCATTCAGCTCGTCGGTGCTGATCAGCGTCATCTGGCGCGGCGTCAGCATCGTCATCTGACTGTCGGACAGCGAATTGAGCTGATCCTCGCTCAGCGCGGAGAAACCGGCGTCGGTGAGCGAGAGAATTTTTCTGTCCAGTCCCTGCAATGCATTGCCGGTCAGCGCGGACACTTGTGCCGTCGTCATCGCCTTGACCTGATCGGCCTTGAGCACACTGGTCAGTGCGTCGCTGTCGAGCGCGGCGAGCGAGTCGGTGCTGATCGCCGCCACCTGGACATTGCTCATCGCGGCAATCTGAGATGTGGTCAGGCCTGAGAGCTGGTCGGCAGTCAGGCCACCGATGGTCGCCGGCGGCACGCCAGTGATCGGGTTGGTCTCCAGATAGGCCGCCAGTTCATCGCCGCTGAGCTGCTTGATCTCGTCGGCGCTCAGTTCAGCGAGCGCCTTGATCTGCGCATTCGACAGCACCGAGAGGTTGGCGGCCGGGATGCTTTTGAGTTGCTCGACCGTGAAGGCGCGCAACTGATCGCCGGACATGGCCTTGATCTGCGCGGTCGTGATGGCGGCGACCTGCTTGGTCGTCATCGCGGAGATCTCGTCGCGTGTCAGCGCGGCGATCTGGCCGTTGGTCATCTTCGCCAGCACGGCCGGATCGATGCCCTTGATCTGGTCCGGGCTCATCTTCGCGATCTGCGCGGTCGTCAGCGCCGGCAGCTGCGTCGAGGTCATTTTGGCGATCTGATCGGCTGTCAGGCCGTTCAGCTGGCCGGTTTCGCCCGTGGTCAGCAGCTTCAGCTGGCTGGGTGTCAGCCCTTTGATCGCATCCGCCGCGATGTTGGCCAGCTGGTCAGAGGTTATTTTCGCCAGCTGGGCGGGCGTCAGCGCTGCCAGCTGGTCTGACTTGAGTTCGGCAAACAGTGAGCTGTCCAGCTGCGCCAGCGTCGCCGGCTTGAGTGCAGGTATCTGTGCGGTGGTGAATTTGCTCAGCAGCGCCTTCATCGAGGCCAGCTGCTCGGCCGACAAGGCGGCAGCGGCGTCTTTGCTCATCGCCGGCAGGTCGGCTGCCTCGATCGCGCCCGCCTGTTCCGGGCTGAGTGCCTTGATCTGGTTGGCCGTCAGCGCGCCGATCTGGGTCGACGCCATCTTGGCGATCTGGGTCGGCGTAAATGCCCGCAGCTGCCCGTCGTCGCCCACGGTCAGCGCGGCGATCTGCTGATTGGTCAGTCCGGGGATCGCTCCTGTGGCCAGTGCGGCAATCTGTTCCGGGGTAAATGCCGCCAGCTGCGCAAGCTTCAGCGCGGCCAGCTGTTCCGATTTGAGCGCAGGAACCTGGCCGGTCGAGGTCAGCTGCGCAATCGCCGCTGGCTTGAAGGCCGGAATCTGCGCCGCCGTCAGTTTGGTCAGCTGAGCGGTGGTAAAGGCGGCTGCCTGCTCAGGCGAGAGCGCGGCGATTTGCGCCGTGGTCAGGCCAACGACCTCGGCGTCCTTGAAGGTGGCGATCTGATCGGCACTGAGTTTGGAGATCTGCGCCGTCGTGAAGCCGCTGATCTGGTTCGATTTCAGCGCGCCGAGCTGTGTGCCGGTGAGCTTGGCTACTTGCGCATCAGTGAACGCGGAGAGCTGGCGTGCGGACAGACCGGCGACATTCTTGTCACTGAACTGCGCGGGATCGTCGATCGCGCGGATTTGCGTGGGCGTGAGCGCGGAGACCTGCAGCGAGGTCAGGCGGCCGAGGTCGGCACCAAGCACCGCGATCTGCGCTGTTGACAGCGCGGCGATCTGGGCCGTGGTGAAAGCCTCTACCTGTTTATCCGTTAAATCCGCAAAGACGCTCATGGGATCCGCCAGCTGGGTTCGATTGAATTGCGGGCAGGGTGGGGACGCACACCGGCCTCACCATTGCTCCATCGGTTAATCGACCCGGGGCGGGCTTTCTTTACACCTTTTACTTACAGTAATGAAAAGATGCACGCCTCTGGGGCGGATCGGGGTGGCTGGGCAGCCACCGCCATGATCCAAATTAGATGTGGGTGTTCACTAACATAAGCACCGGTCGCAGCATTCGCCGAGGCGCGCTGCGGGGGAGTGGCTTCAATCCCCGCCGAACAGGTCCCGGCTGTAGACCTTGTCCAGCACATCGGCCAGATCTTCGGTGACGCGGTTGGCCACGATCACATCGGCTTGCTGCTTGAAAGACTTGAGGTCGTGCGTGACCCGGGAGCGGAAAAATTCGGGCTCGGCGATGGCCGGTTCGTAGACGATCACCTCGACTCCCTTGGCCTTGATGCGCTTCATGATGCCCTGAATGCTGGAGGATCGGAAGTTGTCCGACCCCGCCTTCATCGTCAGCCGGTAGATGCCGACGGTGCGCGGATTGCGGGACAGGATGCTCTCGGCCACAAAATCCTTGCGCGTGCTGTTCGAATCGACGATGGCGCGGATCAGGTTCTGTGGCACGTCCCGGTAATTGGCCAGCATCTGCTTCGTATCCTTGGGCAGGCAGTAACCGCCGTAGCCGAACGAGGGATTGTTGTAGTAGTTGCCGATGCGCGGATCGAGGCTGACACCTTCGATGATCGGGCGCGTATCCAGCCCGTGGCTGGCCGCATAGGTGTCGAGCTCATTGAAGAAAGCCACGCGCATCGCCAGAAAGGTGTTCGCAAACAGCTTGACCGCCTCGGCTTCGGTCGGGCCCATGAACAGCACCGGCACATCGGTTTTCAGCGAGGCTTCCTGCAGCAGACCGGCAAAGGTCTTGCCGGCCTCGCTCAGGCTGCCGATCACGATGCGCGACGGGTGCAGATTGTCGTACAGCGCCCGCCCCTCGCGCAGGAACTCGGGCGAGAAGATGATGTTCAGCGGCCGGTACTTGTCTTGCATGCGCGCCGTGAAACCCACCGGAATGGTGGATTTGATGACGACATGCGCATCCGGATTGATTGTCTTCACCTGTTCGATCACGGATTCGACCGAGCGGGTGTCGAAATAATTCGTTGTCGGATCGTAGTCGGTCGGCGTGCCAACGACGACAAAATCAGCATTGGCGAAGGCGTCCTGCGGGTCCGTTGTCGCGCGCAGATTCAGCGACAGGGTACCCAGATAGCGTTCGATGTCGGGATCCTTGATCGGTGACTCTTTGCGGTTGATCTGGTTCACCCGCGCTTCGCTCAGGTCACAGGCAACGACCTGATGGCGCTGCGCGAGCAGCACTGCCATCGACAGACCTACATATCCGCAACCCGCTATGGCTATTTTCAATGACGACTCCGGCAAAAAGAAGACAAACGGACGCGTTACGCCTCGTTAAGCCGCTATTGTATCGGGATCGCCGGCATCGCTTACCGGGAATAAATACCGTTTAGCGAGGAGATGTTAAGGTGGCGGCCTGCGCGGAATGGCTGCGCTTTTTAATGACAGAACATCCTTATCCGAACCATGAAACGCTTTGTTGATATCAGCCTCAGCCTGCTCGCTCTCTTGCTGCTCGCTCCGCTTTCCCTGCTCGTCATGCTGCTGCTTCGTCTGGAGTCGCCCGCGCCGGTGCTGCGGCGATCGCATCGTGTGGGACGCAATGGACGCATGGTCAAGGTCTGGGAGTTTCGTACCGCAATTGCAGATCCGGACGCCATGGAAACAGTCGGCGGCTGCCAGGGAGAAGAGGTGACGCGTCTCGGCGCGGTGCTGCGGCGCACGGGCATCGCGCAATGGCCGCTGCTGCTCAATGTGCTGCGCGGTGATTTTTCACTGGTCGGGCCGCGGGTCGAATTGCCGCGCTATGTCGGCTGCTATCCGGGTGACATCCGAAAACGGGTGTTATCGGTAAAACCCGGTTTGTTCGATCTGGCCACTATACAGTTTGATGAGGAATCGCAATTATTGGCCAATCTGACCGGTGAGGATCTGGAGCAGGCGTACGTGGAAAAAGTCTTGCCGCTGAGACTGAATTATGCGCAGAGCTATCTGGAGCAATGCAATTTCTGGCTGGATTTGCGCATACTGATTTTGTCTGTCGGCAGAGCGCTGTATCGATAATTTACCCATAGCAGTTATTGTTCAGTGGCAAAAAATAAGCCGCTCGAAAGCGGCCTTCATTGCTGAGAAAATTTTTAAGTGGTCAATGTCGCTGAGCGACATTCGGTCATTTGTGATTTTTGATCAATAAAAACACGGGTTTGGATACCGGTCAGGCGCGGATGAGAAACTGCGCCTTGTCACGTCCGGCCATCCATTTTGGCGGTTTTCCCCGGCCGCTCCAGGTTTCGCCGGTATCGTCATTTCTGTATTTCGGTGCAACGGGTTTGCGGACTGTCTTTTGGGGGCGCTTGCTGCGTACCCCAAAACCCAGATCTTCCGGCGAGATGCCGAATTCGCGCATTTTCGATTGAATGTCCGCAATAGCATTGGACAGCTCGGTTTTGCGGGCCTGCTCGGCCTCTTTTTGAAGTCTTTCAATCTGGTTTTGAAGTTCCTTGTAAGAGCTCATGTTAATCCCCATCGATGGTTTCCTTACTTCAACATTCGCGCAGCGATACGCGATCGTCAGGCTGGGCAGTATAAATCAACAGTTATCGAAATAGAATCTCACTTTTACAATTTTTTAAGAAAATAATCGACATTGCTGGTGCGATTCTTGTTGTCTGATGAAGCGTTTTTATTCTGAGGAAATTAAATGATCGCTGCTCGAACAAATCCTTGAAATCTGACCAGCGACAGGTGGCGGATAACGACAAAATTCAAACCAGCAATAGCCCAATTTTTTCATTTTGGATGCCGGTTGAATTTGATATTGCTTAGACAGAGGCGGAATAATCCGCGTGTTCCGGCTTGTCGATCATCGTGTGCGATTGCCTGATCCCCGGCGATGCGTCCTTTTACAGCGCCTTTGAATTTGCCATGAAGAATTAATCTGAGCGCTGAATGACGATTCAACCGGTAGCGCCCGGTTTCGCACAGGGGTTCGAGCCGGCTTTGCTGTCCGCTGCAAGCGCTCAAATGCGGTATCCGGTATTCAGGGGGCGGGCGTCGGACGAGCGGGCTTGGGATCGGTGTGCAATTCCTTCATCGCCTGTTCAAAGCGTCCCTCGCACAGCAGAGGGATGATGGCCAGACTTCTTTCCAGTGCTCGGTCTATCAGGTCCTGCTCATCGGCGCGGGGACGATGCAGCACAAAATCCACGACCGCTTGTTGCAGCCCCAGCGTACGCGGATGACCAATGCCCAGCCGCAGCCGCCAGTAATCGCGACTGCCGAGCGCGCTGTCGATATCCTTGAGCCCGTTATGTCCGCCCGGAGAGCCGCCTTTTTTCAGTCTGGCCACGCCGGGTTCGAGGTCGAGTTCATCATGAACCACCAGGATTTCCTCCGGCGCGATCTTGTAAAACCGGGCCAGTGCCGCCACCGCCTGGCCTGAACGGTTCATAAAGGTCTGCGGTTGCAGCAGCCAGATGTCTTCGCCGCCGAGCCGGCTTTTGCAGGAGAGCCCGTTAAAGCGTGTCTCGCGGCGCAGCTGCCCGCGCGCGAGCTGATCCACCAGCCAGAAACCGGCGTTATGGCGAGTTTGTTCGTATTCGGTCCCGGGGTTGCCAAGACCGGCGATCAGGCGTACGGACATGATGGAATCAATCAGTGAATGGCGTGATTATCGGGCAGTAAGCATTATTTGCCGGCCGAGCGCCCAGAAAAAAGCCCGTCATCTGACGGGCTTTGATCGGGCCTCGGAAGGATTACTTCGCTTCTTCGGCAGAGCCTGCATCGCCCTTGGCGCCGCCCGGCACGGTCGCAGTGGCGACGGTGGGGTTTTCCTTCGCGTGCGTGGCAATGACGCCGGCGGGAAGCTTCAGGTCGGAGACATGCAGCGAGGTGCCGGCCTGCATCGTGGACAGATCCACCTCGATGAACTCAGGCAGGTCTTTCGGCAGGCAGCTGATGTCGAGCTCATTGAGCACGTGGCTGATGATGCCGCCGGCGAGTTTCACTGCGGGCGCGACATCGGCGTTCACGAAGTGCAGGGGCACTTTCATGTGGATCTTCTGGTTCGGGTCGACGCGCTGAAAATCCGCGTGCAGCACCAGTGGCTTGAACGCATGCATCTGGAAATCGCGCAGCAGCACTTTCTCCGATTTGCCGTCGACTTCCATGTCCAGGATCGACGAATGGAAAGCCTCTTTTTTCAGCGCATGGAACAGCGCATTGTGATCCAGTGCGATATTCACCGGCGCCGTGGTGCCGCCATAGATAATGCCGGGGGTCTGGCCAGCTCTGCGCAGGCGGCGGCTCGCTCCGGACCCCTGCTCATTGCGTGGGAATGCAACAACTTTCATGTTTTACTCCTGATCGGGCTCGCGCCCTTGGTTTGTGATCCCCCGCGACCAGGGGATCTGAGATGGAATCCTGCACTGCAGCTGCAAGATTCCGCATTCAAAAAACGTTTTACTGTTCCTGCTGACTGCCTGCCTCGTCTTCGGCAAACAGCGACATCACCGAGTCGCCCTTGCTGATGCGGCGCAAGGTTTCAGCCAGCAGCGGCGCGCACGACAGTTGCCGGATCTTCGATGTCTTTTTCGCTTCCGCAGACAAGGGTATCGTGTCGGTCACCACCAGCTCATCCAGCGGCGATTTTACGATCCGGTCGACCGCCGGGCCGGACAGAACCGGGTGCGTGCAGTAGGCAATGACTTTTTTCGCGCCGCGCTCTTTCAGCACTTCAGCGGCCTTGGTCAGGGTGCCGGCGGTATCGACCATGTCATCCATGATTACGCAATTGCGGCCTTCGACCTCGCCGATCACGTTCATCACCTCAGACACATTCGCCTTGGGACGACGCTTGTCGATGATCGCCAGATCGCAGTTCAGGCGCTTGGCCAGCGCCCGCGCGCGAACCACGCCGCCGACGTCAGGCGAGACCACCAGCAGGTCGTCGTATTCCTTGCTGACGAGATCCGACAGCAGAATCGGCGACGCATAGATGTTATCGACCGGTATATCGAAGAAACCCTGAATCTGGTCTGCGTGCAGATCCATGATCAGCACACGTTCGACGCCGGCTTCCTGCAGCATGTTGGCGACGACCTTGGCCGAGATCGCGACACGCGCCGAACGCGGACGGCGATCCTGGCGCGAATAACCGAAGTAGGGCACGACCGCAGTGATGCGGCCGGCCGAGGCGCGCTTCAATGCATCGACCATCAGCATCACTTCCATCAGATGATCATTGGTCGGCGCACAGGTTGACTGCAGCACGAAAACGTCCTTGCCGCGCACGTTTTCATTGATCTCGACCATGATCTCGCCATCGGAAAAGCGAGTGACCACTGCTTTGCCTACCTGGATACCCAGCTGGGCAGCGACGCCTGCAGCCAGTTCCGGATTGGCGTTACCGGTAAAAACCATCAGGTTCTCGTGGACCATGGATTCCCTGACTACAGTGCGTTAAAAGTTTTAAAAGCCGCCAAGGCCGGGGAGTCCCCCGCGTTGGCGGCTTCAGCAATGGCGTTGCGTTTTTTGTATCATCGCGACCCGGCGGTGGCCGTTGGTCGCGGAATCAAATGGCAGGGGAACAAGGAGTCGAACCTTGGAATGCTGGAATCAAAATCCAGTGCCTTAACCAACTTGGCGATTCCCCTACACAACCTTTTGTCCGGCGGAGGTCTCCGCGAGGACGAATTCATCATTTACGACGGCAGTTCCAGCGGGTGCCGGGGCAACGCCCGGGCCAGCCAGCCGCGCCAGCCGGACGGTATCGCTTGGAGTACCGCCTTTGCCTGCGGTTCGGAATCCAGCCTGCAGAACACACAGGCACCGGATCCGGTCATTCGCGCTTCACCATGCCGGGACAGCCATCTGAGGGCGTCCGAAACAGCGGGAAATGCGCGCGCAGCGACCGCCTGCAAATCGTTTTTTCCAAAGCCCGGAACGCTCGCCAGGCTCGCGGAAAAGTCCGCTATTCTGACGGCTTTGGTGTCGCGTGTCAATTCGGCGGCGCCGAAGATCGCCGGCGTCGGCACCGCCACGCCGGGGTGGATCACGACAAACCAGCCGTCCGGTGTGTCGATCGGCGTCAGCTGCTCGCCGATGCCCTCGACGAAGGCATTCTGGCCGAGCAGGAAGAACGGCACATCCGCGCCCAGCCCAACACCGATCGCCATCAGCTCATCACGCGACAGGCCCAGTGCCCATAACTGGTTCAGCGCCAGCAGCGTCGTCGCCGCATCCGACGAGCCGCCGCCCAGCCCGCCGCCCATCGGTATCTGCTTGTCGATGCGGATATCGACGCCGCGCACGGCGATGCCGCGCGCCGCTGCCAGATCTCGCAAACTGTGTGCGGCGCGAATGATCAGGTCGCTCTGTTGCGGTACGCCCTCGACCTCGGTCACGCGCACCAGGCGCTCATCATCGCGCAGATCGAAATGCAGCGTGTCGGACAGGCTGATCAGCTGGAATACCGATTGCAGCAGGTGATAGCCATCCGCCCGCCGGCCAACGACATGCAGGAAGAGATTCAGCTTTGCGGGTGCCGCGCAGTCATGCAGAAATTCCGATGCCGTCATCAGCGCGGCTCCCAGCCGTCGATCACCAGCCGCAGTGCCAGCTCGCCGGCTGTTTGAGAGGATCGCGAGAGATCGATACGTCGCGGGTGATTGCCGCCGTTCCATGGCTGCCAGCTGACATAACGCACCTGCCAGCCGCCGGCATGGAAACCGGCGCCCTCCGCATGGGGCGCGACCGGATGAGCGCCTGTGTCAGACGCTGAAAACCCCTGCAGCCAGAAGCGCAGTCCGTCGGCCGGCATCGGCCAGCCCAGCATTTGCTCGGTAAGTTCGCTGGCACTGGTAGCCGACTGCGTCTGCTGCCCGGGACGCTCGAGCATCGCGATAAAAGGTGTCACGCGAATTCTGGCCAGCGTTTGCCCCAGCGGCGAGAGCAGGTCGATAGAGACCTCATCGCCGCGCTGCTGCCAGTGAAAACGTCCCTGCGCGCTCTGCGTTTTACCCTCGTGCGGGTAGCTGACCGAGAAGCGCCCGCTGATGGCGATGTGTTCGTGATAAGTCGCTGCTTCGCGCGTCGCGCTGCTCACCGCCGGTGCTGTCGTGCTGCAGCCCTGCAACGCCAACAGGCTGCCCGGTGCCGCCAGTGGCAGCAGGATCAGCCTGATCAGCAGGACCAGCCGGATCAGTGCACGCATCCGCTGATCAGAGCTTCACCTGAAGGCGCTTCAGGGTGTTCCTCAGGGTGTCATTCGTCGAGTCCGCGCCGCCGGCCTTGCGCCAAAGCCGCTTGGCTTCGTCTTCACGGCCTCGCGCCCACAGCACCTCGCCCAGATGAGCGGCGATCTCGGGGTCGGCCTTGATCGCGAACGCGCGCCGCAGCAGTTCTTCTGCGCGCTCCAGCCGGCCCAGACGAAATTCGACCCAGCCCATGCTGTCCATGATGTAGGGATCTTCCGGCGCCAGCGACAGCGCTTTTTTGATCAGGTCATGCGCTTCCTGCAGGCGCTGGTTGCGGTCGGCGAACGAGTAGCCGAGCGCGTTGTACGCATGCTGACTGTCCGGCGCCAGCTGTATCACCTTGCGCAGCGTGCTTTCCATCAGATCGAACTGCTGGTTTTTTTCCGCCAGCATCGCCAGCTCGTACAGCAGATCGACGTTGTCCTTGTAGAGATCGAGCGCATCTTCGACCAGCTGCATCGCCTCGGCCAGCTTGCCGGCGTCGCGCAGCAGCTGCGCTTCACCGATGATCAGCCGCACGCGCTCGTCGTCGTTGTTCACGTCGGCCTCGTTCAACAGTCTGCGCGCTTCGTCCAGCTTTCCCGCCTTTGACTGCAGCTGCGCGCGCTTGATGATCGCGTTCACCGCGCCGCTCTGGCCCAGCGCGGGCACCATCTCCAGCCAGCGAGAGATGCCGGCATCATCATTGCGATCTTCGGCGATCTGCGCGAGCACCATCAGCGCCTGCGTGGCGTCGCGCTCGCGATCCGGCTGTCCTTTCAGATTGGCGATGTAGGCGGACAGATATTTCTCGGCATCGGCCATTTCACCGGCCTGCGCCGACAGCAGCCCCAGCGCGTACAGCGCCGTCTGGTCATTTGGCGCCTGCTGCAGCAGCACCTGGAATTCTTTCTTGGCGTCGGCGATCTTGCCTTGTTCGAACAGCATGCGCGAGTACGCAAGCCGCACTTCGCGTGCCTTGGCATTCTTTTTCAGGAAATCCGACAGCGTCTTGGCCGCCTCGGTCTTGTCTTCAGTGATCTGCGCGAGCATCAGCACCGCGATCTCGGACGAGGGAAACTTGTTCAGCGCATCGCGGATCTCTTTGATGGCCGCGGCACGGTCGCCGCTGACCATTGCCATCTGCGCCAGAGCGAGCCGGGCGTCGAGCACGTCGCGATACGGTTCCAGCAATTCCTTCAGCAGGGCGGCGGCGCGGGCGCGGTCAGGAATGCGCGACAGCAGGCGCTGCACATTGCCTATCGCGAGCGGCAGCGTCGCGGGCGTGCTCCCGGAGAGCATCTTGGCCAGCGACTGTTTGGCTTCATCGATGCGGCTGGACTGCAGCTGAAAGCTCAGCAGCGCCTGAGCGGCTTCCTCGGAATGCGGCGCGATCTCATGCCAGACACGCGCTGCTTTCAAAGCTTCATTGGGCAGCGATCCGCTGATGGCCATTTCGGTCGCGCGTCTGGCCAGCCGGGGGTCATTGGTGCTGCGCGCTATCGACAGCATCGTTGCATAGGCAGCGAATGCATTGCCACGCTGCAGAGCGATCTCAGCCGACAGGTAGCGGAAGATCAGTTCCTCCGACAGTCCGACCGCAGGCAGGACATCGACAGGCTCGTTGTCTGACGAGTTCTGTGCAGCCCGCAGCGGGCCGGCGATAGCAATCAATGCAGAGAGCGTTAGAATGGCTGGGAAATTTTTCAAGAGATTATCCTGTGCAGGCGATCTGGTTTTGCTTCGTCGGCTGAACGAAAAACGATTTTACGACGAAAGCCGGCAGGGCCGCGCGCCGCCGGTCAGATCTCCTCTTTTCCCACCAGAGCATGCCAGAACTGCCAGAAGTCGAAGTCACTCGCCAGGGCATTGCGCCTCACGTTGAAGGACAAGTCGTCACCGACGTGATCCTGCGCCGGGACGGCCTGCGCTGGCCATTTCCGGCCGGGCTCGCACAGACGCTGCGGCAGCAGCGCATCGTGTCGACCGGGCGGCGCGGAAAATATCTGCTGCTGCATTTCGCGCAGGGCTCACTGATCATCCATCTGGGCATGTCCGGACACCTGCGCATGCTGACGGGGAATCCGCCGCCGGGCAAACATGATCATGTCGATCTCGTGTTCGGCGCCTCCCGGATGCGATTCACCGACCCGCGACGCTTCGGCGCCCTGCTGTGGCATGCGAACGAAGAGGGCGACATCGAGTCGCACGCGCTGCTGCGTGCGCTCGGTGTCGAGCCGCTGGGCTGCACTGACCTGGCGCAGCGCCTGTTCCGCGCCACCCGCACCCGCACTGCGCCGGTCAAGCAGGTGCTGCTGGCCGGTGATGTGGTCGTCGGTGTCGGCAACATCTATGCCTGCGAGAGCCTGTTTCATGCGGGCATACACCCGGCCACGGCCGCCAAGCGCATCTCGCTCGCACGCTACGAGAAGCTGGCAGCACAGATTCAGCGTGTGCTGGCGGCGGCCATCGCGCAGGGTGGCAGCAGCTTGCGTGATTTCATCGGCGCTGACGGACAGTCGGGCTACTTCCAGCAGACTTACTTCGTCTACGACCGCGAGGGCGAGCCATGCCGGCAATGCAGCGCCACCGTGAAGCGCATCGTGCAGGGCCAGCGCTCGACGTTTTATTGCGGACGCTGCCAGCGATGAAGCGGACCGTCGATCAGGCCGGTGATCAGGCCAGTGCCGCAGGCGCGGACCGACAGTTTGCCAAAGCCGTTATTCGCTGGCAGAAGCAGCACGGACGCCACGCGCTGCCCTGGCAGCGCACGCGGGATGCGTATCGCATCTGGCTGTCCGAGATCATGCTGCAGCAGACGCAGGTGGCGACGGTCATTCCCTACTACGCGCGCTTTCTGGAGCGTTTTCCGGATGTTGCCGCGCTCGCTGCGGCGCCGGTCGAGGAAGTCATGGCGCTGTGGAGCGGACTTGGTTATTACACCCGCGCGCGCAATCTGCATCGCTGCGCGCAGCAGATCGTCTCAGAGCATGCGGGCCGCTTTCCGGAAGATGTCGGTCTGCTCGCCGGCCTTCCCGGCATCGGCCGCTCTACCGCCGCGGCGATCTCGGCATTCGCCTACGGCACGCGCGCGGCGATCCTCGATGGCAATGTCAAGCGCGTGTTCTGCCGGGTGTTCGGTATCGAGGGCTTTCCCGGTTCTGCGCCGGTAGAGAAGCGATTGTGGGAGATGGCGGTAGCGCTGCTGCCAGTCACCGATATCGAAAGCTACACGCAAGGGCTGATGGATCTGGGCGCCACACTGTGCACGCGCAGCCGCCCTCGCTGTGCCGATTGCCCGCTGCAATCGCGCTGCGTGGCTCACGCAAGTGACCGCATGGCCGAGCTGCCTGCGCGAAAGCCGAAAAAGGCCGTGCCGGAAAAATCCACCATCATGCTGGTGGTCGAGCATCGGGGAGCGATTCTTCTGGAACAGCGGCCGCCCTCGGGCATCTGGGGCGGTTTGTGGTCGCTGCCTGAGCTGAACCGGCTGCTGCCCTCGGCACCTGCCGCCGTCGGCAGAAAGGCGCTGGGGCCATTGCTGTCTTCAGCGCTCTCGGAGTTCGGCGAGGTCGAATCTTTTGATGAACTTGCCGGGTTCGTGCATGCATTCACGCACTACCGTCTGAAGGTGACGCCGCTGCGTGTGACACTCTCGCGCAGCTTCCTGCACGCATCCCAATCGTCCTGCCAGTGGATGCCGAAAAAAAAACTGGCATCGGCAGGTTTGCCTGCGCCGGTCAGAAAATTGCTGGACAGCGTGTAAAGCCCTCGTTGCGAAGACCGGATCAGATCACGCGGTTCTCTCGCAGGAACTGTTCGACCTTGAGCAGTCTTGCACCGTCATCGTCGAGCTCCAGCAGCGCTTGCTTTTGTTCCAGCGAGATCGGCAGCATCTCGCTCCAGCGGTTCGCGACCCAGCCGGCAGAATCCAGCCGGTGAGGCTCGGGGAAAGGATTGATGAAGTCCTCGCCCGCTTCCTGACGCGCCTGATCCAGCAGGTCGCCGATCACGATGCTCAGCACCTGCGCGCAGACCTTGAGTGCATCCGAGTGTTCCGTTGCGGCGGTATCGGCGAGCATCTCGACTCTGGCCTCGATCAGCTGGCTCGGCTGAACCCGCGTTTCAAGCACGCGAAAGCGCGTGCCGCCGCGCGTCTGCAGCTGCAGCACGCCCAGCTCCGGCATGTCCCATTCAACGATATGCGCGAGCGTGCCCACGGCACAGGGCTCGGCGGCCTTGCCCACTTCGTCGCCGGAGCGGATCGCGACCACGCCGAACGGTGCATCGCGCCGCATGCGCTCACGCACCATGTCGACATAGCGGGTCTCGAATACCTTCAGCGGAAGCACGCCGTCGGGAAACAGCACCGTGCGCAGCGGGAACAGCGGCAGCCAGTCGGCGGTGCTCATCACGGCGCTCAGTCCAGCTCGCGGTGACGTATCAGCACCCGCGCCTGATCTTTGAAGTGTCGCGCCAGCTGCTCGACCATGAACACCGAGCGGTGCTGTCCGCCAGTGCAGCCTATCGCCACCGTCAGATAGCTGCGGTTGTCGCGCTGGTAGGCAGGCAGCCAGCGTTCGATGAAGCCGCGAATGTCGGCCAGCAGGTTTGTGGCATCAGTTTGCGCATTCAGAAAATCGATCACCGGCTGGTCACGGCCCGTCAGCGGCCGCAGCGCCTTGTCGTAGAAGGGATTGGGCACGACGCGCACATCGAATACCAGATCCGCGTCCAGCGGCACGCCGAACTTGAAGGCAAAGGACTCGAACAGCAGCGACAGCGCGCGCCCTTCCTTTTGTACCAGTTCCTTGATCCACGCGCGCAGCTGGTTCGCCGACAGCCCGGAGGTGTCGATCAGATGGCCGAGGCCTTCGATCGGCGAGAGCATCTCGCGCTCCTGCCAGATGCATTCGACCAGCGTGGGGATGTCTGACGGCTGTGCATCGGGCGCGATCCGGTGCGACAGCGGATGGCTGCGGCGCGTCTCGGAAAAACGGTTGATCAGCGATTCGGTCTTCGCAGTCAGGAACACCACCTCGACATGATGACCCTGCTCGCGCAGCCAGTTGATATCAGCCGGCAGCTCGGCCAGTGAAGAGGCGCTGCGCGCATCGACGGCTACGGCCAGTGTTTGCTGGCCCTCCGACAGACGGGTATCCACCAGCGCGCGCAGCAGCGAGGGCGGCAGATTGTCGACGCAGAAGTAGCCGGCGTCTTCGAGCGCGTTCAGTCCGACCGATTTGCCGGAGCCGGAAATGCCGGTGAGGAGAATGATGCGCATGGGCAGGATGATAGCAAGTGCCGGGGCACCGCCTTCATTCCTCTCCCATTGCGCGCTGCTGGCGCTCCATGAAGTCCGCCAGCGTGTCGATGCCGCGCAGTTGCAGAATGGTGTTGCGCACGGCCGCTTCGAGCAGCACCGCGATGTTGCGGCCGGCTTCCACCGGGATGATGACCTTGCGTATCGGCAGACCCAGTACTTCCTCGTGCTGCTGGTTGAGCGGCAGGCGCTCGTAGTTTTCTTCCAGCGTCTTGCGGCGCACAAGGTGCACGATCAGTTTCAGGCGCATCTTGCGACGCACGGCGGTTTCGCCAAAGATTGCGCGAATGTCCAGCAAGCCCAGGCCGCGCACCTCCAGCAAATTCTGCAGCAGAGGCGGGCAGCGTCCCTCGATCATATTGGGCGCAATGCGCGAAAACTCGACCGCATCATCGGCCACCAGCCCGTGATTGCGCGAGATCAGTTCCAGGCCGAGTTCGCTCTTGCCCAGTCCGGATTCGCCGGTGATCAGCACGCCCACACCCAGCACATCCATGAATACACCGTGCATGGTCACCCGGGTCGCGAGTTTTTTCGACAGATAGACCCGCAGATAATCGATCACCTGCGCCGAGGGCTGCGGGGTGGAGATCAGCGGTATACCGTGCTCATTGCAGACATCGACGATGAAGGGCGGTGGCGTCAGCGCATGCGCGATGATGAAGGCGGGCGGCTTGCCGGCGACCAGTTCGCGCGTTTGCGCGATTCGGGAGTGGTCGGAAATGCGGGCCAGATAGGCCATCTCCTGCGGGCCGAACACCTGTATGCGGCCGGGGTGAATCAGGTTCAGGTGGCCGATCTGGTCAGCGGCGGAGACGGCATCGCCGACGATCAGCTGCTCGGCGCCATTTTGTCCGGCCAGCCATGCCAGCCGCAGCGCTTCCAGGTTGTCATCGAACAGTTCCCGGATCGACAGCGGCGTGGTCAGTGGCATGGAGCTTATCCGGGTGCGGCCCTCAGGCCATATTGCGCTCGGCGGGGTGCCAGTTCACCAGCTTTGCATACAGCGAACCGGCATCGGCATCCTCGCTCAGTTCTGCGCGGAAGCCTTTGTCCGAGAACATTTCTGCGATCTCGGACAGAATCTCCAGATGCTGCTGGGTGACGTTGTCCGGAATGAGCAGGAAGATCAGCAATTTGACCGGTTCGCCGTCCGGGGATTCAAACGGAATCGGCTCGGACAGCCTGACAAACGCGGCCAGCGGTGCCTTGAGTCCCCGGATGCGGCCGTGCGGCACTGCCACGCCATGTCCGAGGCCGGTCGAGCCCAGCCGCTCGCGAGCGAACAGGTTGTCGGAAACGGTGGAGCGGGCGATCCCGCAGTTATTCTCGAAGATCAGACCGGCCTGCTCGAAAGCGCGCTTTTTGCTCGAACATTCAAGGTCCAGGACGATGTTTTTTTGCGGAAGAATCTGGCTCAGGTTTGTCATGGTGCTATACGCAACGAAAGCGTCAGGCCGCGATTATAGGTGAGTTCCGGCGGGGCTCACCTCGGAGCTCCCGGCATCGGTATCCGGTCATGGGCCTGCGCGGGTCATCAGGGACAAGCCGGATTGAAGATATTTCTTCGAGGCACTAAATCTAACCCCGGGACGCCTGTCTGGCAATTGATGTCGGAAAAATTCGCAACCCCGGCTCATTGCCTTGCATTTCGTGCATTGGATGGCATTTTTGACAGCGAAAAATTACTGCGCCAGGGGTTGATGTCAATGCCGCCGCGACGTGTGTAACGCGCCAGTACCATCAGTTTGGTGGGAGCGCACTGGCGCAGCACATCCATGAAAATCCGCTCCACGCATTGCTCGTGGAATTCCTGGTGCTCGCGAAAGCCGATCAGGTACCGGAGCAGGCCTTCCTGATTGATCGCCGGCCCCACATAGTGAATTTGCACACTGGCCCAGTCGGGCTGGTTGGTAACCAGACAATTCGATTTGAGCAAATGCGACACCAGCTTTTCTTCGACCGCCGGCTGCTCGCGATCGGCGCTCAGCAGCAAAGGATCAGGACGGAAGCTGTCGACCTCGATATCCAGTCGGTCCAGCAGCAGGCCGTCCAGCTCTCCCATGGTCAGCTTGCCAAACTCTTCGGGCCCGGTCAGCTTGAGCTGAATGCCGGCTCCCACGGCCGCTGAAATATCTGCGCGCAGCAGATCGGCCAGCGCCTCCGTGCTGCCCACGCGGGTCTGGTTCAGCGAGTTCAGGTAGAGCTTCAGCGATTTCGATTCGACGATGTTCGGCGAATCTGCCGGTACCTGCAGGGTGGCAATCGCGACCTGTGGCTTGCCGCGCAGGTTCAGCCAGGACACTTCGTAGGCGTTCCAGATATCCATGCCAAAAAACGGCAGCGAGCCGGAGATGCCCAGCTCCGCGCGCTTCTCGGAGCGCGCCATGGGGAACAGCAGGCCGGGATCGTAGCTGTTGAGATAGCCGGTGGTTTTGCCCAGCGGCGAATCCGATGGTGGCGAAGGAATCATGAGGATCGTGCAGGGCCCGCAGAGTGGCGCAGCTTACAGGAACAGCCGGTAGGCCGGGTTATTGCTCTCATCCCAGCTACGATAGCCGATGGTGGACAGAAAATCCCGGAAGGCCTTCATTTCGGTTTTGGGCACCTGCAATCCCACCAGCACACGACCGACATCGCCGCCCTGGCTGCGATAGTGGAACAGGCTGATGTTCCATCCGGGCGCAAGACTGTCGAGGAAGCGCATCAGCGCGCCCGGCCGCTCCGGAAACTCGAAGCGATACAGCAGCTCGCCGCGAGCGAGCGGGCTCTTGCCGCCCACCAGATGCCGGATATGCAGCTTGGCCAGTTCATCATGCGTGAGATCAATGGTCGCAAAGCCCTGCTTCTGGAAAGCCTTGCAGATCTTGCCGGGTTCATCACGGTTCGCCACCTGCAGGCCGACGAACACATGCGCCTGTTTTTCATCGCTGATCCGGTAGTTGAATTCCGTCACCGCGCGTGAACCGACCAGATGGCAGAAGCGACGGAAGCTGCCGCGTTCTTCAGGAATCGTCACTGCGAACACGGCCTCATGCGCCTCGCCGACCTCCGCGCGCTCTGCGACAAAGCGAAGACGGTCGAAGTTCATGTTCGCGCCGCAGGCAATCGCGACCAGTGTTTCATCGCGCAGCGGCTTTTTCTGTTTCGCGGCACGTTCCGCATACGCTTTCGCGCCGGCCACGGCCAGCGCACCGGCAGGTTCCAGAATGCTGCGCGTATCGGTGAACACATCCTTGATCGCCGCGCACACCGCATCGGTATCGACCAGAATCATCTCGTCGACCACCTGCCTGGCCAGCCGGAAGGTCTCTTCGCCGACCTGCTTGACCGCCGTGCCATCCGAGAACAGGCCGACGTCATTGAGCATCACCCGGCGGCCGGTCTGCAGCGAGCGGGTCATCGCATCCGAATCCGTCGTCTGCACGCCGATGATTTTTATGTCAGGACGCACTGCCTTGATGTAGGTGCCGACGCCGGCGATCAGTCCGCCGCCGCCCACGGCGACGAACACCGCGTGAATCGGGCCCGGATGCTGGCGCAGGATCTCCATGCCTATCGTGCCCTGACCGGCGATCACTTCCGGGTCATCAAACGGGTGGACGAAGGAGAGCTTGTGCTTCTTCTCCAGCGCCAGCGCATGCTGGTAGGCATCCGAGTACGAGTCGCCGCTCAGCACCACCTCGCCGCCACGCGCGCGCACGGCATCGATTTTCACTGCCGGGGTGGTGGTCGGCATCACGATCACCGCGCGGCAGCCCAGACGGCTGGCGGACAGTGCGACTCCCTGCGCATGATTGCCGGCCGATGCGCAGATCACGCCGCGCTTGAGTTGCGCTGCCGGCAGCTGGGCCATCTTGTTGTATGCGCCGCGCAGCTTGAAGCTGAACACGCTTTGCATGTCCTCGCGCTTAAAATAAATGCGATGGCCCATCCGCTGCGACAGCGCGGGCGCCAGCTCCAGCGGCGTTTCCTCGGCAATGTCATAGACACGCGAGGTGAGGATTTTCTTCAGGTAGTCGGTGCTCATGATGCGAACATTATAATTGAGCGCATTGCCCCGTTCGGCCCCGTTCTGGTATCCCAGCCGTGCGCCACCTGCCGCTTCGCCTCGTTTTCCATCCCTTGCATGCTTGATGCCGCTGTCGCTTATCTGCTGAACCTGTTCTCACTTCCCGAGGTCAGTCTGCCGGCGCTGTTCGTCATCAGCCTGCTGTCATCCACGCTGTTACCGATGGGTTCCGAGCCCGCGCTGTTCGCCGTCGTGAAAATGAACGAAGCCCTGTTCTGGCCCGCCGTGCTGGTGGCCACGGCGGGCAACACGCTCGGCGGCGTCATCACCTATGCAATGGGCTATGGCGCGCGACATGCGCTCCATTACGAGCGGCAAACGCGATGGCTGGGCTGGCTGCAGCGCTTCGGACCCAAAACCTTGCTGTTGTCCTGGCTGCCCGTGGTCGGCGATCCGCTGTGCGCGCTGGCCGGCTGGCTGGAACTGCCTTTTCTGCGAAGCGTGCTCTACATGGCGCTGGGCAAACTGCTGCGTTATCTGACCCTGACCAGTCTCTTGATCGCCGTGCCCGACAGTGTCTGGCATCGCTTGCTGCACTGGTTGTAACTCTCCGCGTCGTTCCGACCCGGCAGACAAGCGCGGCATGTCTGCACCATGCCTGCTGCGTGTTTTCAAAACCCTTTTGCGGTCAGGGGCGAAAACGATCGCATTCGGGCTGCATTCAGCCCGCTTCAGAGCCACAATCATCGCGCATTGTGCAGTGCACTACGTTAGAATGCACGTTTATAAACCTCAGGCACCTGGTTTCCCTGAATGAATGCCCCAGCGCACCTTCCTTCCCTGCTGACTGACGCGCCGGAAGGCACCCAGCCTCCGCGCCTGCGCGAGATTCCTTACAACTACACCTCGTTCTCCGATCGCGAGATCGTGATGCGTTTGCTCGGCGAGAGCGCGTGGGACCTGTTGTCCAGCCTGCGCGCGGCGCGGCAGACCGGTCGTTCCGCGCGCATGCTGTACGAAGTCCTGGGCGACATCTGGGTGGTTCGCCGCAATCCTTATTTGCAGGATGATCTGCTCGATAATCCCGGCCGTCGCGAGGCCCTGATCGATGCGCTGTATCACCGGCTCGGCGAGGTTGAGCGACGTCGTCAGAGCGCCGAGGAAGATCTGCGCGCCGACCCGCTGACCCGCGAGCGCAATGCGAAGGTCGGCACCCTGCTCGAAGCGGCGCGCAAGGCGGTTGAAGAGTTCGCAGAAGAGTTCGTGCAGATGCAGGATCTGCGCCGCCGTGCGCTGCGCGTGCTGGGCCGCCATACCGAGCGCGACAACATCAAGTTCGATGGCCTCTCCCGCGTCTCGCATGTGACTGATGCTACAGACTGGCGCGTCGAATATCCGTTCGTCGTCATCACGCCTGACACCGAAGAAGAAATCGCCGGTCTGGTGAAAGCCTGCATCGAACTCGGCCTGACCATCATTCCGCGCGGCGGCGGCACCGGCTACACCGGCGGCGCGATACCGCTGACACCTCTGTCGGCCGTCATCAACACCGAAAAACTCGAAGCGCTGGGTGAGGTCGAGCTGCGTCAGCTGCCCGGCGCCGAACGCGAATGCGCAACGATTTATTCGGGCGCTGGTGTGGTCACCAAGCGCGTCGCCGATGCGGCCGAGCGCGCGGGCTTTGTCTTTGCCGTTGATCCCACCTCCGCAGAAGCCTCCTGCATCGGCGGCAATATCGCAATGAATGCCGGCGGCAAGAAGGCCGTGCTGTGGGGTACCGCGCTCGACAATCTCGCCAGCTGGCGCATGGTTGATCCGAACGGCGACTGGCTGGAAATCACCCGGCTTGATCACAACCTCGGCAAGATCCATGATGTCGAGGTCGCGCGTTTCAAACTCGAATGGACGCATCCGAACGAGCGCGGCCGTGGCCGGCCGAATGCGCCGTTCAAGACCGAGATCTTGTCGATCGAAGGCCGTCGCTTCCGCAAAGCCGGCCTCGGCAAGGACGTGACCGACAAATTCCTTGCCGGTTTGCCGGGCGTACAGAAAGAAGGCTGCGACGGCCTGATCACGTCCGCGCGCTGGATACTGCACAAAATGCCCAAGCACACGCGCACGGTCTGTCTGGAGTTTTTCGGGCAGGCGCGCGATGCAATTCCTTCGATTGTCGAGATCAAGGCGTATCTGGATGCGGAAACGAAAAAAGGCGGCGCGATCCTCGCCGGCCTTGAGCATCTGGATGAGCGCTACCTGAAAGCCGTCGGCTACGCGACCAAGTCCAAGCGCGGCGTGCTGCCCAAGATGGCGCTGTTTGGCGATATCGTCGGCGACGATGAAGAAGCGGTAGCGCGCGCGACCTCTGAAGTCATTCGCATCGCCAACACGCGCGTGGGCGAGGGGTTTGTCGCGGTCAGTCCCGAGGCGCGCAAAAAATTCTGGCTTGATCGCGCCCGCACTGCGGCGATTGCCCGTCATACCAATGCATTCAAGATCAATGAAGATGTGGTGATACCGCTCGATCGCATGGGCGAGTATACCGATGGCATCGAGCGCATCAACATTGAACTGTCGATCAGCAACAAGCTTGAGCTGCTGTCCGAATTGTCCGCCTACTTCGAGCGCGGTCATCTGAAGCTCGGCAAGAGCGAAGACAGCGAAGGCTTCGAGATACCGCCTGCCGAGCTTCTGGAAGACCGTGTCGCCGAAGCGCTGGCACTGATTGAAAAAGTCCGCTCGCGCTGGTCCTGGCTGCTGGCGAGCTTCAACCTTCGCCTGTCGGAGGCGAGAGATCAGCTGACCGGGCACGGCCTGGATAAACTGCTGCCCGAGATCGATGCGCGCATTGCAGTACAACCCGCAGCAAGCCTCTTCGACGTGCTGCAGGATCGCACGATACGCATTTCCTGGAAGGCCGAGGTGCGGGCTGCGCTGCGCCAGATCTTCGGCGGTGCGGCATTCCGTCCGATACTTGATGAGTGCAGCGCGATCCACAAGCGGGTATTGCGTGGCCGCGTGTTCGTCGCGCTGCATATGCATGCGGGCGATGGTAATGTGCACACCAATATCCCGGTCAATTCCGACAATTACCCGATGCTGCAGACCGCGCATGCGGCGGTCGGGCGCATCATGGCGCTGGCGCGTTCGCTCGATGGCGTGATCTCCGGCGAGCACGGCATCGGCATCACCAAGCTCGAATTCCTGACTGACGCCGAGATCGGCGAATTCCGCGATTACAAGCAGCGCATCGATCCCGAAGGCCGCTTCAACAAGGGCAAGCTGCTGGATTCGCCCGGTCTGCATGCTGATTTGCGCAATGCCTACACGCCATCGTTCGGCCTGATGGGCCATGAATCGCTGATCATGCAGCAAAGCGATATCGGCGCGATCGCCAACAGCGTCAAGGATTGCCTGCGCTGCGGCAAGTGCAAGCCGGTGTGCGCAACCCATGTGCCGCGCGCGAATTTGCTGTACTCGCCGCGTAACAAGATACTTGCGACCTCGCTCTTGGTCGAAGCCTTCCTCTATGAAGAGCAGACCCGCCGCGGCGTGTCGATACGTCACTGGGAAGAATTCGAAGATGTCGCCGACCATTGCACCGTCTGCCACAAATGCGTGACGCCGTGCCCGGTCGATATCGACTTCGGCGATGTGTCAATGAACATGCGCAACCTGCTGCGCAAGATGGATAAAAAATCCTTCAACCCCGGTACGGCAGCGTCAATGTTCTTCCTGAACGCCACCGACCCGGCGACCATCAATGCGACACGTCAGCTGATGATCGGCTGGGGTTACAAGGCGCAGCGATTCGCGCATGATCTGCTGAAAAAGTTCGCGAAAAAGCAGACCAAGGCGCCGCCGTCCACGCATGGCAAGCCGCCGGTGCGCGAGCAGGTGATCCATTTCGTGAACAAGAAGATGCCGGGCAATCTGCCGAAGAAGGCCGCACGCGCGTTGCTGGATATCGAAGACGATAACTTCGTGCCCATCATCCGCAACCCCAGGGCCACCAGCGCCGACACCGAGGCGGTGTTCTATTTTCCCGGCTGTGGCTCCGAGCGTCTGTTCTCGCAAGTGGGCCTTGCGACGCAGGCGATGCTCTGGCATGTGGGTGTGCAGACCGTGCTGCCGCCCGGTTATCTGTGCTGCGGCTATCCGCAGCGCGGCTCGGGTGATTTCGACAAGGCCGAAAAGATCATCACCGACAATCGCGTGCTGTTCCATCGCGTGGCCAACACGCTGAACTATCTCGACATCAAGACGGTGGTCGTGTCTT
>JACCDH010313051.1_pt1 | contig 43886 bp, 29 predicted proteins | sample 7442481 | NCBI WGS metagenome assembly JACCDH01 (sample SAMN15323433, study PRJNA562643) | freshwater metagenome | isolation source: river surface water | place: USA:Blue River Watershed | collected 2017-08-15 | reverse complement strand
CCACAGATACGGCCTTATTGAGTGCTGCAGAACGAAAATGTTTAACGCACTTAATGAAAGCGGCTGAGTATGCAGATGCAATTTTTTGGAAGCAAACCATCGGCCCGAAAGAGGAATTTTTGTCCAACATCAAGGATACCAATCAGCGAAAGTTTGCAGCCATTAATTATGGTCCCTGGGACCGATTAAATAACGATAAGCCGTTTATTTCAGGGTATGGAGTTAAGCCGGCGGGTGCCCAGTTTTATGTAGAAGGTTTTTCTACGAAATTAGTAAAAGACACCCTGTTAATGCGGGATGTTTTGTCGCCATACACGCTGATCAAAAAGTACGAAATGCCCAAACCTCCTCCGCCAATGAAGCCCGGTGCCGATGCTATGCCTATGGATCCCATGGATATGGAATTGCCTAATCCGGGAATGCCGATGGAAGGCACGGATGGACAGCAATATGCGATTCAAAAATACAGCGAAGCCTATCGCAAAGAAATCATGAAAATTGTAATGCATCTAAATGAAGCTGCAATAGCAATAGAGGCTGAGGATAAAGATTTTGCGGAGTATTTGCGTATGCGTAGCGGTGGATTGATGATGGACGATTATATCATGAGTGACATTCAATGGCTTGGATTAAAATCGCACTTAGACATTGTAATTGGCCCAATCGAAAATTATGAAGATAAATTAACCGGACAGAAGACTTCCTATGAATCTTACGTTTTGGTTCGCGATATGGAATGGGGTAAGCGATTGGAGAAGTACGTTGCCATGTTGCCGTCGCTACAAGCGGGTCTTCCCGTGGATCCAAAGTACAAACCGGTTTTGAACAGCGGTTCGGATGCAACATCTGTAGGAGAAATTATCCAGAAAGATGGATTTCCGCCGATGCAAAAGCCAGCTCAGGCAATGAGTTCGTTGGCTGTTTTTGATGTGGTTTATTATGGTGGGGATTGCAATTCGGGTAGTAAAACGATTGCCGTGAATTTGCCGAACGATGAAACGATTCAGGAAAATTTTGGAACCCGTAGGTCGCAGTTGAAGAACACCATGAAAGCGAAGTTCGATCACATTGTTGTGCCGATTTCGAAATTGGTAATCGCGCCGGAGCAGCAGAAACATATCACCTTTGATGCATTTTTTAATAACGTGATGTTTCACGAAGTAGCTCATGGATTGGGGGTTAAATACGTTGTAACAAATTCGGGCAAATCCACTGTATCCGACAACAACTCCGGTGGCAAGACCATCCGAGAGGCATTGGGAGTGCATTACTCTGCTTTGGAAGAATGCAAGGCCGATGTGCTGGGCTTGTACATGGTTACCGAGTTATTTGATAAAAAAGAATTGGGTGGTAAGTTGGATGATTACTATGTGACCTTTGTGGCGTCTGTTTTCAGAAGCGTTCGATTTGGTGCTTCTTCCGCTCATGGCAAAGCGAACATGATAACATTTAATACCTTGTTGGAGCGCGGTGCAATTGCTTATACAGCGAATGCTAACGGTGGATATTATACGGTGAATGTTGCGAAGATGCGAAGTGCAATTGCCGGCTTGGCGGGAGCATTATTGCAGGTTCAAGGCGATGGTGATCCAATCAAAGCAGCGGATATGTTAAATTCTTTGGGGAATATCCGAGAAGGGTTAGCCGCTGATTTGAAGCGAATTGAAGCAGCTTCAATTCCCGTTGATTTGGTATTTGACCAGGGTATTTCTACCTTGGGATTGGATAAATATTTTGATGATCCCGAAGTGAAGATGCGCGAATGGGCAAAACAGCAACAACAACGCGGAGGAATGAACGGGAACGGAATGAATGGAGGAATGAACGGTGGAATGAATGGAAATGGTATGGGTATGCCCGGGGGACCCAGTAAAGGGCCGAATGGAATGGGGAATCCTTCTCCTGGAGGGAATCCAGTGGGTAAGCCCGGTCAGCCTCCTGTGCCAACAGCACCCCCTGCTGGGAATAATCCTCCTGCAAAAGTTAAGAAATAAGAAAGTAAAGGAATTTTAAATAGTTTTTGAATAGTTCGTCGTTTATAGTAAAGTAGTTTTTATGAAGTTAAATCGTTGGGTGGTATTAACCACCACTACCAGTGTACTGGCATTATTTGTTTTTTGTAGCAATAAAAAATCAACCGGTTCGGACGGCTTTTTTGGCCATTTGATGGGGGTTTTACAATATGCACATTATCAACCCAAAGAGGTGGATGACAGTCTATCGGCCAAGGTATATGAGAATTTGCTAGGTCAACTGGATAGAACGAAACATTTCTTTACTCAAGAAGATTTAAAGGAATTATCGGCGCACAAATATTCAATCGACGATCAGATTAAAGCAGGGAGATTTGATTTTTTTGATAAAACTTGGAACACGCTGCATAAACGTATCGATGTACTCCAGCCCTTTATCGAATCGGAATTGAGTAAACCTTATTCCTACAATAGCAATGAAGAATATGTATTGGAGGATGAGCCACAGAACTATATGGTTAACGAGGCAGCTTTGCTAGAGGATTGGAAACGTTGGTTGAAATTTCAGTCGCTGGAACGACTTTCAAGAAAAATGGAAAATCAGAAGAAGATGAAAGACTCTGCATCGGCCAGCAAGATTAAACCCTTTGATACTTTGGAATTGAGTGCTCGTAACGAGACGAAAAAATTCTATGCGGATTGGTTTAAACGATTGAAAAAAATGGATCGTAGGGATCAAATCGCCATGTATGCCAACGCAATTTCGGAGGTTTACGATCCTCATACTGAGTATTTTCCACCCGAGGATAAGGATAATTTCGACATTGGAATGACCGGTAAATTGGAAGGAATTGGTGCTACATTAACAGAAAGAGACGGATATATTAAGGTTGAACGTATTGTGCCTGGCAGTGCAAGTTATCGTCAGGGAGAACTGAAAGCCGGGGATTTAATTTTAAAGGTAGCTCAAGGATCGGCAGAACCGGTGGATGTAGTGGATATGAAGTTGGATGACGCTATTCAGTTAATTCGTGGCAAAAAAGGCACGGAAGTTCGACTAACAGTGAAGAAACCCGATGGAAAAACGCAGGTTATTCCAATTATTCGCGAGGTAGTAGTGATTGAGGATACCTATGCCCGAAGTGCCATTATTAATTATCAGGGTCTTTCGTTGGGGTTGATTCAATTGCCGAGTTTTTATGCAGATTTTTCAACCCGAGGCAGAGGTAGGCATTCCAGTGAGGATGTTCGATTGGAGATTGAGAAATTGAAAGAGGCGGGCGTAAAGGGTATTATTTTGGATTTGCGTAATAATGGGGGTGGAAGTTTGCAGGATGCTATTGATATGGGCGGATTGTTTATTCCACAAGGTCCAATTGTTCAGGTGAAGGATGCGCGTGGGGTGGAAGTGTACTCAGATAGAGACCCAGCCGTAAATTATAGCGGACCTTTGGTTGTATTGGTAAATACCTACAGCGCCAGCGCAAGCGAAATTTTGGCCGCCGCCATGCAAGATTATAATCGGGCAATTATCATCGGAACGAAAAGTACCTTTGGAAAAGGTACGGTGCAAACCTTTGTGCCATTAGAGGGTGGTGTTACCGATGTGTTTCCAAGAGGATATGGTCAATTGAAGGTTACCATTCAAAAGTTTTATCGAATTAACGGGGGAACCACGCAGTTGATGGGGGTAGTTCCTGATGTGATACTTCCTGATTTGTACGATGGTATCGAGCAAGGGGAAAAAGAAATGGATTATCATTTGGCTTATGATAAGATTCCGTCTGCCGTTTACAGTGCTTTTAATCCGTATAAAGAAGACAGAAGAAAGTTGGCGATAAAACAAACCAATGCGAAAAAAGGTGGATCGGAATATTTTGGATTGGTGACGAATCGATCTGTAGAATTGGCTAAACAGCGTAAATCATACACGTATTCGTTGAATTTGGAGAAGTTTGAAAAGCAGCAAGAGACTTTGAGAAATCAGGACAAACCATTGAAAGATTTTAAATATAAAACAGTGGCCGATACCATTATGCCTTTGGCAGTGGATATGGATGCGGTGAAGGGAGATAAAACCAAGGAAGCGTTGAAATTGGATTGGTTAAAGCGATACAAAGAGGATGCAGTTTTTGATATGGGACTGTTTGCTATGAGTGATTGGATTGGTGAGTCGCCAGCAACAAATACGGATCCAAAGAAAAAATCGAATAAAAAGGAATCGAAAAAGCCATCGGCCAAAAAACAAAGCAGCGGTAAAACGGAATCAAAATCGTCGCCCAAGAAAGCTCCTGTGAAGGCCGCTACACCTGTTTCTCCGATGTAGGATTCTTGTTAATCCTTCCAAAGGGGGATAAACAGCGCGGAAGCAAGAACAAGTATTAGGAAATCTAATGCACCTACCAGGGCGATGTCTTTCCAAACGCTGCTCACCAATACCGGGTTAATGGTTTTGTTTGATGCCTTCATGCCAACCAAAATGATGGGCAAAATTACTGGCAAACTTAGCACGGGAGCTAAGAATCCTGCTTGATTGGCTTTGGATGCAATTGCGCCGATGAGTGTAAATACAAAACTGATTCCTGCGGTAACCAATAGTAGGTTAGTAAAATACGCCTGTATATGTTGAATGGGAAAGCCCATGAAAAACCCGAACAACAACAAATTTATTAGGGTTAGCATTAGCATTGTTACAATGCCGTACAGCATTTTAGACCATAGAATTAGCGTGGGTGAAGCTAATTGATTGTAATAAATCCAACGCGATCGGTTGATTCCTAAGAAATTTTTGGAAACGGCTTGCAAAGTGCAAAGTATAAGAACCAACCAAAATAAACTGTTCCAGATTTTGGGAGTGATGTGCGGCTGGGTTAGAAATGACAACAGGGCCATTGCCGCGATTTGCAGTCCTGCCGCTGCAATTACAGCAGGTTTTTTTAAGTCCATAGCCCATTCGGACTTGATTAAAGTGATCAGTGTTTTGATGCCGTGAAACTTTGGCTTTGAAGCGGGGTTAGAGGAAGAGTAGTTTCGGCTGTTGTCTGACATGGATAGTTGGAAAATTCTATCGGTGCGATTGCTTTGCGAAGGTATGCAATATTTTGTGCAATGCTTACGATATTTGTGGCATCTATGTTTACCAAGATATTAATTGCTAATCGGGGTGAAATTGCCATCCGTGTAATGAGAACTTGCAGAGAAATGGGCATTCAAACCGTTGCTATTTACAGCGAAGCGGATAAAAATGCAATGCATGTTCGCTATGCAGATGAAGCGTATTGTGTGGGTGGACCGGCTAGTGCCGATAGTTATCTTCGGATGGATAAAATCATAGAATTGTGTAAACAGACTGGGGCTCAAGCGGTACATCCTGGGTATGGATTTTTAAGTGAGAATGCCAAATTTGCGAATCTTTTAAAGGATAATGGAATCGTGCTTATCGGTCCTACGGCTGCTGCCATGGAGGTGATGGGAAGTAAAATTGCATCGAAGCAAGCGGTAAAAGAATTTGGCGTGCCCTTGGTGCCTGGAATTGACGAAGCAATAAAAGATGCCGATGCGGCGTTGCAGGTGGCAAAAGAAGTAGGTTTCCCTGTTTTAGTCAAAGCCAGTGCAGGTGGTGGTGGAAAAGGAATGCGTGTTGTGGAGCGAGAAGAAGATTTTTTAAGCAGTTTAACCATGGCGCAAAACGAAGCTCGTAGTGCATTTGGTGACGATAGTGTTTTTATTGAAAAGTATGTTGGCTCTCCTAGGCATATTGAGTTTCAGATAATGGCCGATTCGTTTGGTAATGTTTGTCATTTATTTGAACGGGAGTGTAGTATACAGCGTAGACACCAGAAATTGGTGGAAGAGGCACCCAGTGCCGTATTGAGCGAATCGCTGAGGGCAAAGATGGGAGAAGCAGCGGTTAATGTAGCGAGAGCCTGCAATTACACTGGAGCAGGAACGGTTGAATTTTTGCTTGGGGATGCAGATTCTTTCTATTTTTTAGAAATGAATACCCGTTTGCAAGTGGAACATCCCGTTACAGAAATGATAACCGGAATCGATTTAGTGAAAGAGCAAATACAAGTTGCCTTTGGAATGCCGTTGTCCTTTGAACAAAAAGATCTCGCTATCAACGGCCATGCCATTGAGTTGCGAATATGTGCAGAAGATCCAGCCAATCAATTTTTGCCCAACGTGGGAACCGTAGAGACCTACAAAATTCCTCAAGGTCCTGGGGTAAGGGTAGATGATTGTATGGAAAGCGGAATGGAAATTCCAATTTATTACGATAATATGCTGGCAAAACTCGTTGTATGGGGTGAAAACAGGGAGACTGCTATTGCGAGAATGCGCAGAGCAATTGCCGAATATAAAATTACCGGAATTGAAACTACCTTGATGTTTGGGGATTTTGTTATGCAGCATCCAGCATTCTTGGAGGGTAATTTCGATACGCATTTTATTCAACACCATTTTACCGGCAAGGAATTAGAAGCCAAGACGTTGCCCGCAGATATTGCTGAAGCCTTGGCTGTGGCAGCCGTTCATTGGTACGGCGCTACGGGTAAGGGAGAATCGGTTGCCATGGAAGCTACACATTCCTCTGATTCTATAACCAATAAACCAAGCGATTGGTATTTAAGTCGACGTAATTTCAGAGATTAATTTCGCTGCTAAATGAACCAGTTATCGGATTCGGTTTTAATTATAGATGATGTACATGGTTCGTTGCTAGAAGGATTGAAGCAATCGGGAATAAATGTTTTTTATCGACCCGAAATCAAACCATCGGAAGTTGAAGAGACCTGCATAGAATTGGGGATTTCTGGATTGGTGGTTCGAAGTAAATTGCGATTAACGGAAGCATTTTTTAGCAAGGTAAGCGGTACCTTGAAATGGGTAGGAAGAGCCGGTGCGGGTTTAGACAATATTGATCTAGCTGCTGCAGAAAACCATGGCATTTATTGTTTTAACTCTGGAGAGGCCAATTCGGTGGCTGTGGGAGAGCAAACGCTAGGGATGTTGCTGAGTTTGTTGCACAATTTGGGAAAGGGGAATGCGGAGGTGAGAAGTGGAGTTTGGGATAGAGAAGGCAATCGGGGTAGGGAGTTGAAAAGTATGGTGGTAGGAGTACTGGGGTATGGGAATACGGGTACGGCAGTTGCAGAAAGATTGCGAGCATTTGGGTGTCAAATTATTGCCGTTGATAAATACAAAAAAGGGTTTGCTCCGAGGTGGGATTCTGTATTGGCAAGTTGTAACAATGAATCCGGAGTAGGAGCTATTTTCGAAGGTACTTGGGAAGATCTTTTTGTCCATTCCGATGTGTTAACGTTGCATGTACCCCTAACCGAAGAAACGCGTTTTATCTTCAATAATTCAAGCACTGATAGTTTTGCTAAGCCCTTGTGGTTGTTGAATTTAAGCCGAGGAGAGGTGGTGGAAACCTCTGCGGTAGTAAACGGGTTGCAAACGGGAAAAATTTTGGGATTTGCTGCGGATGTTCTGGAAATAGAACCGCCATTTAATCAATTGGGAGCTTTTGATGAATTACTTAATTTTTCTAATGTCATTTTTTCGCCACATGTAGGGGGCTGGACCGTGGAGAGTTACCGCAAGATTTCCGAAGTGATTTTATCGAAAGTATTAGATTATTATGGGGTTAAGGACAATTAATTATTAAAATTTGTCTATTAATTGTCATGGAAATGTTCCCTGCCAAGAAACATTTCCTATTTTTTCCATCCCAAATTCTTGGTAAATCCTTGATTTTTGGGTAAAATTGCCAAATTATCGATGAACTATATCAAAGTCATCGATGAAAGAAATTTACGAAAACTAACTATGTTGAAACGAATACTATTAGGTTTAGGGGTGCTAGCGCTTAGCACAGTAGCTACGGCACAGACCAATTTTGCGGATTTCCGTGCGAAAGTGATGCAAAATGGTAAGGCAGTGAGTGGTGTCGAGGTGAAAATGATTTTGAACGACATTGAAGTTGCCACGGATACCACGGACTCAGACGGTCGTGTGGGTTGGCCTAACTTAACGCCGGGAGAGTATAAAATTGTAGCTACTAAGAATGGTCAATCGCCCATTGAAGTGAGCAAATATTTGGTAGCCGGTAACAATCAAGAATATACCATTGATTTGGCGGAAAGAATGCAGGTAATTGAATTAACCGCCAAGAGAACCCAGAAAAAACCAGTGGATTTATTGAATAACCGAGTAGGTTTCACCCAAGATGAACTTCTGAACTCTGCAGGACGTGGCGTGGGATTGTTGGAAAATACCAACTCTGCCATTTTGAGTACGCCGGCGGGTTTGTCTATTCGTGGTTCTAGACCCGATGGTAACGGATATTTCGTAGACGGTATGAGAATTATTGGTGGCGGTGCTACTCCACCAACCTTAGGAACTCAAGAATTAGCGGCAACCATTAGCGGTATTCCTGCAAACGTGGGTGACTTAACCGGGGGTGCTTTTCAATCCACAACACGCAGTGCTACCAGAAAGACAACTACGGCAATGGAGATGAACACTTCTCAATTCTTGGATGCATTTGGTATCAGTGCGATGGAAGGATTTATTTCTGGTCCGGTTTGGATTAAAAACAAGGGCAAGAAAAACGAATACGTAAAATTAGGATACGTTGCGAATGCTCAGGTAAGTTATGCTAAGGATCCTGGACCTACTAGAACTGGGGTATATGTTGTAAAAGAAGACGTTTTAAATCAAATTGAACAAGATCCTTTGGTGTTTACGCCTAACGGTTTCGTTCATAGAGCGAGTTATTTGCGTGAGGATGATTTTGAACGATTGAAAGCTCGTCCAAATTCTGCTCAATATGGCGGTAACGTTTGGGGTAAATTGGAGTTCCGCCCAAGTAGTTTGATTACTATGACCTTGTACGGTCAGTATGTATATGGTGGTGGAAGAGCTGCTACCAATTCTATCATGAACTACAAGAATTCGGCTAGATCGGATGGACATACGTATCGCGGATATTTTCAGTTTGTACAGAATTTCAAAACCGATAAAGAGAGTAGTATTAAGAATGCCTTTTACACGATTCGTGCGGAATATCAGAATACCTATTCGTTTGGTAGAGATGCCAACCATTTGGATAATATTTTTGATTATGGGTACATTGGTAAGTTTACTGCACACCCAACCGCATTCTTCCAATATGCTAACTACGATCCTCAACAAAATCCTAATAAGGAGCCTCGAATTGTTCAAGACCAAAACGGTAATTATGTACAATTAAGAAACTATTGGGAACAAGTTGGTTTTGCAGATACATTGTTGACGTTTGAAGCAAGTAATTTGAATCCGATTCGTGCGCGTTACACGCAGAATATCTACGATTATTTTGCTTCCAGAGGTGCAAAGATTGCTAACTCAAACCAAGTTCAAGTAAACCAAGGTTTATTGAATGGTTTCAATCCTAACTCGGTGTATTCTTTGCATGGTACTCCAGGGGGTATTACTTCCGGTTGGTCTAAATCTATGTCTGAGCGATATAGCGTTTTTGCTCAAGGTCAGATGCAGTACAAACCCAAAACAGAAAATGGTATTGAGCGCGCGCCTCACGATTTACAAGCTGGCTTCTATTATGAGCAGCAGTTTTCTCGTGGTTATGGCTTAAGTGCTAATAATCTTTGGATTTTGATGCGTCAGTTAATGAATAGTCATATTCTCGAACTTGACATGGCTAATCCAATTTTGAGTTACGATGCCAACGGTGTATTCACCGATACTGTTCGTTACAATCGTTTGTTGAATTCTGCTTCTCAGACTTCGTTTGATAAAGCCTTCCGTGAAAAGTTGATTTCAGAGGGTAGAACGGATGTTTATGGAAATAAAATTGATGAAAGAACTTTCGTAGATATTAATTCCTATGCCCCTGGTGATTTCGACTTAAACATGTTTACAGCGGATGAGTTGTTGAACAATGGTAACAGTTATGTAAGTTATTTTGGGTACGATCACTTAGGAAATCGTTTGAATGGTAAGCCATCCATCAATGAATTCTTCGATCCTTCCAAGAGAATGATTGGTGCTTTCCAGCCAGTATATACTGCAGCTTGGGTGCAAGACCAATTCCAGTTTAAAGATTTGATTTTCCGTTTGGGCTTGCGTATGGAACGTTACGATGCTAACCAGTTGGTGTTGGATGATCCGTACAGTTTGTATCCAATCCGTACGGCTGCTGAAGTGACCTCCATCAATGGATTAGACATTTCGCACCCTGATAATATTGGCGATAATTTCAAAGTGTATGTAAACGATATTACAGCGCCAACCAAGATTTTAGGTTATAGAAATGGCGATCGTTGGTTTAATGCCGATGGTAGCGAATTGAAGAGTCCTGAAATTTTGGCTAACCAAACCAGCAACGGCAGAATTGCTCCGTATTTGGTTAATCCAAATCAGAAAGATATTGAATCATCTTCTTTGCGTGACTTTACGCCTGTAGTAAACTTATTACCTCGTATTTATTTCAGTTTTCCATTGGTTCCGCGTAAGAAGACCTTCTACGTTATTTATGATGTATTGGCTCAGAGACCAAACAGCGGTGCTTCTTTCTTAAGTATCGACGAATTGTACTATTTGAAATTCCGTCAAGGTAATACTATTTCTAATGGTGATTTGAAGCCTCGTTTGAAAACCGATTACGAAGTTGGTTTCAAACAATTGAGTGGAGTTAAGGAAGATAGAGGATTAGAATTAGCAGCCTTCTATACAGAGGTTAGAAATGACTTTGGCTTGTATCAAATCACTCAAGGTTACCCTGTAACGTACATTACGTATCGTAACATCGATTTCTCTACCATCAGTGGTTTCCGTGCAGAATACAGAATGTTTGGTATTGGTGGAAAAGGAAATATCCCAGGTCCATTTAATTTCAATGCTTCCTACATGATGCAGTTTGCCGATGGTACTGGTTCAAACATCAACTCTCAGGCTACCTTGATCGCCTCAAATCAGCCGAACTTGAGAAACGTAATTCCTTTGGGAGAATTGGATATCCGTCATAATATAAAATTGATGGTAACCTTAGCATGGTTGGGCGGAAGAGATCCAAAAACAAAGCAGAACTTATATCTTGGTCCTAAGGTTGGTAACAAAGAAATTTTCAAGAATACCAGTTTCTCTGTTATTTCAAATAGTTACTCGGGAACTCCTTATACGCCAACCACTAGACCTGTTCAAATTGGTGCGGTGGATCGTGCTCAAATTAAAGGTGTACCTTTTGGCGCACGTTTGCCATGGAATCAACAGTTTGATGTTCAAGTACGTAAGCAATTCCGTTTGAATCGTGAAAGCAAAGATCCTTTGAAGATGGCTGCTTTCTTATTGGTGTCCAACATTACAAATCGCATGAATGTGGTAGGTGTATTCCCATACACTGGTCAGCCTCAGGATGATGGATTCTTAAACTCTCCTCAAGGTCAATTGTTGGCGAAAAACCAGATTGATGCTCAGAGTTATGTGGATTTATATCGTGTATTATTAAACTCTCAAACCGGTAATTTGGGTGCTCCTCGTACCTTGCGTTTCGGTTTACAAGTATTCTTTAATTAATTAGTTAGGAAAGATAAGGTATGAAAAAAATAGGATTTGTTGCACTGTCGTTGTTGCTCGCTGGAGCTTCATTTGCCAGACCCATTGTGAATGTGGAAGGCAGGGCAAAACAAACCACTCGTCGAGGTGGAATGGCCAATACATGTGAACCTGCTTCGCAGAGTGTTGACTTGGACATAAACAACGTAAGAACGAAGTTGTTGAACGGCGGTGATATGTGGTGGGATTTGAACAACCCCAAGTATGAAATTCCTAAAATTAGCGATCCCAACGCAGTAAGAAAGCATGCATTATTTTCCGGTGCCGTTTGGATCGGTGGAAAGGATAATGGCGGAAGTTTGAAATTGGCGGCTATGACCTACCGTCAGCGTGGTAGTGATTTTTATCCAGGACCCTTGGATACCTCTACAGCCGCTACGGATCCAGTGCGTTGTAAGAATTACGACAAAATGTGGAAGGTGACTCGCGATGAGTTGGAAGATTTTGAAAGTAGTAAATATGTAAACCAAAGTAGCGGTATCCGTGATTGGCCAGCAGGTAAGAACCGTGCACAAATGACGGGTAACGAAGCTTGGTACATGGCTCCTTATAAAGAAGTTGTTGCGGATTTCTTATACAATCCTTTAGATGGTGAACACCCAGTATTGGATGATCGCAGACCCAATGAAGAGAACGGTGTAGATCGTCAGCCAGATATGTTTATTTGGTGGGTATACAACGATAGAGGTAACGTGCACAACGAAACTCAAGGTCAGCCTATCGGGGTAGAATGTCAGACTACCGCATTCGCGTTTGCTACTAACGACGAAGTGAACAACATGACCTTCTATTCTACCAAAATGATCAACCGTGGTTTTACCACCATCAAAGACTGTTATATGGGTCAGTGGGTAGATGCCGATTTAGGTAATTACGCGGATGACTATGTAGGTTGTGATGTTGGTAGAAGTTTAGGTTTCTGTTACAACGGTGATGACGATGATGAAGGTGTTTTAGGTTATGGATTGAACCCTCCAACTGTTGGGGTGGACTATTTCGAAGGTCCAACCGATTCGGCGGGTAATCAATTGGGCTTGAGTCACTTTATGTATTATAATAACGATAGCGATCCAATTCGTGGTAATCCAACAGAGGCTATTGAGTTCTATAATTTGTTGCAAGGAAAATGGCTAGGTGGCCAGACAGTAACTTGGGGTGGTACCGGTTTTGGTGGTAGCAAACCAGCTAAATATATGTTCCCTGGCGACACCGATCCAGACTATGTTGGAGATAATTGGACAGAAAAGTCATCTGGAAATAGACCTGGTGACAGACGTTTTATTCAGTCAACAGGACCGTTTACGTTGTTGCCTGGTCAAATTCAGCGTATCACTGTGGGTGTAGTTTGGGCTAGAACAACTAGCGGTGGTGCTGTTGGATCCTTAAACTTGTTAAAATTGGCATCGGACAAAGCTCAGGTGTTGTTCAACAACAACTTCAAGATTTTGGACGGACCCAATGCCCCAGAAATTGAAATTCAAGAGTTGGAAAACGAATTGGTGATGAAGTTCTTGAATGTGAATTCACCTAAAGTTGAGAACTATTCTGAAAAGTATCGTGATGCGAACAATATTGAGCGTACCTACAAGTTTGAAGGGTACATGATTTATCAATTGAAAGATGCAACGGTTAATACCGGAGATTTAGACAATATCGATAAAGCAAGATTGTTGTTCCAGTGTGACGTGAAAAACAATCGCGGACAAGTAATCAATAAAGTATATGATCCTAAGTTGGCGGCCTTAATTCCTGTTGAAAAGGTTGATGGTGCCGACAAAGGATTACAGCATACATTTAGCATCAAGAATGATTTGTTTGCTACAGGTGCAAATACCACGTTGGTGGATTTCAAACCGGTTTATTACATGGTATTGAGTTATGCGATTTTGTCCGATGACAGTTTGCAAATTGATCCGAATCAATTCTTGGCGGGTAGAAGAAATATTAAGGTTTACAAGGCTATTCCTCATAAAACTGAACCCGAAAACAATGGTACTGAATTACAAACTTCGTATGGAAGCGGTCCTGAGTTAACACGTTTGGCTGGTAGAGGTAATGGTGGAAACGTATTGGAGTTTTCGAAAGAGACGGTGGACGAGATTTTGGCTAATAATTTTTCTAATAAACCCAAATACGTTGCCGGTATGGGCCCTGTTAAAATCAAGGTAGTTGATCCTTTGAAAATTCCGAATGCTAAGTTTGAATTTGTATTCCAAGAATTAAAGGCTTCATTAAACAGTGGGTTGAAGGATTCGATGACCAAGAATACACGTTGGTTTATGGTGAATAAGGCTACCAATGATACCATTTTCGCAGATACTACTATCGGCGTTAAGTTTGAATCTGTACAAGGTAGAAAGAGCACAAACAATACTACCAATCAAACATTAGCGGATTGGGGTTTCTCAGTTGAAGTGGAACAAGTAAGCAATCCTGCTGAAAATGCTCTTGGAGATCCAAGTAATAGTTTAATTGGTTGGTCTGTTGAGTGGGAAGATAACGGAAAGCAATGGTTAACTGCCGTTGCCGATAACGATGGAGCAGCTACGCCTACAAATCCTGCGCCTTGGCAGAACTGGATTCGTTCAGGTCAGTCAGGGAAAGGTGATTTAGGTACAGCAGGTTTCGATCCTGTAATTCACGATTTTTTCTCTGCTACATTTGAAAGTTTGGATCCAAACCAAGCGTATGAAAAGATTTGGAACGGTAGAATTGCTCCTTATGGTTTAGTTGGTAGAGAAAAAGAAACTGCGAACGGTAGAAACACCTTTGGGTTTGCATGGTCTGGAAATTCTGCACCTACACAGAATCCTTTGGCTGAGGTAGCGAGCATTGAGTTTGTGATCACCCCTGATAAGACGAAGTGGACACGCGCTGCGGTATTGGAGATGGGAGATGATGTAGTTTCCAATTCCACTGAGGGTCAAATGAAAGAGTTTAATTTACGTTGGGCACCATCAAAAGACATCAATGGAAATTCAGAGTCTAGTAGTACCGGATTGTCTTGGTTCCCTGGTTATGCTATTAATATGGAAACCGGTGAGCGTTTGGCAATTGCTTTCGGTGAAGACAGTTATTTGCCTGGTGAGAATGGAAGGGATATGCTATGGAATCCAACAAGCAGAGTTTTTAATGACAATGGTAATTACCCAGCTATTGGTGGTAAACACTTCATTTACATCTTCGGGACCGGATTAAGTGGTATTTCTCGTAACATTCAAGGAGCTCGTTATCAAGGAAGTGACGATGCAGCAATGGCTCGTTTTGTAAATGCTTTGAAGGCAAAAGGACCAGGTCAAGATGTTAACAGTGCAACTGAAAAGACGCGTTTATTGTCTCAAATCATGTACGTGATGCCTGCATATTTGGCGCCCGGGTATACAATGAATGATGGTGTTCCGCCAACTTGGGTTAAGTTTAAAATTAACGTTAAAAAGGCGTATACCACCTTTGACGCAGGAAATGCTATTAACAACAATCGTCCAATGTACGAATTTGATGCGGCTAGCATTGCTCCTAAAATTTCCAACGAAATTGGCAGGAAGAATTTGGATTTGGTTAATGTTGTTCCTAATCCATACAGAGGGTATAGCGAATACGAAAACTCACCCATTGATTCTCGTGTGAAGATTACTAATCTTCCTCCTACCTGTACCATTACAATTTTTGATATTGCGGGTAATTTGATTCGTAAGATTAAGAAAGCCGATGAGAATACATTTGTTGAATGGGATTTAAAGAATGGTTATAATGTACCAATCGCGAGCGGATTGTATTTGATTCACGTAAAAGCAGATGGTTTAGGAGAGAAAATTGTTCGATTCTATGGTATTATGCATGCCATCGATTTAGATTCTTATTAATCAATAATTATTAAACAGTACAATGATTGCAAACAGAAAGAATATTGTAGGATTAGGCTTAGCGATTGCTGCCGCTTGGGTAGGGGAATTGCATGCGGGCAACCCCGAAAGACAAGGTCAGGCAGGTGCAGCTCAATTAACAATTAATAGCTGGGGTCGCAGTAGCGGCTTAGGATATGGATATGGTGGGATGGTACGAGGCACAGAAGCTATGTATTTAAATGTAGCGGGTTTGTCGCGTTTGGATAATGCAACGGAATTGAGTTTTTATCGCACCGATTGGTTGCGCGGTTCGGGTATTGGTATCAATACCTTGGGCTTTGCACAAAAGTTAAATGGTGGTGAAGGTGGAACATTGGGAATCAGTGTAATGCAATTTGGTATTAAGCCAATTGATCAAACCACCGAGCAGAATCCTTATGGAGGTATCGGCCCTTATCGTGTAAATATGACGAATATAGCGGTGGCTTATTCGAAGACATTTTCAAACGCTATTTCCGCGGGTATTGTGTTGCGATCAGTAGCTGAAGGTATTCCAGATGCACAAGCAAACGGAGTTACCTTTGATGCGGGTGTGCAGTACATGACCACGTTGAAGCCTGGAAATAAAGGTAAGAAGAAGGACGATTTCAAGTTTGGTATTTCCATGAAGAACATTGGTCCAGACATGAAGCACGAAGGCGACGGATTGAGTTATAAGGCGATCCTGGATAACGGAAGTTTTTCTAAGACTATGCAAGTAAAAGTAGAAAGCATTAAGATGCCTTCTTTCTTGAATATTGCGGCATCTTACGATATGAAGTTAGACAAAGATCCAGAGCAATACGATAATAAGTTAACGGCAGCCTTTGCATTTACGAACTTTGCCTTCAGTGCCAATCAGACAACCGTGGGTTTGGAATACACTTACAAAAACATGCTTAGTTTGCGTGGTGGATTTGTTTACCAAGAAGGGGTATTGGATCCAGATAATAGAACTTCTGCCTTTACGGGTTTACAAGGTGGATTGAGTTATTTATGGACTGGTGAGGATAAAACTCAAATTTCATTAGACTATAGCTATAGAGCTACCAATCCCTTTAACGGCGTTCATACCTTGGGTGTGCGCATGGGATTCGGCGAATAAATTAATTTTTTTTGTATATTTGTAAATATGCATCAGTTGCGGCTGATGCATATTTTTTTAATCAATTTTAAGCGTATTAAACCATGAGTGATATTCAGTATTTATCCAAAGAAGGATTTGAACAACTAAAACAAGAACTACACCTGCTGAAGACAGAGGAAAGGCAGCGTATAACCAATGCGATTGCAGAAGCAAGAGATAAAGGGGATTTAAGTGAGAATGCGGAGTACGATGCAGCGAAAGAAGCTCAAGGTCATTTGGAAGCTAAAATCAGTCAATTAGAGAATTTAGTTGCTATTTCTCGCGTTTTAGATAATTCAATGATTGATACTTCCAAAGTGAGTATCATGTGTAAGGTGAAGGTAAAGAATCACAATGTTGGGAAAGAGGCCGAATACCGTTTGGTTTCTGAACGTGAGGCCAACTTGAAAGAGAATAAGATTTCTGTGAAAAGCGCCATTGCACAAGGTTTAATGGGCAAAACAGTTGGTGAAACAGTGGAAATTCAAGTTCCTGCTGGAATAGTGAAATTGGAGATTTTAGCCATTAGTATTTAATCTTTTTATCCATGCCAACCTTGTTTTCTCGGATTGTTGCTGGTGAAATCCCTTGCCATAAAATTGTAGAAGACGAAAAACATTTGGCTTTCTTGGATATCATGCCGTTAGTGCATGGTCACGTTTTAGTGATTCCCAAAAGGGAGGTGGATTATATTTTTGATTTGGAACCCCAAGAACTTGCCGATTTATGGGTTTTCGCACAACGGGTGGCTTTAGGTATGAAGTCGGTACTGTCATGTAAGCGAATTGGAAGTGCGGTTATCGGTTTGGAAGTGCCGCATGCACATATACATTTAGTACCCTTGCAAACGGTTGGAGATATCAACTTTGAAAAGCCGAAATTGTCGCCAACCCACGATGAATTGACAACCATGGCGGAGAAGATTTCGGCCGCTTTTCGGTAATTCATAATTATTGTAGGTACAAGCAAACTTGCTTCCCTATATTTGTTCTGAATGAAGCCAGAACTTTTTCATCTTGGTAGTCTAACGGTGTACGGATATGGTTTCTGTATTCTTTTAGGTGTTGTAGCTGCATATTTGCATTTTTATTTTAATCGAAAACGTATCGGAATTACCGAAGATCAAATTTCTACGTTAATTCTTGTTTGTGGTATCTCGGTTTTTGTTGGAGGTAAATTATTTTTTATTCTTGAAGATCCAGTGTTATATATCTCGGAGCCCGAAAAATGGATATCGAACTTAGGCGATGGATTTGTTTTTTATGGCTCTTTTTTAGTAACAATATTGGCCTTGTATTGGTGGTTTAAACGAAATGGATTTGTGTTTTGGCGGTTAATGGACGAAGTGGGCATCGCTGGTGCATTTGTGCATGGATTTGGTAAAATCGGGTGTTTGTTGGCCGGTTGCTGTTACGGTTTAGTATGCGAAAAGGAAATCGGCATAGTTTTTACCGATTCTATGAGTAGAGCTCGACCCTTAAATACACCCTTATATCCAACTCAGATTTGGGATGCAATGGTAATTTTCGGGGCGATATTGTTTATGTATATCTGGAGAAAATACAAACAATACGATGGGCAGGTGTTTATGATATATTCGATTGTGTACGGTGTGGGTAGAATTATTACCGAAGAGTATAGAGGAGATGAGGCTAGAGGCTTTTTGTTTGATGGGCTGTTAACCCACAGTCAATTGATTGGAATTGTGGTGGTTTTATTCTCATTGTTTTTCCATTTTAAATCATTACAGAATAAAAAGAATTTAGGCGCAGTAGAAGCTGGTGATAATCAAGTTAAATAGGTATGGAATGGCATGAAACTGATTTCTTGTGTTTGTATACTATGGTAATTCGGAATTGTTTATTTGAAATTTAGACGCAGGTGAAGTTTGTAGATGTTGTTGGTCAAAAAATAGTTAAAAATCGCTTAGTCCAGGGCGTTTCCGCCGGAAGAATACCGCATGCGCAATTGTTTTTAGGGGCAGAAGGCAGCGGTGCATTGCCACTGGCATTGGCTTATGCTCAATATTTATTGTGCGAGAATAGGACAAATTTAGATAGCTGTGGAGAATGCGGAAATTGTAAAAAATCGCAGCAATGGAGTCATCCGGATGTTCATTTTTCATTCCCCTTTCCAGGAAAAAAAGGAGAGAGAGAAATAGCAAGCGATGTTTATGCGCAATGGAGACAAGCCTTAACTAATTCGGCCTATGTATCGTATGCGTCTTGGATGAAATCCTTGGATGCAGAGAATAAGCAAGGGAATATTCCGATTTTGGAATGTAGAGCGATTATTCGGAGTTTGAGTTTGAAGGCTTTCTCGGGGGGGTATAAGATTCTATTGATGTGGCTTCCGGAATATTTAGGAAAAGAGGGTAATGTTTTGCTGAAATTAATTGAAGAACCTCCTGAAAAAACCATATTTTTATTGGTAGCAGAAGATTCGGATTCTGTATTGAATACCATTATTTCTAGAACGCAGTTGGTGAGAATTCCACCGGTTGAGGAGGAAGACATGGTGACGGCTTTGATTGAGAAGGAGGGCTTGGATGCAGAAAATGCGAGAAAATTGGCGGTGGTAAGCGCTGGGAATTATTGCACGGCCTTGGAACTGATTAAAGAATCGGAAAATCCCTTTCTTGAACCGTGGAAAACCTTACTAACATTTGCTTTTAATGGTAGAATGGAAAAGTCCATTGTTTGGGCTGAAGAAATGTCAACGTTGGGTAGAGAGGGTTTGAAATCATTTTTTCTTTATGGTTTGCAATTACTGCGTTATTCAATGCTACAACCCTATGGAGTGGGAGGTTCGGCATGGAATGCGCAAGAAGCGGATTTAGTGAAACGATTATCGGGCCTACAAATGGGCACTGATAGAATTCAAGGCATGGTATCGGCCATTGAAAATTGCATGTATGAGATTGAGCGAAACGGTAATTTAAAGATGATATTGGTAGACGTTTCCTATCAAGTTTCGAAATGGATAAAAAAATCATAGTTCGGGCAACCTTCGGATGAAAAAAATCATCTTGAGGTAGAATTCGAGCATGTATTTCAACGATGATAAACCAGCAGGAGGACAAAGACTATCAACTGTTAAGGGACAGTTTAGGGGGCGATGCGCTGGCGCAAAAGAATTTTTTTACTCGATTTTCCAAAACCGTTTATGCAGTTTGTCTGCGATATATGTCCAATGAAGACGATGCCAAGGATATGCTGCAAGAATGTTTAATTAAAGTATTTCAAAAAGGCGGAGAATTCCGATTTGAGGGTTCATTGGAAGGATGGATTCGCCGGATATCCGTAAATACCTGTTTGGATCATATTAAAAAGAGACGGTTAACATTTTCAGAAGACATCACCAATTTAGAGATCCCGGAAGATAAAGCATGGGGGTCTAGCACATTGGAATACAATGATTTAATCAAGTTGCTCTACCAACTGCCAGTTGGGTATCGTTTGGTTTTTAATTTATATGCAATGGAAGGATTTACCCATGCAGAAATTGCCGATATGTTACAGATTTCGGAAAATACCAGTAAGTCTCAGTTGTTCAAAGCTAGGCAGTGGCTTAAATCTAAAATTAATAGAAATTGAATATAGAAAAGGATTCCATAGATCAATTGTTCCGCGATAACCTGCAAAGTGCTTCGCCGGAAGTTCCTGTGGATGTCATGGAAAAAGTACTGAATCAATGGCAGCAGATGTCTTCCGCGTCAGCAGCAACCGGCGCCACTTCTGCGTCTATGAAGGTGTCTCAAAGCGCCAACGGTTGGAAGTTGGTTTCAACGATTCAGAATTTGGCAGCAGTACCCAAAGTATTTTTAGGGATTGGAGCGATTGGTTTGGTGACCGGATTGGTAGCGGTTTTGATTTCTGTAACGGATACAAATTCTGTTGAGAGAACGAGTCAACCGGCCCAAGAATCTGTTCTTTCCCACAATTCCCCAATCAATAACTCGGATCCAGAGCGAGTGGCTTCTACGGAGACTGCAGAAGAGGCTATGTTGAATAGTGGGGTTGTTTCTCCTAATCGTATGGGTGAGGGTGTTAAAGCATCTTCGAATAATCCATCGGGAGTAAATAAAAACGAAACACCGGTTATAGTTAAAACGGACGACAATGGATTGAAATCTTCAGCCAGCATATCTTCATCCGCATCAAATACACCAAAAGTGGCGGCAGATCAAGGTGCGATCAATAAGAAAAAAGAGGGATTGGATGCGAAGAACAATGTCGCAGAATTGAGCGTAACGCAGCTAGAAGATGGTTGGGTTCAGGTATTCATTGATCAGCCGGCAACGGACAAAATCCTATTAGATTGGGGAGATGGAAAACTAGAAACCATCAAGGCGGCGAAGTTATATCGACACCGATATTTGCCTTGGACCAAAAAGCGATTTACTCTCCAATTGGTGGAGTATAAAGATGCTGATATGAAAGTAAAATCGGTTATCGCTCAAGGGGTAGCTGTTGTTTCGCCCGAACAACAAGAGGAAATAATTCCCGAAATTATCACTCCGAACGGGGATGGATACAACGATGAATTCTATGTAAAAATTCCATCGCCTGAGTATTTCGAACTGCTCGTTTTTGATAAAAATAATTCGGTAGTTTTCCGAAGTAATTCCTTGGAAGATCACTGGACCGCTTTGACGAAAAATCAGCAAGTTATGGAAGGTGAATACCGAATATTATTGACGTTAAAGTATAGTGGTGAGACGTCGCACCGATTTATTAGAAAACGATTAATTGTACAACAGTAAGACAACCCAAAGATATGATAGCTCGTCTGATAAGCACATTTTGGCAAGATGAGGATGTTAAATACTTGTTTAAATCCTCTAAATCCAATAAATTTGACCAATTACAACTTCGAACAAAACCGATGATGACCGATATAAAATCTTTTGTTAAAAAAATTGTCCTAGCGGGAGTGGCTTTTTTTGGCCTAAATACTGCTGCTCAGGCGCAATGTGTTATTAATTACGACGGTAATCCTTGCGTAGGAACACCTATCCGCTTCACGGGTTCCACTACAGGAACCACCCACGATTGGAATTTCAATAATGAAAACACCCAAAGTGGAATTCGGAATGTGAACTATGCATTTAAAACATCAGGTAATAAAACGATTACCTATGTGACCACCGTCAATGGAACAAAATGTACAGCTACCTTGAATTTGGTGGTGTATGAAAGTCCAACCATTAAATTAAAGTTAAAGAACTTGTACGAGCAGTGTTTTGAAAAAAACTTGTTCTGTTTTGACGATAGTTCGTTTAACAAGAATGGTAAGAAAATTCAAAACATCAAGTATTTGGTGGGTGATGGTCAGTTTTTTGAATATCCAAAGCCTACCTTGCCACAGACCTTTTGCTTTAGTGTAAAAGATGAGCGCGGTGGTTTGTTTGATTTGTTTATAGAAGTGGAAGATGAGAATGGATGCGTTACCTCGGATACCATTAAAGGTGCAGTAAAAGTTCGTGAAAAGATTGGTGCCAGATTTACATCGGATAAGAAAACAGGTTGCGATTCGGTTTTGGCAACTATGCGTAATATTTCGAGAATTGATCGCAGCCAGGTGAAATGTATGATTTGGAGATGGGGTGATGGCGTGACAGAGAAATTCTGTCCTCCAACTGCTGATCAGTGGGCTGGTCCAGGTGGAAATGGGATTAAGCGTTGGTTTAAAGGTCAGGGTACTTATAATTCTACGTTGTTTGTAGAAACGGCAGACGGTTGTATCGATTCGTTTACGGTATCTGCTTCTGCAACGGTTGTAAAGACAAAAGCCAAAATTATAGCAAGTAAAGATTCTACGTGTATCTCGGATCCAAAGATCGACTTTACCGTAGATGAAATTCCTCAAGGTGCCACGGGTTTGTTGTGGACGTTTGGAGATCCTAACTCAGGGCCTCAAAATACGAACAACAGAAGTTGGGCAGTTACACACAATTTTACCGGTCTTGGTCCATTTTTGATTTCCTTGAAATACGGTCATCCTATTTGCGGAGTTCAAACGGTATTGGATACAATTTTAATTATTGGTCCATCGTCTGTAATAGAAGTAACTAACCAGCGAATTGCTGAACACGAGGTATTCCAGTGTCCAAAAGATGTAATGGATACGGTTCACTTTAATAAGAACTTCTCCACGTTCTATCACAACGATAGAAATTATACGGATGATGATTCTACGTTTTATAAGTGGAACGGTACATTAGGACACAACTTCACGGCCAACAACCAGACGTTTATTAAAGTAAAGAAGGATAAAACTAACGCTCCGCTTACTCCTGGAGTTCACGGGGATCCTTTGGTGCGTCAGCGCGTTTGTGCCGTTCGTGTTTGGGATTTCGGAGATAGCTATGCTCCTAAATGTACAACGGACATAACCCGAAATAAGAATAGGTATGTGAATTGCCAGTACTCTAACGACTCACTGCCGGTTCACTATTACAAGTCATGGGATTTGATCATGTTGTCTGATTTTAAAAATCAGCCTATGGAAGATGCGTTATGGTTTGATAGTATTGGATTGTGCAAGCGTATTGAAGTTTGGCCATCGGATTCGTTTGCCATCATTCAGGATTCGATTTTATTTATTCCTCGCGATCAGGCGGATTCTTCTTTGGCTAATGATCCTAAATATGCGAATGCAATAAAGAAGTACCAGCAGTATAAATGGTTAAAAGGTCCAGGTGAGCGGTATGTGGAAGATTCCGTTACAATTTACTTGGGTCCTAATGATACGGTTTATGTGAACAAGACCATGTATGTAGGTAGCAAGACGTCTAAGGTGAAATTGAAGGATAAGGATTTGTTGCGTATTTTAAGTAAGACAGATTCAGCGTTATACGAATTCTCTGAATATACGAAACGGGATACTTTACCCCTGCCGTTATTGAATATTCGTTTGAAGAAAGGCGAGAAGCCCAAGATTATCAAAATATACCATGATCCAACCAATGGCGGTAGATGGACAGGTAAAACCAAGAACTTCGATTATATTGTAAACTACAAGCGTTTCCGTGAATTGTATTATGCTAGAATTCCTCAGTGTAATCAGGTGAAATTAAAGCATATTGATACATGCCACGTATTGAAGTGCGAAAGTGAAGCTACCAAATCGATTGCCATGTTGCATGCAAATGCAGGTGGTGTAGGTTCTGGTTTATTAAAAGATGCGATTGAGTGTTTGGGTGCTAAGAACCCGCAATACGGTATTACTTTTATATTGAGTGATTTGAAACCGGGTTGTACCTTCTCTCAGGTGGAGATTAACTTCGACTCAGCATGTAATCCTAATGGATTTGTTCCTTTGAGTGGTTTATTGCCTGGTCCTCGTCCTCCGCGTCCAATTCCTTATTTGGGATATGGGTTGGAAGGAAACCCACCAAGCCGATATTCGAAGCAATACAGTGCTGCGGAAGTTTGTGATCCAAGTGGATGCATCACGGTTGGTATTATCGTAGGAAATGGTGTTCGTAAGCCTGGTACTTTCACACCTCCAACCAAGGATAGACCTATGTGTTCTGATACACAGTGGTACAGAAAGTTTGCTTGTTTCCCATTGATTGATCCTGCCTTTGAAGTTGTTACTCCGAAGTTTAAGGCTCCAATTCGTAAGATTTGTAAAGGGGACGATGTTGTTGTTAGAATCTTAGAATCAAATAAGACTCGTACCGAAGATTTAAAATCGTTGCGTTGGACATTTGAAACAGGTAACGCGGGTCCAGACTATGCAAAACAATGGAGAAGATTTATACAGGAAGATTATTTCCGTTATCAAGCTTTGCCTAAGGGATCTGCTTACGGAAAAGCGCCAATTGGGGCAAAGCCTATAGTTGGAAAAGATACTTTATATAACTATATCATTCAAAACCGCGGCGGTGATGATCCATACCAGATGGCTTGTTCTAATGTGTGGAATGATGGTTTAACGAAGATATATGATGGTCCTGATACCTTAATTACTGCAAAGATTTGGGGTTGGAAAATAGCTGCGGATGCGTCAGCAGCGTGGGATATCATTAAAGATCGATTGGATAAGGCGGGATTTGATCCTTTCGCTATCAGCCCCACCCAATTAGCGGCGATGATTTGGAATCGTGTTGGTAAAATCGGTCAGCCTGCTACTGGTGCTTACGGTTGTATTGATACCGCTGGGTTTGGTAAGTTCATCCGTTACTACTATGTGCCCGATACCAGTAAGATGAAAATCGTTCATCCTCGCGATACCAACATCAATCCGTTGGATAAGAATATCGTGAAAGGATTCAATAACGACAATCCATTCAGTTCGTACAAATTCAATCCTATTTGGGATGGTTACCATATCATCAGTTTGGCGATGACTTCGTCTAACGGTAAGTGTGATGACATCGCAGCATTCCCAATAATCGTTGGATTTGCCATGGAATTGGAATTGAACGACTCAATAGTTTGTCAAGATGAAGCTAATACTTTAAGCGTATTGCCTAAGTATAAGATGTTCCACCCAGATCCAATAAACTTTGGTACTTGGGACTTTACAGACTACTGGCGTAATCCAGATCGTTTAAAGGATGCTGGAAGACCTAACCGTGAACCATTTACCAAGTGGGATTGGAACAAAGCGGATGATAATTCCTCTGATCCGAAGACCATTTTTGGTGGATCTCCATACGGTGGTACAGGTGTTGGTACTGTTATAAATCCTTACGTTCAGTTGGGTGGCGGCGGTCCAATGGCCAAGTATTACAAGAATGATTCGGGTGTTTATGTATTCAGAAATATCGCTGGTGATAGTACTGGTTGTGTAGATACCGTAGAAAAGCGTTTGTTCATTACTCGTTTGGATGTGAAGTTTGATTTGAACATCAGTACCCCTAGTTGTAATTCTATTATCGAATTCTATGATTCAACCATATTGCATGATCCATGTCGTTGGGCGATGAAGAATTGTAATGGACCTACTCCAATGATGTGTGACTATGTTCGCGAGTGGTTTATTGATTGGGGTGATGGTCGTACCAACTTATTCAAGCGTGCTAAATCTAATGAGACAGGTTTACCTGATCGTATAGCGCACAAGTATACTCGAAACGGTTGGTTCCAAGTTACCTATATTGTTAAAACAGACCAAGGTTGTGGTGATACCTTCAAGCGTTGGATTAAGATTCCAGGTCCTCGTCCACGATTTGAGTTCACAACCATCTTTGGTGATTCAGCTACCATTTGCGAAGGCGATAGCATTCAGTTTAGTAACTTAACCGATAGTGCTACTTCGGGTGCCGATTGGATTTGGTACTATGGTGACAAAGGAATCGATAACAGAAAAGACGGTAAATTGTGGCATCAGTACAATACTCCCGGTTTGTACTATGTCTTCTTAGAGCAATACGATAGTTTGATAATTCCTCCTAATGTAAAGAAGTACTGTAATGCGATTTTCCCTGATACCCCCACTCAAGGTGCTTTCCGAGTGCGTGTAATTAAGCGGGATACGGTGCGTGGTTCAATATTGAAACCGGCAATTTGTGTAGGCGATAGTAACACCTTCATTGATTTCTCGGATACTGCTTTAAAGACATACGGTTGGAGATTCTTTAATATGAGTACTGGTGAATTGGATACGGTGGTAACGGCTAATAAGACTATCAGTTGGAAGTTTAATAAGCCGGGAACGTATCGAGTGACGCATTTGGGTTATCATGATCCAAATCGACCAAGACCGTGGTGTCCTACAGTAATGCCAGATCTATTCTTCCTTGTAGATAGTGTGGTGGCGAACTTCTCTATAGATTCCTCGAATACGCCAGACTTTAAGTTCACACGGGAAGATATCAACGGTGTTACTTTCCGATGGGGTTATTATCACCAGAGCAACATTAAGTTTACCGGTGAGCCATTTGTTGTTGACTTCGATAAGAGTGATAAAGTAGTAAGTGTAAGCTACACAGGAACGGATACATTCTGGATTTGTTTCGAAGCTACCAATGCTACCGGTTGTAAGGATACCATTTGTAAGAGCGTATCTGTTAACCAGTTCATTACCTTAGCGAACGTGTTTACTCCTGGAGATGACAAGAAGAATGACGTGTTCCGCGTTCCAATCGCTGGATATGACGTATTTGAATTGCGTATCTTCAACCGTTTCGGTGAGAGAGTGTTCACAACAGAAGATCCTAAGAAGTTCTGGAATGGTCAGGTAAATAATGACGGTCCAGAAGTTCCGAGCGGTACGTATTTCTACCAATTGACGTATCGATTCAAGGGTAAGACGAAGGTTGAAAAAGTGGATGGAACGGTGAACGTGATTAGACCTCAATAATAGAAAGTTGAACTATTGAAAAGGGCTGCCAGTTATGGTGGCCCTTTTATTTATACCTGCCAGTGATGGTGGTTTTTTGTTTAGGAATTCCCGTTCTTCGTTGTGTGCTACCTGGGGTTTTACCTTGCGTCCTAAGCACTCTCTTAAATTCCGAAACGATAGTAGATGACATTATCGCCTTTACCTGGGATATTCAATTTAGGAATCATTAATTAAGTAACTTTGCGCCTGGTGAAAATGAGCAACTCGGATATTATTGTAGCTCGCGCTACTGCAATTGGATCGGCCGCTTTGGGTGTGGTTCGTTTGAGTGGTGCTGGAAGTTGGGCGCTGATAATGGGGTTGTTGGATAGAACGATAACCAAGCCAATGAGTCACCGATTATATTATCGGAATGTGCTGATGGATGGTAAAGTATTGGATGAAGCGGTGATTGCGTTGTTTGCTGAGGGCAAGAGTTTTACCGGTGAGGAATCGGTAGAATTGACGGTGCATGGAAGCGAGTATATTTTGATGCAGTTGCAGCGATTGTTGGTTCGCTCCGGGGCGCGATTGGCAGAACCCGGGGAGTTTACGCAACGTGCATTTTTAAATGGTAGAATGGATTTAGCGCAGGCGGAGGCGGTAGCCGATTTAATTGCAGCCGAACATTCGGCGGCCCATACGGTGGCGTTGAATCAGTTGAAGGGTGGATACAGTCAAGAAATTTTGGGTTTGCGTGAGGCATTGTTACATTATGTGAGTTTGATGGAGTTGGAATTGGATTTTGGTGAGGAGGATGTGGAGTTTGCCAACCGAGAGGAACTGCGCGCCTTGGTAATAGACTTATTGAGTAGAACACGGAGGCTGTACGACAGCTTTTATTACGGTAACGCCTTGAAACAAGGGTTTCAATTGGTGTTGGCTGGAAGACCCAATGCTGGGAAAAGTACTTTGTTTAATGCGTTGTTGAATGAGGATAGAGCAATAGTGAGCGACATCGCAGGTACAACGCGGGATAGTATCGAAGACCGCTTACTGGTGGATGGTATCTCAGTTCGTTTGGTAGACACCGCCGGTATACGAGAAGCTACAGATACCATTGAACGGCTGGGTATTGCGCGAACCATGGATCGAGTTAGCAAAAGTGGAGCTACCTTGTATGTGTTTGACGCAAGTACTATTACTCCGGAAGATTGGTTGCGTGATGTTTCTGATTTGCGCAGCAGGACGGATCAGGTGTGGTCGGTAGGGAATAAATTAGACTTGTTGGATACCTCTACAACCGGTCTATGGGAGGATTATGGCTTCAGGAACGATTTGGGCTCAATACATTGGATTTCGGCCGTTGATGGTATCAATACCCAGGAAAAGACGTTATCGTTGATTAAAGAGCTGTTTTTGGCTCGTTTTGGGGAAGTTGGCGATCAGACAACGGTAACAAATTTACGTCATGCCGATGCGTTACATCGTTGTATAGAGGATTTAGAGTTGGTTTTGGGTGGTTTGGATACGGGTTTAAGCGGGGATTTAATGGCGTTTCACATCCGCGGAGCAATCCAGGCATTAGGATCCATTACCGGCATCATCGATGTAGAAGAAATCTTGGGTTCCATCTTCTCCCGTTTCTGTATCGGAAAGTAATGTAGTTGGAGTATTTTTATTTTTACATTATAGCCTTAAGCCGCCACCAGCGCGAAACATAGTTTTACGGTAATACTCCTTTGGGTCATTTTCAAACATGATGGATATCTCCATATTCGTAAAATTGTCCTGATAAGTTTGATAATAGGGTCTAAGGATTATTTTTAATTTAGGCGTTTGTCCATTCGATAAATGAACGACATATTTTTTATATCGGTTTTCACCATTTTCTTCGCCCATGTAAATAAAACTATCGATTTTCCCCGTCCAAGTGTTTTCGATAATACTGTCTTTATTCAGATAACCACCGCATGCGATAGGTCGATTTGGTGAGTTTAAGTTTATTTTTACAGTTTCCTGCCAACGGATTACGTAGGTTGAGTCAGTGCTCCAATTTGTTGTATCAATACTAAAAAGAAAAATTGAGTCTTTTCGTGTGGTATAGAGGCTATATTTTTTGGCATTACAATCCAAATCCATGGTGTCATAAAATTTAATATTTTTTTGGCTCCAACTGAAGTCTAGTTTCCATTCACCTCCTAAATACCAGCCAAATTCTTTATGTGGGCTATTGGGGTTATATGGATCTGCTGGCACTTCGCAACTTTGAAATAATGCAAAAACAAGTATAGGTAATAATTTTAGAAGATAGATTGGAAATGGTACGTTGTGTTTCGCCTTGTTTGTCATTATCTGATTGAATTTTAATATTTTAGCATTCGAATATAGTTATAATGCATTGTTAATTGCCTATTTTCTGGTAATTCAGGTTCAAGTAGATAATAATTGAAGTTTATTGCAAAGGGTGAAGCATTGTTTTACTGGAGTGAAACAATTAAGTTAATCAATTAAAACGTAAATGAAATTGCGTGAGTAATTTCAATAGTATTGGTGCGTATTACGTGGAATTCGAGGGTAAAATTTGTAGTTTTACACCATGAAAAAATCTTTGTTGCTGTTGTGTTTTGTGAGTTTTGCGATTTCGTTGTACTCTCAAACGGTGAGGGAACTGATAGCTAAGGGCAGTGAACAGGTGCAGGCGGAGGATTTTTCAGGAGCTATGGTTTCGTTTACGGAGGCAATTACATTAGACTCTGCTTACGCACCGGCATACTTTTTTCGGGGAATGATTCACGCAAAACAAAAGAACTATCAAGACGCTTTGGTGGATTATTCCATTGCATTGCTGTTGAATCCCAATTATGATTCACCCTATTACTACCGTGGTGTTGCTAAGCTTTCGTTGGGGAATGATACCGGTGCTTTGGCCGACTATTCCAAGGCTATCGATCTAAATCCTAAGTTTGAGGAAGCCTTTATTGAACGGGGCAATTTGAAGTACAGAATGGCCGATTATCGCGGTGCAATGCTGGATTATAATCAGGTGATTACCCTAAATCCGCAAAGTGCTGCATCCTATAGTAAACGTGCGTTCGTAAAAATTCAGTTGGAGGATTACAAGGGTGCGATCGCCGATTGTACGAAGGCAGTAAAAATTAACCCAAAAGAAGAAAATGGTTTTTTCTATCGAGCTGCGGCAAAAACGCAACTGCAAGATTATCGAGGTGCCTTACTGGATTATAATAAAGTAATCAATATTAACCCTAAAAATGCGCATGCTTATTTGAGTAGAGGATTGATTAAGCACCTGTTGGATCAAAAAGAGTCGGGCTGTTTGGATTTATCGAAGGCCGGGGAATTGGGTATCGAAAAAGCATATCCGATGATCAAACAGTACTGCAGAAAGTAGTCTATTTATGCGTTGGTCGCTCTTGGCTGACTCGTGTGCATGGAGTTTTTAATCGAGTAATCTCGGGTTGCGAGCCTCTATGTTACCACTTTGGTTGTAACTTTATAGGAAATTGTATAATGAAAGTGGGTTTTATTCAAGTATGAAGTTGTTTATCCAGCATATGGTAAGCTTACGATGCAAGATGTTGGTGAAGTCTGAACTAAATCGATTGCAATTGCGGTATACTTATCTAGAGTTGGGCGAGGTGCACTTGGTAGGTCCAATTTCGGAAAGTAAACGTAAACAACTTGCCGAGCGTTTGCAGGTTTCGGGGTTAGCGTTAATGGACGATAAAAAAGCCATCCTTATTGCAACGATAAAACGCACTATTGTTGAAATGATACATATACAAGACGAACTACCGGATGTTAAGTATTCGGTGTATTTAAGTTCGGTTATTCAAAAGGATTACCATTCACTTTCTGAACTTTTTTCAAGAACAACGGGCATAACCATTGAGCATTTTATTATCTTACACAAGATTGAAAAGGCCAAGGAATTGATTATGTACAATGAGTTGAATTTGACCGAAATCGCTTTCAAACTGCATTATAGTAGCGTTGCCCATTTGTCGCATCAATTCAAGAAAATCACCGGATTAACGCCTACATTTTTTAAAGGGTTGCAACTAAAGCAGCGCACCAATTTGGAGGATATTTAGCGGGAATGATGCAATATTTACTCCGAATTGTGTAACGCTTTTGCGCGGTAGTAAGTGCAACTTTGGTAGGAAGATAATCCTACAAACGATGAAAAAAATTCTGGTTGCTGTTGACTACTCTCCTTCGGCCCAACGGGTGGCAGAACAAGCGCACGTATTGGCCAAATCCATGAATACCGCAATGGTAATTGTGCATGTGTTAAATGATGTAATGTACTATTCCTCTTCTACGTACGATCCAATTATGGGGTTTGGCGGTTTTGTGAACGACGATTTCTTGACGGAAAATTCTAAGCAAAAGGTGGTGGACGAAGCTTACCGGTTTTTAGAAAAAATTAAAATTCATTTAGGGGATTCAACCATTGAAACGGAGGTGCTGCATGGCGAGATATCCGATAGTATATTAAGTGCCTCAAAGAAACGAAATTGTGGATTGGTAGTCATTGGTACCCACAGCAGAAATAAGCTGGAAGCGCTCTTTGTGGGTAGTACCGCCCATCTGATGCTGAAGTATTCGCGAATTCCGGTGGTAGTAGTTCCAATAAAATTTAAGCCGATAAAAGGTAGCGATTTACTGGTGGAAGGATAGTTCGGTTCAATCGAGTTTATGTATCAGAATTTAACCCTATAAATTAAAATATCATGTCTAATCAAAAAAAAGGAAACGCAAAATCCGACAAGAAAGCTGCAGCAAAAACGCCTAAGGAAAAGAAAGAGGCAAAGCGACAGAAGAAAATAGAAAAGAATAACGACAGCAGAATCGTCTAATACTTGCACGTTGATAATCGTAGAAAAACTCGGTATACTTCTCCAGCAGACAGGCCATTTGTTTGAAAGTGAGGGTGTTTTAAATCCTGGAGTGATAAAAGTAAAAGACAAAATACATTTATTCTATAGAGCCGTAACGAAGGATAATTACTCTACCATTGGGTATTGTAGGCTTTCTTCCCCAATGGTAATAGAATACAGAAGTGATAAGCCGGTATTATTCCCCCAAGCGGAATACGAATTTCAGGGATTAGAAGATCCAAGAATCGTTGAAATAGAGAATGTATATTATTTGTCGTATACTGCCTTTAGTGGAGTGAATGCTTTGGGTGCTTTGGCTATTTCTGAGGATTTAATACACTGGAAAAAGTTAGGCATAATTGTTCCGCAAGTTACCTATGAAGAGTTTAAACATTTCGCCGAGTTTGAAGGGAGCATTCATGAGAAGTACGTCCGATTTAACGATTACCAGAAAAGCCATCAAAAACAAGATCAAAAAATTTTCTTATGGGATAAGAATTTGATTTTTTTTCCTCGTAAAATTAACGGCAAATTCTGTTTTTTACATCGAATCAAACCCGATTTACAAATCGTGGTTAATGTGGAGCATTTGGACGATTTAACCATCGATTTTTGGCAAGAATATTTCTTTCATTTTCACGAACATGTGTTATTAGCGCCAAAATTCGACCACGAAGTTAGTTATGTTGGTTGTGGCTGTCCGCCCATTGAAACCCCATGGGGATGGTTGTTGATTTATCATGGCGTACATGATACCATTACCGGCTATGTTTATACCGCGTGCGCTGCTCTCCTGGATTTAACTCAGCCAGAAAAAGAGCTTTCGCGATTGCCTTATCCGCTGTTTATACCCGATAAACCTTGGGAAGTTACCGGAGAGGTAAATAATGTGTGTTTTCCTACGGGTACTGTGGTAGAGGGTGATTCCTTGTATATATACTACGGAGCCGCCGATGAGCGAATTGCAGTGGCCAAAGTGAGCATGTCCGCTGTATTGATCGAATTACTGAGTTATCAAATAAACTATTACAGCCATGAACAACCCCAGAACGGATCTTAATACATCCCTCAACATTGTACTAAGAACTGCAATTACGCATTCTTATCAAATTCAACCCCTATCACAACCCGAGGTTGCAATAGCTACCCCCGAGATATTGTTTGTAACATCCTACCCCCCTCGAGAATGTGGCATTGCTACGTATTCTCAGGATTTAATTTCCGCACTAAATCAACAATTTGAACACTCTTTTACTTGTTCGGTGTGTGCTTTGGAGCAAACGGGTGATAATTATAAGTACGAATCAACGCCTAAATATCGCTTGGATACCTTGAATGTTAAATCCATGATAAATACAGCACAGCAAATTAGCGATGATCCCGATGTGAAATTGGTAATAATTCAGCACGAATTTGGATTTTTTGCTAGCTGTTCGGTGGAGTTTCGCAGTTTTTTAGAGCAGATATCACAGCCGGTAATCGTAGTTTTTCACACCGTGTTACCCCATCCCAACGATGAATTACTGCAAAATGTTCGGGATATGTCGGCATTGAGTTCCTCCGTTGTTGTTATGACTACCAATGCGGCTAAATTATTAACTGACGATTATGGGATAGCGTCTCATAAAATCACAGTAATTGCGCATGGAACGCATTTGGTTGCGCCTATCGACAAAGATAAATTAAAGAAAAATTACGATCTTACATCTCGTAAGGTGTTGTCTACCTTCGGTTTGCTGAGTAGTAGTAAAAATATTGAGACTACCTTGAAGGCCTTGCCTAGGGTTATCGAAAGACATCCCGATGTGTTGTTTTTAGCCATTGGTAAAACACATCCTTCCGTTGTTAAACAAGAAGGCGAACGGTATCGAAATCTGTTGGAAGAACAAGTACACGCCATGGGTTTAATGGAAAATGTTCGGTTTGTAAATGAGTATTTGCCTTTGCCTACATTGTTGGATTATTTGCAGTTATCCGATATTTATTTGTTCACGTCCAAAGACCCCAATCAGGCTGTAAGTGGTACGTTTTCATATGCTGTTAGTTGTGGTTGTCCGGTTATTAGTACGCCTATTCCTCACGCCAAGGAGTTGTTCCGAGACAACAAAGGGTTAATTATCGATTTTGAAAATTCCGATCAACTTGCAGAAGCAATAATTCGATTGTTGGACGATGAACAAAAACGAGTAGAAATGTCGTTACACAGCTTTCATACCATGGCCTCAACGGCATGGCAGAATTCAGCATTGTCGCATGCCGTAGTATTTAAAATGAACGCTTCGGAAGACATCACATTGCATTACAAAATACCGCCTATTAATTTAAAACACATAAAGAAATTAACCACTCATTTTGGAATGATTCAATTTTCCAAAATTGCCAATCCCGACATAGAATCTGGGTTTACCTTGGACGATAATGCCCGTGCATTGATTGCGATCTGTCAGCATTACGCCTTATTCAAAAACCCTACAGATTTAGTGTTGATTAATACGTACATGGAGTTTATACGTTACTGCTTAAAACCCAACGGATTGTTTTATAATTATATCAATAAGAGCAAGCATATTACCGATCAGAATTACGAAGAAAATTTGGAAGATAGCACCGGAAGGGCCATATGGGCATTGGGTTATGTAAGTTCATTAGAAGGTGTACTTCCGTCAAATTTGGTACATGAAGCCAATAATTTACTGCAATACACCAAACCTCATGTTTTAAAGATACACTCAACCCGTGCCATGGCATTTATGATTAAAGGTTGGAGTTATCAGAATCAGCCTGAGGGGAGATTGCTTATTACTTCTTTGGCGAATCGGTTGGTGAACATGTTTTTGCACGAGAAAACGGAAGATTGGCGTTGGTTTGAACATTATTTAACCTATGGCAATAGTTTAATTCCGGAGGCTATGTTATGTGCATATAAAGTTACGGGTCAGTTAGATTACAAAGAAGTGGCGATGGATAGTTTTGATTTTCTACTTTCTAAAATTATTAAGAACGACCGAATACGGGTAATTTCCAACAAGGGTTGGCGATTTAAGAATGAAGTAAATCGGGCGATTGTAGGAGGTGAACAACCCATAGACGTGGCTTATACGGTATTGGCTTTGGAAACGTTTTATTCCGTTTTGAAAAAGGAAGAATACAAGCAAAAAGCCCAGCTAGCCTTTCATTGGTTTTTAGGGGATAATCACTTGCATCAGATTGTGTATAACCCTTGTACCGGCGGTTGCTACGATGGTGTTGAAGAAGAAAATATCAACTTAAATCAAGGGGCAGAATCAACGGTAAGTTATTTGATGGCTCGATTGGCCATTGAGCGAATGTTCTGTAAAGAGTCCTCCTAAATCGGTTTATTTTTTTAACTTCGTTTTTGAATGAGGAAGTTAACAGCGGTTGTATTTGGTTTGTTTGTTGTTTTCGCTGCAAATGATTGCTATGGACTGAACCAGAAATTGACACCGTTGGATAACGGTAGTTCGGCGGCTATAAGCCCCGCGTATGGTAGCTACGTGAGAGGGGACTTGGGAGCTTTTCCTTTGGATGGGCACAGGCAATATACGGATAGCCTACTGCCTACAAGTTTTCGCGTGCGATGGGTGAGTGGTTTGGAACTACCCCAATTGAATTCTGTAAACGATAAAGTAATTCGAAAAACCGGGTTTAGTTTATTGTACAATGAGGTGCACGAACAAGCCAGTTGGGTAGCTTACCAATTAACGCAATCCGAAACGCAAGGCATTATCGAAAGAACGGATAATTTCAGGGAAGATCCGATGGTTAAAACGGGTTCGGCAACGTCGGCCGATTATCAAGGAAGCGGGTACGATCGAGGACATTTAGCTCCGGCCGGAGACATGGGTTGGTCTTCGTTGGCCATGTCGGAATCGTTTTATTACAGCAATATGAGTCCACAAGTTCCTGCTTTTAACCGCGGTATTTGGAAGCGATTGGAAGAGCAGGTTCGTTTTTGGGCCGTGGATAACGATACGGTGTATGTGGTTACGGGTCCAGTATTATCGGGTGATTTACCCAAAATAGGACCCAGTCAAGTTTCGGTTCCTCGGTATTATTACAAAGTTTTATTGGATTATTCGGAGCCCAAAGTGAAGGGGATCGGGTTTGTTATGCCCAATATGGGGTCGAAATTACCCTTGCAGAACTATGCGGTAAGCATTGATAGTGTTGAGCGATTAACCGGGATCAATTTCTTTCCCAAGTTGGTGGATAATCAAGAGGAAATTATCGAGAAAACGGTGTGTTTGAGCTGCTGGAATTGGGGAAGTCTAGGGGGCTCTAGCCAATCATCCGTGTCTGGTTCTGGTAATTCAGCGGTATCTGCACCAAGACATCCTGCAGCATCAGGGGCCGTGCAATGTTCAGGAGTTACCCAATCCGGAGTACGTTGTAAACGAAGGACTACCAGTCTCAGTGGTAGATGCTATCAACATCAATGATAAATTATTTTTTATAAAGTTTATGCATCGCTAGCGTGTGAGGAAGGCTGATGCAGGCCAAGAAAATAAAAAACGGAGCCCAGGTTGACAAATTGGGATTTAGATTTTGTACGTAGTTTATGAGGTTGAAATGGGTGGAATTTGAATCAAGGGACGATTGTCGGAATAACCCATAAAACAGCAACAGCAATCCCCAAGCTCCTAGATGAAAGGGCAAGGATTGCACCCATAAACGCTGATGAGAGATTTGTAAATGTTTTTTGATTTTGTACCAACCGTTGATGCTGTGTTGGCCGATGAAATACAGGCCAAACGACCACATCAAAGGCAGCACGGCGGAGGCTGCTAGCCATACGATAGTAATGCTCATTCCCCAGTATCGATTTTTAACGGAATAATAAACCCAAGGGAAAAAGACGAGGGCGATAAAGGGTGAAATGAATTGAAGTTTCGATGGCAAGTCTCCCGAAATTTGGAAGGTGTTCCAATTTGTGCCTGTTATACCGGAAATTATTTCAGCCGATTCTTTCCAGTGCGACAATATTATAAACGATAAAACTGTAGTTCCCCAGCTCAGGGTTTGGGGTTTAGACATTCTCCAAAGTTCTCCATCGGCCTGACCAAAATGCCAAGCAGAATACAACAGAAAAAACATCAAGCATAGGTTCGGAAGCAATAACCAAGTTGCGGTAAACAGTGCGCCAATCAATAAATATTTGACTATAAATCCGGGGGCTGTTTGTTTATTCCATTGTTTGGTTTCCAGTAAATGATCTACGGCACCGTGCGGAATTCCAACAGTTATTAATCCAAGTATCAATGATGAATCGCCGATGATTGTTTGCCAGTACGAATTGCCGAGTAATAGTAAAGTTACCGTGATTAGTAATAGGCCAAGTGGGCGGTACAAGGATTGTACAAAAGAGTGTTGAAAAAGTACGCGCAAAAAGGGTTTGAAGGGTAATTTTCGTAAAATATGTATATCTTGAATTAGCGTAGTTTTTTCGTCCAAGAATTGCATTACTTGTGGAATTTCCACGCGATTAAATAGCTGTTCGAAGATGGGTTTGCCCCAGTGGGGTTGTTGGTCCAGAATTTTAAGTAACAGGCTATCGTAAAACTTAAATCTTGACGGTGCTTTAGTTGGAAATAGGGAATGGGATTCAAGGGTAAACGATTTCCACGAGTTTGTTGTTTGCCTTTTTATCGTTTCAGCAATTTTATCGGCGTGCGAGTACATCGATTTAAATGCATAACCGGTGCTGGGCTTGATAAGGTTCGCTCTGCCTCCCAAGTTTATTACGCCCGGCAATGGGTGGGTTTTTAATTGTGCATTACTCATGGGAATACATCCGGTTTCAGTATCTTCTATGGAATAGGCAACATTGAAATTGTGTATGTACTCGGTTAAGTGCAACTCAGCCAAATCTTGTGGAATTACTTCTTTACCAAAACGGGTGATTTCAATCAATGCTTCGTGTTCCGAATACGGAAGCACGTATACAAATTGGGTGAAATTGTCCTGTGGAGTTGTAAAATCCATCATTCGGAAGTCATTGGGTTGGAAGTACAACTCCTTGGTTTTGATTTTCCATCCCACAAAACTTTGCCAAAGGTGAGTTTCGAAGTTTTTAGGTGTATGGAATTGGGGATTTCGTGAATCGAAAATAATATCTGCGGTAAGAATTTGGTAATCGATTTGAATGAAGGGCTTGTCTGCTTGATTAGTTTGGATGGCCTCTACTTTTTTTGCCATTCGTTCCCAACCGAAATCACTGGTCATTTCGTCCAGTTTTTGGTAAAGATCGATGCTACTAATTTGCCAATATTGCAAGGGTAGTAAAGAGCTTTTCGATTGGTTTGCGACCGAAACAGAAGTCCAAGATTTAGAAATGATGGTTTTTAAATCTTTGACTATAGAATCTGTTTCTGAAGCCCAAAAGCAATAGGTTTTATCGTTGTTATTTTTCGCTTCGGGTTCTATGATTAATATGGATTTCCCGAGGAGTAGTTGTTGCTTTTTAAGGGCTAAGAGTGTGAGACTTGCAGACGCACCGAGCCCTACAAAAATGAAATCGTAGTGCCTGGTTGAGGGTATGGATTGGTGGTCTGTGATTAGTATTAAACAACCAAATTGTTGAATATGTTTATTTTATGCTGTTTTTAGTTTTGTTTATTTTGTTTTTTATCGGCCTCAATTTTAGTTATCATTGAATAATGAAATCAATCGCCTTTAAACTGGTTGCTGTTGGAGTAATTTTTTCAGCATCCATCACGAGCATTTTTGCACAAACTACCTTAGATATTAGTATGCCGGATGACAAGAAGTTGTTGGTAAATGGATCGGAGATAAATCCTAAAACCAATTTTGCTAATGTCAAAGCTCTTTTTGGGGAGGTGTCATCGGAGAAAGAGAAAGGGGATGGCAGAGAATATATGTTTGAATCCAGTGGAATAATAGTTTCAACCAATGCCGATGGTAATGTGAGAGGTATAGGAATTAATATTAATTGGGATGGGGATAAAAATTTCCCCAAAACGGCCTTTCCTGGAACGTTAGCTATAGGAGGAACTCCAGTTACGGCGTCGTTGAAATCGGAGGAGTTAGCTAAGTTTAAGGGAGTTGAGTTTGTTTGTCCGTTTCCATTGTTGTGTGCAAGTAAAAATAATAAAGCACCCGTAAAAACGATGATTGGTTTTAGTTCCAAGAACGTACTTACTCAAGTAATCTTTATTATGCAGTAGTGCAGAACTAAAGTTTGCTATCTTACAGAAAATTGATAAATTGCCGGTTATGAATAGAGCCGTTCGTTTATTATTTGCTGCAATTGCCGTGTTTATGGCTAGTTGCGGCGGGGGTGAAAAGACCACCTTCCAAATGAAAGATGTTGAATTTACCTTAGCTGGTCCTTTGTTTGAAGGTGCTAATCCCGTACAGTACACCGTGAATGTTGATCTGAAAGCAATTTTGGGCGACAAATATGCAGAAGGGGTGAAAATTACGGGAGCTACGTTAAAATCTGCCACACTAAAAGCAGGAGATTCTGCAAATTTTGATGGGGTTAGTTCGTTTGTTTTAAGTCTTGCTAGTGATAACAAAGATTTGAATATGAAAGAATTAGCAGTGTTGAATCCGGTAAAAGCGGGTTCTAATTCCGTATCCTTAACTCCTTCTACTGAAGCTACCGCGGGTGAATTTTTTGGAGAAAAGCAGTTTTACATAGTAGTGGATGCTGCTTTGGCAAAAGATATCGATGCCGATATGGTGTTTAAGGGGGATTTTGAGTTTGAATTGACTTACAAATAGCCCTGAATTGTTTAAGAATTCAATAAAAAATATCAAGATATTTATAAAATTCATAGGACTATCAACCGGCTCCAATTCAATGTTGATGTTCTTTGGTAAAAATCAAAAACATTAAATTTTAATTATGAGAAAATACATTTTATCGATGTTGCTAGTGATGATCGCTGGCTTGTTTACTGCGTTCGTTGCCCAAGACGGCGGCGATCGTTTGTTGGGTGTTTGGGAGCCAAGCAATGGCAGAGCCCGTGTAAAGGTTGAAAAAATTGGTGCGAAATATTACGGTAGAATCGTTTGGTTAAAAGAACCCATCGACCCCGTAACCAAACAACCTAAAACCGATAAAAACAATCCGGATCCGAATTTGCAGAATGTTCCTTTGAAAGGATACAGAATGTTGAAAGACTTCGTTTACAAAGGCAATGACGAATGGGCGGATGGTACGATTTACGATCCTTTGAATGGAAGTACATACAGTTCTACTATCAAAATGACGGATGCAAATACGTTGGAGATTCGCGGATATATTGGCGTTTCTGCTTTGGGTAGAACGGATATTTGGAAACGTTTGGTTGTAAAGAAATAACCGATGCAAAAATTATTAAATTCAAAGCGCTGGCAATCGTCGGCGCTGATTTTTATTTGCTCCTTTGGATTGTCAAATTTCGCATATTCTCAGGCTTCCGGCAGTACATCACCATCGGCTCCGGCGGATACCGTGGCACCTGCGGACGATGAGGATTTTAGCATGTACGACAACGTGGGTTTTGCTGCCGAAGGTGCAAAGCGTTTTTGTAGTCCGAAGATTGAAGGATTGAGTCCTGCTAAGTTAATTAGCATCGGTTACGATTATCAATTGGGATACAACATGAAAGCGGATTCTATTCTCAATAAATCAGGGAATAGTTTGGGCTATGATGCTAGCAGATTGCCTGATTCTATGCAGGTATTATCGTCCAATGGAATACGAATAGGTTGCAATATTCCAGTAATTTCAAAGACGAATATTGTATGGCAGTTAGGCGCAAACTATTGGGAGCAGCGCTACCAATTTGAGAATCCAGATCAGTTAAACAATGCGATGATGAAATCATTGAGTGAATATGGGTTGCGTACGATGGGGATTAATACCACGTTGTTTAAACCATTGAACGATACCCGGTTTTTGTTGTTCCAAGGCTCTGCCGATTTGAGTGGTGATTACAAATTTGGTGAGTTTATGCCTTTAAAGTACATGAAATATTCAGCAGCGTTGATTTATGGTAAAAGACCCTCTGAGAAGAAGCAATGGGGAGCTGGTTTGGCTAGAACCTACCGTGTTGGTGAGTTGAATTACATTCCAATATTATTTTACAACTCAACGGATGTGGCTAATAAGTGGGGTACGGAGATATTGTTTCCTGCCAGAGCGCATGTAAGAAGAACTATCAACAGTAGAAACATGTTGTTTGCGGGGTATGAATTGGAAGGTCAGAGCTATCGTTTGTGGAGAAACAACACGGAGGTGGCGGGTTACAACATGCGTAATGACGATTTGGAAATTCGCCGAGGCGAGATTCGTTTGCGTATGGTATACGAATTCTCGTTGAAAGACTTCATTTGGATGAGTGTTCAAGCTGGTTATCGATTGAATTACCGCTACGATGTGGATCGCTTGGAAGATGGTAGTGAAATTTATCGCGCCTTTGGATTGGCAAGCGATGCGCCGTATGTGATGGTGAACAGCTTGACTAACCCACTGTATTTTAATATCAGTTTAAATTTAGTAAGTCCGTAAGATATTCATAGGGTTTTCGATGGTCCGATTGGATGCGTTGATTCCCTCATTGTTATTGCATTAAGTGTTAAAGGCAGGCGGAGACGCCTGCTTTTTTATTTATAGGTTTACTTGATTGAAATAGGGATATTAACTGAGGATTTGGGTGTTTGATGGAATCAAAACCAATTTGGTTGAATTTAGAATTCGTTAAATTCTACCGTTTTTAATTTCTTCTACCACTTGGGGGTCTAATAGGGTTGTGGTATCGCCAATTTGTTCGAGTTCACCTTCAGCAATTTTTCGTAAAATTCGGCGCATGATTTTACCGCTACGGGTTTTGGGTAAACCGCTAACAAATTGAATTTTATCGGGCTTGGCAATCGGGCCTATGATTTTAGATACTGTAGCTAAAATATCTTTTTTGGTTAGGTCTTCGTTTTCGTGGAAGGCGTTAAAAATCACGAAGGCGTAGATTCCCTGCCCTTTGATATCGTGGGGATAGCCAACCACCGCACTTTCTACTACTCCGGCATGCATGTTTATCGCATTTTCCACTTCTGCGGTACCTATTCTGTGTCCAGATACATTGAGTACATCGTCTACTCTGCCCGTGATACGGTACATGCCATTTTCGTCCCGTAAACACCCATCGCCGGTGAAATAGAGGTTGTTGTAGACGGAGAAATAGGTTTGCTGACAGCGTTGGTGATCGCCGTAGGTGGTGCGAATAATGCCGGGCCATGGAAATTTAATGCATAAGTTTCCGGATACGTTATTGCCCTGAATTTCGTTACCGTTTTCATTTACCAATACAGGTTGTATTCCCGGTAGTGGATAGGTGGCGAAGGAAGGTTTAGCAGGCGTTACACCGGCCAAATTGGATATCATAATTCCACCGGTTTCTGTTTGCCACCAGGTGTCAACAATGGGAGCATGAGATTTGCCGATATGTTGGTGGTACCAATTCCAAGCTTCCTCGTTGATGGGCTCTCCAACGGTACCAAGCACCTTGATGGAGGAAAGATCTTTGTTGTTCAGCGGGTCCAAGCCAAAGCCCATAAGACTTCGGATGGCAGTTGGAGCTGTGTACAGGATATCGACCTTGTATTTATCAACGATTTCCCAAAATCTTCCTGCATCGGGCCAGGTAGGAATACCTTCAAACATCAGTGTGGTAGCTCCTGCACTGAGGGGTCCATAAACGATGTATGAATGGCCAGTAATCCAGCCGATATCGGCCGTACAAAAATGGATTTGTCCGGGTTGGTACTGAAATACATTCACAAAGGTGTAATTGGCCCAAACCATGTAGCCTGCGGTGGTATGTACTACTCCTTTGGGCTTGCCTGTGGAGCCGGAAGTATATAAAATAAATAGTTCGTCTTCGGCCTGAGTAGTAACCGCGGGAAACTGGGGATTGCCCTGAAGGGTCACTTTTTCTATTTCCTCGTGCCACCAATGATCTCGGTCTTTGATCATGCTTACAGCCGAATGGGTACGATTGTAAACCAATACTTTTTGAATGCTTGGGCATTGTGGAAGGGCTTCGTCAATTATATCTTTTAGGCCGATGGTTTTATTGCCCCGATAGGCTGCATCGCAAGTAATTACTATAGAGGCTTGAGCATCTTGAATTCTATCGGCAATACTTTGTGCAGAGAATCCGCCAAAAATTACCGAATGAATAGCGCCGATACGGGCACAGGCCAGCACGGCAAAGGCCAACTCGGGAATCATCCCCATATAGATGCAAATACGATCGCCTTTTTTAGCTCCTAAATTGGTGAGTACATGAGACAGTTGGTTTACTTTATCGAGGAGTTGTTGGTAGGTATACGAAACGCTGGGTTCTTCGGGGTTGTTGGATTCCCAGAGAATAGCCACTGAATTGGGTTGTGTTTGAGCATGTCTATCGATACAATTTTCGGTAATGTTCAATTCTGCTCCTTGAAACCACTGGGTTTTCGCCGATTTGAAGTCCCAATCCAACACATTATCCCACGATTTTTTCCAGTGAAAGTGCTGGGCGATATCGGCCCAAAAACCTTCTGGATTCTCTACACTACGAGCATATTGTTCCTGGTATTCTTCCCAGTTTTGAATTTGGTAGGGATACGACTTCATAATAACAAATTTACGAAATTGAGGGTTGGAATCTGCTAGTTGTGTTGTTAAAACGGGGTAGATTGTAATTAGATTGTCATGAACATTCTTTTTATGAACCATAATGGAAATAAGTGACGTTAATTTTGAAACTTAATTGTGAGAAATTTATTAATTATTGGTTGCTTAATGAGTGTTGGGTTGAATTATAACCTTGCCGAAGCATCAGAAATTACCTGCAAATTACCAGAGGTAAATGGCGGTTTGGAAACCAGCATCGGCGAAGTTCGATCGACCCGGCTGGACGAAAGGGGTACTTTGGGACAGCAGTTATTACCTTCTGGGAAGCAGGTGTTGCCGTTGGGAAAGCAGGTATTACCTTCTGGGAAGCAGGTGTTGCCTTCGCCAGTTACGGCCCGAGTTCAGCCCTATCCAAATGGAATTAGGGTAACGGGTTTAAATCAGACTTGGTTG
>JACCDH011824961.1_pt1 | contig 43901 bp, 50 predicted proteins | sample 7442481 | NCBI WGS metagenome assembly JACCDH01 (sample SAMN15323433, study PRJNA562643) | freshwater metagenome | isolation source: river surface water | place: USA:Blue River Watershed | collected 2017-08-15 | reverse complement strand
AGCGTCGCCAAGCTGGAAAGCACTTTTCGTGACGAAGTCATCGCGGCAATCCATCGGGTTCGAACTGGCCAGGTGTTCGACAAGTAGCGCCTAACGCTACGCCGATATTAGGCGGTTCACGCATCGTCATTCATTGCGGCCAGCTTGCAGAGGTGAAAGACATACCTTTACTTCGAATCGAAGACTCTGCTCACATTGTCCGGCCACCAGTTGGATTGCGACTTTAGACTGAGGTACAAGAATTTTAGAAAGAGGAGAATGATTTGCCTGAAAAGAAATATGCCCACATTGCCCAGGACGCCTGTGGGTTCCTGAAGATTGACGAGTCGAACCAATGGGCGGGGCTATTCACAGACAACGTTGAAAGTTGCTCCATCTACGTTTTCGAATGCGGGAACGCTGTTGTCATGTGTCATGACTCAGGGCAGATGTCGATAGAGGGCATCGCGGAGGTTGTTTCCCAAGCCGGAAATGTCGAGCGCGTCCAGATTTTGAAGTACGCGGGAAATCATTTTCCTAACGACCGCAGGGCACTGTTTAGTAAAAAGCTAAAATTCTCGGCGCTCAACGTGGATGAAATTTCTTGTCCGTGGATGCCGTTCACGGCTATCTACGATAGCGAGCAAAAACTACGCGCAGTTAAGAACGGGCTTCCAATCGGCGCAGAATCGCCATCGGACATCGCCTACCGTTGGGCTGTCGCGAAGCTCAACAACGCTTTCATTCCGATGAACTCGCAGAGCTTGCCTGGCAACTTACAGTTTGATGGGTACTGCTACCTTCCCGCGCTAAAGCCAGTGATTGCACTTCAAGATATTCTGAAGATGGTGGAGGCGCAGCCGCAATTTTTCTTTATGAATCTCTCAGTCCTTCTTCTGGCGGACAGAGATGACGCAGTGAAGCTCAAGCTATACAGCAGTGTCATATTTCGCCGACGTCGGCGGGATTTGTGCTTGGCGGCTGTCGGTTCTCGCCTTGTCGATGTCCCATGTTCACCCCAAAGAAAATGCCTACCAACCTAACGTTTGGTAGGCATTGTTCGCTGACTCAATTCAGACCATTTACACAGCCTGTGCGTCAGATTTTGCCTGCCGGCGTTGATGTGGGGGCAGGGTATGACATTGATTCTGAAGCACTGGATGATCTCGCGGAACAGACCATTCGGCATCTCTACGCCAACTGGGCCGACGAACCGATCCCCATGCTTGGGAACGTGACCCCGCGCCAAGCCATGCAGACACCCGCTGGATTGGAGCGGGCGAAAGGGCTGATTCGAAGCTATGAGTCAAGCGAAAAAGAGCAAACCGCGCTTCAACACCGCGCACCCGTGTCCTACGCCTCTTTGTGGGAATCAATCGGATTAAGCGCCTGACGAACTGAAGCACATGCAGTTCGACATTTTTGAGCACAGCCGTGACATCATGTTAAAAAATGACGTGATTGGTGCGCTGGAATGTAGAGATGCTACTGGCGCTCGCTCAAACCGTGCGGCCCTGTATCGTGAGTACCCGGATTCCCTTTGCATGCAGGATCTGGACCGAATGATCGAAGCGCTTGAAAAGTCGCGCTCACGTATCCAGACCCATCAGAATCTGAACACTACCCGACAGTGGCTGGCAGACTCAGTTGAGCACGGGTACTGGGAGACAGAACAGGGCAAGTGTGGCTCTCCCCGCTATGGAAAGACCTGGCTACCAGTGCGGCGGCGCTGCCGTTCCATCCGAACACCCCATTCGATCATGGTGCACCGATTTGGCTGCGTATGAGGGATTGGGCCGCTGCGGTCGCCGCCGTCAAGACCATTGAGTCATGGCGCAGGAACCCAGTACCTCTGAGCTGGATGCTTCAAGCGAATTTGGAGTTGACCGGGCTTCAAGCCAATCTTGGAATGCTTGCAGAGCTTGCCTAGATATCGCCCAAACGCTTGGAAGAGGTTGTGTCCACTACGACCGAGTCGATGCTCAAGCAGCTGATCAGAAAATCCGAGACAACCTTTGCAGGTTACGAAACCGTTAGCGATCTGGTCTGGTTTCCAGCGTGGGGGCTGACAGAACATCCCAATTTTGCGGCATCATTTGCATTTGCACACCCATCCAATCACAGTTCTGCGAAAAAGGCCATGCGTCTCATGATCGAGTTGCTGGGGCTGGAACGACATGGTCGACACCAAGAAATTATCATCAAACGAAAAGACTTGATGGTCTTAAATGGGCCGCTGTTCGCAGTCTATATGAGCTCGCGATGACCGGCCCCAAGGGCAGCTTTGGCGCAACTTTTTGGTCGGCAAACGCCTGATTTTGAGTGGAGGCTGGTTAGCTAACTTTACTTTGTTGGGGGTTGGGCAAATTTAGCCTAGTTGGTAATTTGGGACGCTTGTAGGTTTCCACAATAAGTGTCAAACCAGAGAGACTCTTCAATGCAGACGCTCTGTGCGCTTTTGGGGTTTGACTGCTGGCTGGTTCTATTGGGAAGCAGCATGCGACATGAGCGAGGAGTGTGATGCGGCTACGAAGAAACCTGCGCCTCTTTTATTGATGACCCACCAAAATTGGGCGACTGAGCGTTGGCGTGATGAATGACTAGCGCCAATCAAACTATTAGAGCCTTATTTCAAGCCATAATGTGGCATTTGATCATCTAATGGCTTTTAATTAGCCCCTTATTGACAAATGAAAAATCATTTGTATAATGGCTCTATAAAAAGCTCTAATGCTTTGATTTCTTATTTAATGGTCTTATTTGGAGCCTTTACGAATGATGGCAAATACTATCGAGGAGTTCGAAGCAGACGTGGGCGAGCAGATCAAATTGCTCCGCCTGAAACACAACATTGACCGGGCGACTTTGTCTTTGCGTGCTGGTTGCAGTCTTAGCGCCCTCAAGAACTTAGAGAACGGAGCTGGTTCCACTCTACGAACGCTCATTGCTGTTGTCCGAGCGCTTAACAGGGAAGACTGGTTGCGCCATGTTGCTCCCATGACCACCATTAGCCCATTGAACATGCCAAAGTCTGGACATATCCGTCAGCGTGCCCGTTCTTCTACCAATAAGACTTTGCCATGACCCCCACACCAACAAAATCCAAGGTCACTCGCTATAAACAGGTAGACGTGGTCAATGTGTATTTGTGGAACAAACACATTGGCGCTGTAACGCTTGACCCAACTTGGGGTTACTACGTCTTTGAATACACATCCAGCTTCGTCTCCCAGGGCGTAGAACCGGCGCCCTTGCAGATGCCTGCACGTCAAGGTGAGACTTTCATGTTCACTGACCTACCCGAAATCACGTTCAAACGACTTCCGGCGATGTTGGCAGACACACTGCCAGATGATTTTGGAAACGCCTTGATCGATCGCTACATGGCCGAAAAGGGTTTGGATAAATCCAATGTGACCGCATTGGACCGATTGGCTTACATGGGAAGCCGCGCTATGGGCGCGTTGGAGTACAAACCCACACGTTCACCCCAAAAGCACCAAGCGTCGGCGATTGTGCTCAGTGACCTAGTGACGCAAGCACGTCTGGCCGTTGAAGGAACACTTGAGGATGACAATCATGCAAACGCTGCGTTGCGTAGCATTTTAGATGTTGGCACTTCCGCCGGCGGCGCACGCGCCAAAGCGGTGATCGCATGGAACGCCTCCACACAGGAAATTCGCTCTGGCCAACTAGATGTTCCCGATGGGTTTGAGCATTGGCTTTTGAAATTTGATGGCATGGGCAGTGACAACGAGCTTGGGAGCGGAACTGACTACGGGCGCATCGAGTACGCCTATTCGTTAATGGCCAAGAAAGCCGGGATAGAGATGTCCGACTGCCGTTTGCTGGAAGAAAACGGCCGCGCCCACTTCATGACAAAACGTTTTGATCGTGCAAGTGGCAATGTTCGTCACCACATTCAAACCTTGTGTGCCATGAACCATCTGGACTACAAGAAAAAAGGCACGAACAGTTATGAGCAGCTGTTTGTCACCATGGACAAGTTATCACTGCCCTACGAACAAAAAGAAGAGGCGTATCGCCGCATGGTGTTCAACGTGGTGGGAAAAAACTGTGATGACCATACCAAGAACATTTCTTTTCGTCTGCGCCAAGGCCACCCGTGGGAACTGGCCCCGGCTTATGACATTTCATTTGCCCATAACCCCAACGGAGATTGGACCCATCAACATCTCATGTCCATCAATGGACGTTTCAAAGATTTTTCTCGTGCAGACTTGTTGGAACTGGCTAATCGGTTCGGAATCGGCAGTGCCAAGAATGTGATTGATGAAGTGGTCACATCGATAACTTCGTGGTCATCATTTGCTGCCCAAGCTGGCGTGCCCAAGTCCGTGGCAGACACTATTGGTAGTTTTCACCTATTGGAACTTGGCAAAGTATGACAACTCAAGCATCTTCAAGTAACTCATATGCTGTTAAGTTAAGCAGTGGCAAAATTGATCTCTTTAAGGAAAAACAATGAACAAAGCTGAACTCATCGAAGCCCTTGCTCACGATACCGAACTTTCAAAAGCTGCTGCTGGTCGTGCGGTTAACAGCATCATCGACATCATCACAAACGCCGTGGCCAAAAAGCAAGACGTTCAGCTCATTGGCTTTGGCACATTCAAGGCAGCCAAGCGCGCTGCGCGTACCGGCAAAACCCTCGTACTGGTGAAGCCCTCAAAATCGCAGCCGCTACAGTGCCACGCTTTACGGCCGGCGCAGCCTTCAAAGCTGCAGTGAACAAGAAGAAGTAATCTCTTCACGCAACTACAGGCAGCATCGGGACACCGGTGCTGCCTTTTTAACTATTGAGGTTGCTTTATGGCCAGAGAAGAAGTTACAAAAATTACCGACGACGGTTTGCGATACAAGTCAAAGCGTGGAGGATCTCCATTTGGCGAGAGCGGTTCAATTCAAACAATGAGTTGTTTTAAATGCGGACAACATAAATCTAGAGCACTTGGAACCTTCAAACGACTTCTTGGGCAAAGCATGTTCATTTGCGCCGAATGCAACAGCACCTCTAAGAAATTGGTTAAGCAGACCCCATAAAAGGGAAAGCCCCCAGTTCATTGAACTGAGGGCCTCCAAGCACTTTACTAATGCCACCAAATTTGGCAATTAGCCAAACAGGTTCGCAGTTTGCGCTTCACGTGCTGGTGCAGACGCTGCGCCTGACGTGGCGACAGAAGCACCATCGCCACCCACGTCATCATCTCCATCTTCATCTGTTGATGCCGATGCGCTGGCTACTTTCGGAGCAACGGGACTGGGTTTGGCTGCCCCCTTCCCTTTCGCACCTTTGTCGGCCTGAGCTTTTTCAGCCTGAGCCTTCGTTGCAGCTTCCATGATCGCCACCGCGGCATCTGCAGTCTCTGCGAGAGTCTGTCGAGCACCAAGCATGCGATCCATTTGCGTTGCAAAATTTGCATCGAGTTCTTCAATCGTTCCAGCCAAGCGGAAAGGATTTGCCAAGACGGGGTCTTGGCCATCTTTCGCTGATGGAATAAAAATCAAACTCAATGTTTCCTTATTTGGCCCACTCGCACTCACTGCAATTGTGAAGTTTGTTTGAGCGGCCAATGCCAAAAAAGCTTTAAAACTCATGATGTTTCCTTAGATTGCTAGACACGCTGAGTGCCTAGCTGGGTTGAGGCGTTATGCCTTTTCGGGTGTGTCGTAGTGGATTGCCTTGGGCACCACAGCAAAACTGAAGTTCTGAACGTCCAAAAGCTTTTTGATCAATTCGTCCTTCTTCTCAGAAAACAGCGACTTGAATTTCTTCTCGTCGTGCGCCTTGTCCAAACCGATTTCGGTGGCCACGGCCTGTATTTCTACTTTGGTCAACAAGTCCAAGTACTCAGCGTTTACAACAAAGTGTTTGGTCAAGTCGACTTGGTAGTTACGCAATGCAACTTGCACGTCGTGAATTTCCATGTCAAGTGCAGCAGCAGGTGCCAAGCGAAGCACGATTTCAGCGAGTGTTTCGCGCTTAGCTGAGCCAATCGTTTGCAACACCGTTTCAAAACTCGTAAGCCCTTCAATGGCAATGCCTGCATTCGTGAGTGATTGCGTTGTGCAGTCCTTCACAAAAGCCGAATTGATCTTGCTTGCCTTGTTATTAAGGGCAAGTGCAACCAGCATTGACAAAGAGCGTTCGCTTGTTTGCGCAATTTCAGCTTGAAGCGCTTTACGCCAAACCTTCTTGCGAAATTCGTTTACCGCGTTCGTGATTGAGGCAGATGTCGTCACCGCCTTTGACGTTGCCGCTTTGGTGGTTTTAGACGCTGCTTTATCCGTTGCAGGCTTTGTCTCGTTTGTCGCAGGAGCTTCTTGAGGCTTTTGAGCCTTCAAGTTCTTCGCGACCATGCGAGTGTTGCAAGGGGTGTCAAAGCAGAAGCTTTCGAATACACGACCTTCCTTACCTGGGACGCCACCAATGCCAGCACCGAAGTTTTTGCATTGTTGACAGGCCTGAGCTTGCTCGGCTCCGACGCCACTTGGTCCTTCGACCTGCAGCTTGATCGTCGTGAAATTTGTGCCAGGGCGCAAAATTTCCACGCGAGGCCAGGAGTCCACCAAGCTCAGTCGAATTTCTTCAAGCTTTGCTTCGGTTTTCGCTTTGAAACAATCTGGTCCAGTGCAATTGCCAGCGGCAATGCTCTCGGTGAACATGCTTGCCTGCAGATTTGAGTTCTGAGGGCAAGTTGCGCAATCTGTCTTGTCAAAACAGGCTGAATCCAGTGATCTTGCGACTGTGGACAACATCTCTTTGAGCTGTGACACGCTGGGCATTTGAGGACTTGCCAACAAGTTAACCAAAATGCCAGACTGCTTCTTCTTTTCTGCGGCTGCCAAGATTTCTGCGTGGCCGAGGGTGATCTTGTTAGACACCAAGGCTTGACGCACATCGTCTGCTGCATTCATGAGCGCCAGGCGACGATCAAGCATGCTGCGCGACCAACCAAGGCGGCGCGCTGTTTCGTCACGATCATTTGCGTTTTCTGCCAAAAGTCGTGCGGCTGCCTCGGCCTCCTCTGCAGGGTTCATGTCTGCGCGAATGACGTTTTCAGTGAGTGCAGCGTTAGCGGCTTCAGCATCAGACATTTCGCGAATCAGAACAGGTACCTCGTATTCATCATTGTGTGCAGCGATTGCTGCACGCCAACGACGTTCACCCGCGACAATTTCGAACTTTCCTTCAATCAAGGGATGGGGACGCAACAAAAGCGACTGGCAGACGCCTTGGCTTTTGATGCTTTCCACCAATTCCTCATGGAATTTTTCGTCGAAATGTTTGCGAGGGTTGTTCCCAGGAACGATTTTGTTCAAGGGTAAGAGAGCGGGATAGTTGCTCATTTACAGGCTCCATGGTTTGAACAGGGCCTGATCCCATGCGGGAGGCCCCGCGTGGGTGAAAAATGCTGAGTGTCAACGCGTACAGCAACGCGATTACTGCCAGAGCAAAGCTCAGTGCAGGAAATTGAAATGCAACTCAGTGCGAGTGCGGTCAAAAGACTTTGCGATCAATAGTTCGATTGCAAAATATTCTGGTGGGAGTGGGTGGTGAGATTAGAAAGCGTGCGCGGGGCGCTAGGCCCCGCGTAGCTGGTTCGATGTCGCCAAACCGTTACAAGTAACGACCAAGCAGCGCTCGACCGAATTGTTAGGGCGGGCGCGACATCAATAAGTGGCGACGCTTAGGCATTTCATGCCCTTCGTCATGCTTCAAATTCCGCAAGGATTCAAAGTCAGGTGCCTTCCGTGCGAACTCACGTTCACGAGAAATAGTCACTCGATGCTGCGGCAAGGCCACAGCGAAAACCAGGGGGTTGGCTCGGATCATGACAGTCTCCTTTGCGTAATGCAGGCCACATAGCCTCTTGATATATCGAGGTAGATACATCAAGACGCTATGCGACCAGAAGAAAATCATTCTTGGCAAAAACCAATCAGTCAATGACTGCGCGTCAAAGTCGTTGCCGACAATGACTGATGCTCAAAAAGAGCCATTGCTAGGTCACTTACCTGTGCCAGCTCACAGGAGTCCTCAGGGAGGAACAGTACGTAAATGATAGCGCGGATTTAATTAAATTGCACTAGCCAAAGCGCATAGAAACCCTAAAAGACAAAAAACCTCAGCCGCAAAAATGCGAACTGAGGTTTTTAAATCAATCGATCAACGAAAGTTTTTTGTTTTCATCTAGCAGTGACAGTTGATTTTCATCAACCAACAGCGATGGGTGTTCAACAGAACAAATTTCACTATCCCCTAAAGCTTGCACTGCCCAATACTGTGCGTTTGGCTCTTCGGACTTCATGTCATTGATCTCTTGAAGTGTCACGACGAGTTTCTCCGTCACTTCACGGCCAAGGGCTTTGCATATCTGGTTCGCCATGGTTCGCATGTGGCTATTCGCCGCCGTTGAACTGACATCAATGCTGAATTTCATGCTCATGGGAAGAGCCCGCTTTTCTGCATCCTTGTAAGCACTCAACAACGGTTTGTAATAACCTGGACTGAACTCTTCACGCTCAGCCGCTAATTTGATTAGGCTTTGCTCAATGTCATAGCCCCAAGCGCTTTTGAGTTGCTTGCCCTCACAAAACACCAGCTGAAAATCCAATCGAGTTTTTTCAAAGTGGTGCACGTAGCACTCTAAGACCGGCTTCTCTTTGTTGGTGACTTTGTATTCAACTGAAGGTCGTGTGGAGACATTTGGGCAATCAACAGTTCCACCTAGACCATGGTGGTCGATGATCCGCCATGTAGACATGACTGGTGATGTTGAACGTTCATCTTTCACGGTGAATCGTGATTGCGAAAGAGTCGCCATCAAATGAAAATTCTCACGAAGGTTCACAACAATGTTCTTGCCGCCATCTTCGGTTTTAACCTTGATGTCTTCAGCCCATTCGTGCTTACCGTGCGCGTTGAAAATCTTTATGACTTCTTCACGATTTTTATCGCTGATCGCAGCGTAAAAACCGCGTCCATCATTTTTTAGGATGACAGAAACTTCTTTGTTAATCCATTCTGAATTTTCCAAAATGTTCATCATCTTCGAAATGAATCCAGTCGTCGAAATCTTTGACTTTGGTTGCAAGCACCCTCCTGGCAAAGAGTAGGCTAGATCAAATATTCGCTTCACTATTCGCTTGCGATCACCAATTGCCATCACACACCAGCTAGGAGTGTGTGGATGGCAATTTTTCTCATAAGTCTCTTCAGACCAAATGTAGCCAACGTCACCATTGGCTAAACGAATGGCATACGCCTTTGCTCCTATAAATACGGTTGCTCCCATTTTCGATCTCCAAAAGAAACGGGAACACCTATTCCCTCAACGGGATGTGTTCCCGTTGGGTTAAAAGCCAAAACCACCAAGCATTCACGCGGGTAATTGCACGCGAAAACAAGGTTTGTTTAGACAAGAAGGTTTTTCAGGTTTTGAAAGCAAAATTCCAAAACACTCAAACTGCAGGGCGCAGTCAATGCGACGTGAACCGGTCACACGGTAAAGACACAAGGTCGATAAAGAAATGATAGACGAAAAAAAAGCCCCACGCAATAGCGTGTATTGGTCCAATACATTCTGGACTGTGGATGCAACTTGAGCAGGAATTCTATGGGGGCAACTGGGAGGTTGGTCAGTGAAGCCGTTTTCTTTGGATTGGGCTTGGTGGATAAGTGAGGTAGTTCAGTGTTGTAAAACACCAGCCAGTCGCTCATTTTTTGGTTGAACAACGCCAAATCAGTGAAGAGCAGATCTTCGTTGTAGTCAACGAAGCTTTCTTGGATGCTGCGGTTAAACCGTTCGCAGTGCGCGTTCATTTTGGGCGTTTTGGGGTACGTCTTCCAATGCATCACCTCATGCGCAGACATGCGTTTTGCGAAGTGCCCCTTGAACTCACTTCCGTTGTCTGTGAGGGCTTTGGCCTTGGCGTAATCGGGGAACGTTTGGGTGATGGCTTCATGCAGCTTTGCCGCGTGTACGCTGCTCGCCGTCGGCGGTGCATAGGCGAATGCCAAGTGTATTTTGGGGTCGATGGCGGTGAGGATGTAGCGCTTGACGCCATCGCGTTGGCGCACGATGGTGTCGAATGCTAGGCACTCCATGGGTTTGAGCTGAACGCCTTTGGGTTTTCTGGTGACGGCTGCGCGTGTAAAGCGTTTGCGCTGCCCTCGCGCGTTGGTGTGCCATGCGCTGGTGCGTAGCTTGTCAGGCGCACTGGCAATCATGCGTCCAATCGTGCTCACACTCGGTAGAGCAAGGCCGTGCTGCTGGCAAAACGGCACGAGTTTGGCGAACACTTTTTCTTTGCCTAGGTTGGCGGTGATTTGGCGCAAGCGTTTGAGTTCAGCCATGACTTGTGGACACCAGACAGGCTCTCTGACGCGCTTAGGGCGCTTACTCGCCGGCTTGAGGGCCACAGTATTGCCCCCCGCTTGTTTGAGTGATTTACGCCAAGCGTAGAGGGCGCTTTTACTAACCCCAAAGGCATCCACTGCGGAGGCGAGGCCGAACTTGTGCCAGTGGTTGAGAATTTTTAAGCGTTTACGAACAACATCATCCATGTTCGCATCGATTAAACCTAACTTGGCAACCCTAAGCAGGCCCTTGATTCCGTAGCTGATGAACTGGTTTGAACTCACGACTTTCTTCTTTCAGAAAGTCCAGCATGTGTTTGAACTTATTCATAGCGTGAGGCTTGGGTAGCTGATTTTGTTCAGCTTCGTTTTTCGACAAAACGAATTGCTTCATCAAAGTTCCTGATGGTGACAGGCTCCATTGAATGAAGACGCAAAAAAATGCTTTGTGGAACGCTGTGATAGACAGGGTCTTGCACAACGACAAAATCTGCGTTTATTGTGGCTTGAAAGCCGTGCCTTGCTAGATACTTGGCAATGTCGGGTGGACCGACTTTGCTGGTTACTGCGGACATGTGGATTTCTCCTTCTCTGTCTACTCCAAGAAAACAGCAGACCACCCCTCTTGCGGCAAGTGGTACCGCAAGAGGGATGAAATGCTCATGAATGGTCATGAAAACTCAGGCCGCCATCTGTGTGATGGTGGCCTGCACTAGGTTGCCAGGATAGAAGCTATTGAGGATGCCGAGCAAGCTCGTTCCTGCAAAAACTACAGTCTGACGAAACAGTTTTTGAAACTTCATTTGGTAGGCAAAAACCAACCAGAAAAAATTCGATGCCAAGAAAAGTACCCAGCCCCACTTCGAGGCCGGGATGGCCAAGGCCAAGACCAATGCCCCTGCAATGCCAAAGTAGGCACCAGCAGATTCAGGATCAATTTTTTTCAACATTACGAAGTCCAATTCCAGACAAACACGGCATGCGACGTATTGCCTTCTGGCCACGCACGGAGTCAACAATTGAGAAGTTGATCATGTGCTTAGCGGTGAGAGAGCGGATTGCCCGGCCAACAGATGAGTTTGCGGCCAAGGCGATGGGATCAGGAGTGTCAAATTGATCGTCCCCTGTGCTTTGGTCTTCTGGAGCACCCACTAAAGCGGGGTCAGAAGTTTGCATAGCTTGCATATCGGTCCTTAGTTGAGATTAAGAACTCGACAGCTTTCCTCGGCAGGAGAGCTGCCGAGGCATTGCTGGATGAACCGCCAGCACGGATTAGAGAGCCTTCAATTTAGCACAAAGTGGCACCGGCGTCATCAGTTATTGAAAGGCAGTCTTGGGTGTGTACAGCTTATAGAAGGGCATGCTCAGCACTTCAACCTTGTCGTAGCCATATGTCGGCCATTCGTCTGCATCACGGCACTTTTTCAGCAGATTCAATGCGTCACGACGCTTCGCCTCACCGTTGGCTATTACCTCAGGCTCCAAACCAATAATGTTTGCGGCGTGCGGTTCTTGATCTTCCACAACAGCATGCAAAAACGGAAATTCAAAACCATAAAAGGCCTTGAGCGCAGCGCGGTAATGAGCTGCTTGCAAGTCGTAATCCAGCTGGAAGAACTGGCGCATGTAAATGTCGGTACGTGAATCATCGGTTGTCTTCACATCCATCGCCAGCGGATTTGGAATCACACCGTGGGCATCAACTCGGGCTTTGCACAAAAGCCCTGTTTCTTCGTCGGTCCAAAAGATAGAGAACTCTGTCAAGGCAGCGGGCACTTCGGCGAAGCCATCTTTGGCCTTCAAGCCGTCCAACCATGCGCCAAAAGGAAATTGCTTGTTGTTACGCAACGCAAGCGCAGCCTCTGTTGCACGATGAAATTCATCCTCCGTCAGGATCGTCTTGCCTGGATGCTTGTCCGCAAAGTCTTCGAACTTCCAACCAGCACGGCGCCCCTCAGACCAAATTGCAAAGTGAGCATCGAATTTTTGTGGCTCAAGCAATAGCGCATGCACTGCACGCCCAAACTTGCGAGGGCCGCTGTCTTTGTTTGTGGCACTGATGTACGCCTTGTAATGCGCTGGCGACCGCAGAATTTTCTTTAATGTTGACGATGAGACACCTTCGCACTGCGTGTGATATTCGGTGTCTGTGATTTCAAGCGCGTAGCAGCCTTGTGTCACACCCTCAATTCGCTTCCATGTTGGCGCTACTGGTGCTGATGGTGCAGTGTTTGCTGATGATGCTGAATTATTTAGAAAACCCAACAAGCCGTTCAGGGCGCCGAGATTGATTAGGTTGTTGCTCATATCGAATTCCTTTTAAATTCAGACTACACGTTCGCAACAAAAATTCAAGTAACTGATTTCAAATTGTTACTAACTCGTATTTGTTTTTGATCGATGCGAATAAGAATGAATGCATGTTCAAGAAATTAAACCTCGACGATCGCTTAGTTCTTGGCCCAGTGCCAGCCAAGGGCAGTCTCTTTGCCCTGCCCGTTTTAATTCATCCTCAACTGGCGGAACAGAACTTCCCCACCTCACCTGTGCTTCCGCACTTTTCGTTGGTGCACAAGGAATTGGCTCGCATGCTAGATGGTGAAGATGCTCAGCAGAGCTATGTAGTGCTCGATCGCATGGTGTCACCATCATTTTTGAGCTCAACTTTGGCCAAGAATATCGATAAGATGACGTCCACTCTTGTGAATGGCCACGTTCTCGAACAGGAAGATCCCTACTTTCAGCTCGAAGATTGGATTACCGACAACGGCATTCACAAGTCCAAGCATGTACTCGGGTTTATTGCTGGAGCTATTTATCGCCGCGATGAAGACCCTAACGATCTGAGCTTACTCACTCCGCAGATTTGGAGCCATAGTATCCAGAAAAAACGTATTGAATCGCTTTTGAGTCAAGGCTCGTCGATGCTAGTTCATCAAGTACTTGCACCCTCCTCCTTTGAAGATGCGTTATTCACTGGCTTTGAAGGCCTGTGTCGCATGTACTTGAATTTTCATGGGGAAGATGCGCTTGTTGATGCAGACCTCAAACAAGACGGCTCCATCGTTTTGACTGTGAGTGCTGGACATGCACTGACGGAGTTTGATATCGGCACCGGTACTCTTGAAATGCCACAAGTTGAAGAGTTGCTGCAACGACTGAATAAGGTGCGCGATAACACGCCTGTGGCTTTCGCGAGGGCATTCAAAGGTATGGACGAACAATCCACGTCAAGATTCCATTGATGGAAAATTTCTAACTAGCTCTTGAATTTTGAAGCTTATGCGCCAGACTGAATCATCTACTTGGAGATTTCTATGTCTGACACATCACACCACAATCCCTCGGGCCTTTTGAACGGTCTCACTTATTCTGTGCCCGTAGCTGGAACGATTCGACTTGGCCGAGTCGTGACAAGAAACAACCGCCGCCTTCCTGAAAAGGATGACCAATTCACGGTCACACTCAAACACAAAGAGCCGGGCACTGGTCAATGGGCGCCACACCCAATTCAAAAAACATTGGTTGAACGCTTCGGCACTTCGGTGGAAGGGGTTGGTGATGAATCAAAGGCTCAGGCCAAGTTACGTCGAATCCCGATCAAGATTGCGTTTGACAACCCTAACTTGTCTTTGTCCGAGCAGTACGCCGTTTTCAACCGTGAATCACGACCAATGTGCGTTGGCAACGGTGTGACTGCAAAACGTCGAGACCTGACCACAGGCGTCGTTTCAGAAACTCCATGTGAGGGTCCCGATGGCTGCCCCTATGGTGTTGAAAATCATTGCGATGCCATTGCTCGCTTGATTGTCCAAATTGATGATGAATCAACAGCAGATGAATTCTTCATTTTGCGCACAGGCTCTATCAATGCAGTTTCTGACTGCCGCACTGTGCTGGAAAGTTACTCAAAACTATTTGGTGGATTGGCTGAGCTGCCCATGTGGCTGACCTTTGAAGCCAAGTCGTCATCACAATCCATGCAAACCACCTTCTGGTACGCCTCATTGAAGCCACGATTCAAAGGCATGGTCGAAGGCGTAAAACTCTTGAAGAACCGACGTGAGGCCGACGTAGAAGCTGGACTTGATCGTCAGGCCTATGAAGACACATTGATGGCGTTGCGAAAAAACGGTTCTTTTGCGGAGCATTCCGAAGATATGGAACAGTTTGAAGACTTGATCGTTGGCCGATTCGTGGATGACACTGGCGAGGATCGCAAGATAATCAAAATTTCCGGCGCTGCCTCTGGCGTCAATTCGAGCGTGTCCGTGGTGAGTAATGCACTGCTAGCTCATGCGAATGCGCAGAGTACCGCCGAAGTTCAGGCAACCCCCGCGGGAACTTCAGCGTAAGCTAACTACAGTCAAAAAAATCCCCTCAACTTGCGCTGAGGGGATTTTTTATGCCTATTCAATTTTCCCAGGGCTGGGAAGCTTGGTAAGCATTTGCGGATTGAACCGATTCTTCGTATTCGCGATCACGTTGCGCCATGTCGATGTCATGGAGGTGGTGAAGGCGATTACGCTCCTCTTCGTCATTGCGCGTCTGCTGGACTTCCATGGCGTTTGTTTCAACGTCTTGGATGGCCTGTTTATGCTTTTGACCAAAGGATTGTTTCACCTGAATGAGATCGGCATCTTTTGAATTTTCGGTAGTTTTCACCAACGTAGAGTCAGATGTCATCGCACCCATGCCATGTCCAAACAGCCAGCTCAAAAAGCACAGAAGTGAGAACAAGATAAGAAAAGCAGCAATGGCTTCCATACATTTCTTTCATTACTCGACGCGTCAAAGCCCAAGAATGGGCCTTGAATCATCGAAGGGTTGCTAACTAATGAATCGCAAACTATGCGACCACCATTACGCGTGTACCAAGTTGGTACATGGAATGGTCATTCACCTTACGGTGACGTGCTTCTACTTCGTGAGGCAGCGTTTGCAAGCGATGTTCGGCTGCAAGCGAAGAACGAAGGGCACTGCGCTGAAAGGCGATTTCGTACAAGAAGACTGAGGACAGTCGTGCTTGTTGAATCGCTTTCTTAACGAGCTCAAGTAATTCAACTTGAAACTCTTTCGCAAGCGTCGAAATAGGCACCAGATGATTTCCAACGACTTTGCTGATTTGCATCGTGACAGTGCCCGCTTTGCGAGAATTGCCAGAGATGACCAACGTGCCGTCAGGCGCTGTGGCCTCTTTCTGAGTGAGTACTTCGCCAGATGGCAAAAGACCGACCTTGAAAGCTTTAAGTGAGACGTAAAGGTTTTTGAGGTGCATGGAAATCTCCTGAATTGAGAAATCCACTACCCGACCGGGAGTGGATTCCCGATGGGTTTTAAAACTGCGAGGTTGAACCGCTCGCACGGCATCAGCACAAGGCTAATGTGTGCATTCTATGGATGAATTTTGCAGGGCGCAAGAGTTAGCTTTCTGCGGTGTTGCTAAGTATGAAACTGGCCACAAGTGCTTATTGGCTGTGGCAACGCCCCACCAAGAATTTCAATCTTCGGATGCAGAAGCTGTGGCGTTGTGATCGCATGTCGAACATGGTGCATCTTTGTCCGAGCCGTGCCTATGCTTGCACCAGCAACATGGGATCGACATAAAGGAATTTTCGGCTGGTTCAAATTTGTCGCGTGGGACTATTGGTATTTGAAATGTCATTCAACCACACCATCTAGGGCGGCAAACAGGTCAGGCATGAGTTTGATCAACTCTCCTGTTGCAATCGCAGCATCAGCATCAAAGGAATCGACTTCTTCATTGGCGTTTTCAAACACCACATCCAAAAAGGCGATCTTCTTCAACTGCAAATTATCTGAAAGAACAAATGACACGCGCGACTGCCAAGTCATAGCAAGCCGCGTTGGCATCTTTCCCTCTTCTATGTGTTTACGAACGTCGTCACGGTCCAAGCTGTGCTTTGCGAACTTGACCACAGACTTTGATTCGTCGAGAGCCTTCAACTCACATTCACGGTCAACACTGAAACCAGCAGGCGCCTCCTGTGTTGTCAACCAGTACGCCATAGCGACCTGTGGTGAGTTGTTCGTATGAACCATGCCCACCTGCAAGTTACTAATGGTTTTGACCAACAGGGTAATGATTTCATCAGCCTTTGACTGTGCGGCTGCTTCAATAGCCATAATCCGCGACGTTGGATCAATCCAAATCCAATGCTTAGACACCTTACTGAATGCGACGGGAAGCAGTGAGAGCTTCACTTCTTCTTTGATTTCACGCATTTCCTTCTTGCCGGGTTTGCGGCCGGAGTTTTTTTCAATCTCGTCTGCACGCTCTTGGGCTTTGCGCGCAGCAACGGACCCTGGAACGGCTTTCGTTTCTATTTGCATTCGCATGATGTACTGGCCAGAAATTGATTCGATCAGGGCCGCATGAGCCTCGCCTCTAGGTTCAATCCAGCCAATAGACTTTTCTTGTGATTTCCCGCATGGGAAAAAACGTTCAACATCGAGAGATTTTTCGATATCCGCGACTGACGGAATATCGTTGAGAAATTTATAGACGATAAGGTTTTTAAACATGGTTGTTCCGCTGAGTACATTGTGAATATACGGACCAAGCCTCAAAGTTCGATGCGAGTTATTTGTGTGACAAAGAAAAAGCCCTCAATCAATGATTGAGGGCTTTGATGTGGCTGTGAAGCCCTTAATCCCAACTGTAAAGCTGAGACTAAGTGAAGCAGCGATTAAGCTGCTTTTTTGCGGGTTCCTTTCGCCATGTAGGCATCTTGTTCCTGAACGCGAACAATTACCGCAGCGATTGAACCAATGACCTTTCCTAATGAAAGGGCGTTGAGGCCAGTACGAGAGTAAATGACCTCGCCATCGCGAATGTATTGCGCGACCATTTCATCCATCGCATCAATACCCACGACCAACGTATCACCTGAGGTCAAGGCAACTGCCATCTTTCCTCGTGGAAAAGCTTCAGTCATTGAGTCAGACTCGTCCATCTCCAAGTTTGGAACACCAACGAGACTGCCCAATCCACAGTTGCAAATGGTCAATACTGCCAGTTCAACAGTGCCACCATACTTGGTGTTGCGAGGTAAGGTTGCGGCGTCCACTTCTGGTCCCACAATCCAACCGGTGTTCATCGCCAAGCTCGAGCTGAGGTTGTTTTCAATGTTGAATTCAATCCCCACCGAACCAGCGTTGAAAGCTGCGCTGAGATCCATGATCGTGTGACTGAAGTAACCAGGCACCTCGACTTTGATGGCTTTGGTGCTTTCGCCCTCAGCAAACGGCACGAACTGGGCGTTTTTTCCACCAAACTCGTGTTGAAGTTGACGCGCGCGCTTTTGGCTCGCATCTTCTACAAGTTTTGTACCGTCCCGCACGTCGAGTAGGTCAGCCAGCTTTGCCGCGAACGGGTTGCCAGGTTCTGCCAGCTTAAAGCCTTTCTCCGTGAGAAAACGCGGCACACCGACGCCTCCAATTCGAGAGCCCTTCATAGTCACCATGCGACCGTCTGCCAGCAAAATGAATGATTGAGTGCCGCCTTTTTGGATCGGGTAAACAGCAACGCCTTCGCCAGAGGTCAAAGGCAGGTTGTGGCCGTTTGCCACGTAAATTTGTGAATTTTTCATATCGTTCCAATTTCAAAAAAGAAAACGGGAACGCCTTCCTCCCTTGAACGGGAAGTCGATGTTCCCGTAGGGTATGCCCCGTGAAGGGCGAAAGGTTTTGTTAGTAGGTTGCCACTAAGACGTTTAAGTCTTCATGGCCCACTCAATTTGCAAATCAGTAACGGCAGCTTTCGCAGCGTCACCTTCAAGCCGAACGCTCGAATAGCGTTCTAAGCCTGGCTTCTCAATCCATGCTGGAGTTTCTGAACGGTCGAAGGCATCCTTGATAGCTTTCAAGAAAACTTGCTTCGCTTCAAGGGCATCAAATGATTGATGTACCAACGGGCGAAACGTTCCGCCTATTTGCCCTCGAGAAACCAACACTTGCCATTTCAAAGATTGAACTTCACTCAGTTCAATCTTTGTTCCGACCTTATATGGCTTGTCATGCACATGATCGCTGGCAACGCCCTCAAATCGAATTCGTGTTTTGAACATACTTGATCAAGCCGAAGCTTGTTCCTGTGGACATTGACGAACTGATTTCTCTCGACGTTGATTAGCGAACTCCTCAAGTTCATCGACTGGGGTGTGCAGCTCAGCCGTGGCAGCCGAATTGACAAGTTTTGCAATCCGATCAGCGTAGTCCTTGTCGACGGGTGTACCGTCTAAAAATTTCATTTGAAACATTTCCGTTTCTCCTAAAGAAAACGGGCACGCCTCTCCCCTGGTGGGGAATCTAGTGTTCCCGTAGGGTATGCCGCAAGGGCGAAGAGGTTTGTAAGCTATTGAGTGCTTGACTCAAATTACTCATGTCGCGAGGCGACGAATGCAACGTGACCTGGTTGCACAGGATAGACACGAAGGTCAATACCCAAATGCTATCAGCAGACGCGCTCTAATGCATGGAGACAACAAAAAAGCGCACCTCCCGTTCGGAAGTGCGCTTTTCGCCGGTTTAACTCAGGCCGGTACCTGTTGTTGTGGGATTTGAATTTGGGTTACCACCGCGCCAGAAACGCGAAAGCCTCCCAATGTGTCCTCCCCTGCCCGATCTTCGTGAATCAAACGATCCAGCCAAATGGTTTTTACACCCTTGTCTGGAAAATCATCTTCTTCACCAAGAACCGAAGCAGTGACAAGGCCTTTGCCTTGACGCTTTAAGACCACCACGCCATCACCTAATGTGAGTTGTGATGTGTCTACCTTGAACGCACTCATGCGATCTCCTTTGCCCATTTCCTGAACTCGTACGATTCCATTCCGTACATTTCTGCAAGGTTTTTGACGAACGAACCTAAAACAGTGTCCAGATGCAGAAACGACATGTCGTCAGACATTGGTGTCCCCCAATCCAAACCCGAACTCGCAGAGGTTGCTTTCCAAGTACACATCTGATCTTGGTAGATGTCGATGCTTCCCTTGGTATGAACCTGCTCAACCGTAACCAGTTCCGTTTGTTGCGGACGCAGCAAACGATAGATGGCTTGGTCTTCACGAGTAGCCGACCACAACCGCGAGGCCATGATCACGTGCGATGCTTGGTACAAGTCCAATCCAGCGCGTGTCACACCAAAACTTGCCAAGGCAACATTGGTGTCGTCATGCCTGAACAACTGCAGGTTACGCCTGCGCTCTTTGGGAGACAGTTCACCGTGATAGCAGATGCTCTTAACGCCCATTCGTGACAACTCTTGGTGAAAGCGATTCAACAAGGTTGGCGACTTGGCGTACACCACAAGTTTCTTTTGCTGTGAAACTTCGACTGCACGATTGATGACCCAACGCTGTTTAGACGTTAGGCCTCCTCGGTAGGAAGACGGACCATCGGAACAAAAGTGTGGATCGTTATTCGCGATCTCAACTGCACCGATACGAGCTAACAACGCAACAAGGTTTTGGCCTCGCTTGTCGCCTTGCCTTCTCATCCACCAATTAGCGAACTCATCGGCAACTCGTAGGTAGTGAGCCATGTGTTCCTTGTCCCAATCCACTTCAATCGTTTTGATCAAAGGCGCTTGTGGTTTCACAAATTTCGCAACATCAGGCTCACCGGGTAGGCGGCGCTTGATGTAGGGCGCAATCCATGCACGGTACTTGTTAAGGTTCTGAATTTTCGGAACCTCGCGCTTAGCACCATCTTGAAGCGACTCTGCAAACTCGTTGGTTACCCATTCGAATGAAACGAAGTCTTCTGCAAATTTGTGCACACCGCGATCAGCGTATTCCATAGTCTTGACATTCACCTGAGACAACACCGGATGGCGAATGCCGTAGGCTTGGCTCGCCACTGCATCACCCACCGCAGCAATACTCACAGGGAGTAAATCACGCGGATAGTTCGCTTGAGGCGTACCTGTCAGAACGAATAGTCGTTTAGCTGATAACTGTGCAATCGCACGGCTTTGATCGCTCTCGCTATTGGCCAGCACTTCACCTTCATCACATATCACGACACCACAACGACGACGCAGTAATGCGGCGTAGGTGTAGCGCTTGCCCGGCACTTTCATGCGCAGACGTTCGTAACTGATGACGTTGATGCGATTCAACTGCCTAGCTTGACCTTCTGAGCGAATGATCTGCCACATTGAGTCTTCAATGCCTGCGGCTTTGAGTCGATCTGGAAACTCATCTAATAAGAAGGCGGGCATGGCCACGAGGGCGTGCTTCACGTTCAACAACAGCGGTATCGCTGCGGCTAATCGCGCTTTGCCCAAGCCTTGCTTCCAAGCCACGATGCAACCGCCTGGGCGAATGCACACTTCGATCAAATCCTCAAATTGGTAGTCCCAATTCAAAAACCGATCAATCCCTATCGACTTGGCGCGAGCGCGAAGCGAATTGGCGATGCTTGGATAGACAGCTTGCAAGGGAGGAGCGATCTCTCGCCATCCCTCATTGACATTGGGAATCTCGAAGAGCTTTCGCGCCTCAATATCACCAAAAGTCCGTGCAAAGTTGCCATGTACCATTTCCCAGCCATCAGTGCAACGAGTGAGCGTTTGAGCGCTACCTGTCTTGACAACGGGAGAGGTCCATGAATCCTCTTGGAAGGCCACTGAGACCTTCGCAATGGCTTGCACGGTATCTGCACTTTGCTCAGCCCAAATCCAGCGCCCAAAGGGAGTTAATTCGCGTTTAGCCTCACGGCGGCGGCGTGCAATGTAGTTCACCAAGCCCAAATCAACCTGAACGTCTGCTCCTTGCTTTTTTAAGCTATGGATCAAACCGTCCCAAGTTGAGTCGAAGTCTTCGGCGGCCACAAGTCTTTCTACATCCAACACGCCCTGCCCCGCATACTTCACACCCTTTGGAAGGCGATGATGTTCTGTAGAGAAGACACGTTTTCTGTAGATTGCGTTCTCACAACGAGCTTGCATTAGTCCACATGAAAATTTCATGTGAATTTTGCGTCCCGTATGCACAAGGCGAACTAGCTTGTCACCAGTGACAGGCAATGTTATGGCCGGTTCAGTTAACTCCTCATGCGACATCCGAAGAATCGGCTTGTCCCATGTGTCGTCCACCAAGGTCAACGGCAACACTGGAGGCTGCCAAGCATCGATGTCAGTGACGCTTTCCCGAATCAGGCAATCCTTGGTCTGTGAGCTGTTAAATACAACCAACGATGTGGCCACGTTCGCTCCTTCTGCCAGAAACACTGTGCTTCCCATGTCAACCACGGCCACAAGGCGTTTATAGGCTGAGCCCAAGATTTCACTGCCGCGATTGAGTAAATCGTCAGCCATGGATGTAGGCAGGACTGCAATCACGATTTGAGCCGCTTTGAGGGCCTGCGCCAGTGCGTATTCATCACTGGTAGCGCCCGTATTCGGTCCAAATTTTCCCCAACGTGTGCACGCGTAGGGATACATAGCAGCGCTTTGCAGATTGAGCGAGAACGGAGGATTAATCAAGGCCACGTTCATGCCAGAGATTGATGCATCTTCCATACCGCCGCACGCAAACTCACAATCAAAGCCAGCAGCTTCCGCTGCAGCCGTGACCTCAACCACCACGTCGCGATGAACGTCAATGCCAAAGAGTTTGTGTTTGGTCGGATCTGCGTAGTGCAACATCCGAGCCGACCCCATTGAGTTGTCCAACACTGAGACCTTGCGGTGGCCCTCCTTGTCGGCGCAAACTCGTTCGATGATGTCCCACATCTTGCGAACAATCACAAGGGGGGTAAAAAACTGACCCAAATGCTCTTTACGCGCCTGGGCCAAGTCTGCCAACCTAGTAACGCCCTTATGTGCAGCGCCCATGCTGGTGATTGTTTCTAACGAATCCCGCCAACTCACGATTGACCACCCTTAGAGAGTGATTGCTCGATATGCTGTGCGCGGGGAGTGTTTGTCGAAATCAACATTTCGAAACTCCAAAAAAAAAAGCGGAGTTCCGCCCCTACGGGCTCGCTCCGCAAGGGTGAATAAATGCACGTTGAGTGCAAGTTTTGCTATATGAGCCGACAGCACGGCATTCCAAAGAATGAGTGAATTTTAAGGGGCAACGCCCTCTTTAGACAAGATGGTTTTCATAGTGCTTAAACCGTTAAAACTGCAAAAAAGGAAAGCCTCCAAGTTTTTTACTTGGAGGCTTTGCTAAGGTTTTCTGTGGATAAACCTTTGGATAACTCAACGAGTTGCAGACCTGCCCACGATGGGGCGAGGCCTTCAACACATTGCTGCTTATTTCAGCAGCGACACAGAAGAATTTTGCGAACTCAGTTGCCTAAGTTTGCATATTCAGCTATGAACTCACGCAACTTGACGGCTGCATGTTCTGAGAAAGTCCACTTCCACTCTTTCAGGAAAGTTTTGAACTCGAGGTGGCCTGGTGACGCGATGCACTTCAAACCACTTTGAACATTTATGCCCCATCCATAACCAATGGCCTGATGAATTGCGGCATCAATCCCATCCTCTAGTTCTGCGTATTGCAAGAACACGGACATGGGTTTAATCAACTCAGCAATCGACCGTCTGGTTGAGTGCGAGTATTCATACTCTTTCGAATTGAATTTTTTCTCGCAATAAACATAGGTAATTAACTGCGCCTTTCCATTCTCAATTTTGAACTGGCTTCGTTCTAAATTGAACTTCTTGAAGATTTCCTTCGCCGCTTGTGATCGTGCCAAACGGATACCACCATCCGCATACTTCGAAGCAAGCCCATCCCACAGTCCAATCAAATCAACTCGAAAGTCTTTCAGTTTTTTCTCTGTGAGTTCTTTTCGTGCATCATGAAAGTTTGTAGCAATCTGGCATTTGTATTCGCCAACAATTTCTTCATACTCATCCATAGCATTAATTGATGCTTCTGGATTCATGCATGAAAGTTTAAAAGCCATGACCGTTTTACGAATCGCGGATTTGTGCACCTTCCATGAATCATGCTCGTCAATTTCAGTGACTTCGCGATCGTGGTCAATGCTTTGGCACAACTCACGATAACGATGGATCGCAACATTGACTTCATCAACACCCTTGATTGCCGCGTCGTAGGCTTCAACCAGCATTACTACCGGATGTTGTTCAACAACCTCGGAAACCGCGGTTTCATTTGATTTAGCAGTTGCGACCTCAAATGCCGGTTCTTCAATCGTCTGGTTAGATGCTAAGACGCCGAAAAAGTTGGCCTCCATTCCAGGCTCGAATACAGCACTCATCGCGTCACTCCTTTTGAAAATTGTCCGCTTGGGGTAGACGTTTCAAAAAATACAACTGGAACAATGTTGTCCCAGTTCACCTTTATCGCCCGAGCGGCAATGGCTTTGCAGTTGGCTTCCCATTCATCAAAGGCAGCTTTTGCCTTTTCAAAAATGGTGCCCCACACAGTTTGACCCTTGGAGCTTAGATATAGAGCCCCATCGTTCACAAAAACATCATCAATGTTTTCTGGCATTTTTCTACCATGGGATTCGCAATGGTGTTGCGCAATTTGTAGAAGAATGTCTGAAGCTGGAATTACCTGTGTTGCTTTCAGGCCAGTGTCTTTAAGCGCTTGTTTGTACCCTCCCATTCCAACCCAATAGGACTTTGAAACTTCAGATGCAATCAGCAACTCAATGACATCGTTCTTTACACGCGCGTCCAAAGGTGGCTTCGCCAACTTGCTGCCTTGCACACTCTCAGCAAGCTCTAAAAGTTTCTGTTTACGCGACGTCCAACCTGATGATTTTGGAATTTTGGTCAAAGAACTCATCCTGCCGCCTCTTGTGATTTGGCAATCCAGACATCAGTTCGACGAGTGATTTCTTGTTTGAACTCAACTGCAGAAGCATATGGATTGTTACCAAGCCACTCTCCCATTTTTTCAACAATTTCGTAAGCGAAAACGCCAGGGTAATCGCGCTCGTCGTTGTCAAAAAACTCACTGACGATGGGTGCGTATTCCGTCACCCAGCCTGCCATGCCAACTTGACCGCAAAAAGTCTCATTCAATTCGTTCTTTTGTTTTTCAGTCAAACCCATGAACAGAAAAATTGCGAAAGTTCCATGCAAATTTGTGGCTTTGCCACTTGTTTCGATGCCCATAGCACCTCCAAAAAAAAGCAGACCAACACCCAGCGGGCGTTGGAGCCCGCTAGGGTTGAATACTGAATTGCTTCAGTGCTTTTTAATCACTACCACGAGAGCCGTAGTATTTGATTGCCGTGTCAGCCGCATAGCGGCGTTCAAACAATGCATTTGCTCTTGCGTGCGAAAAGTCAGGCGGCAACCGAATCAACAAGTGACTTTGGTTTGATGCGCTTGACTTGAGACAAGAGAGCTTCCGAGACATCGATGTCTGAGCGTTCGCCCAAATACACCGGCTGCTCAAAACATCCGCCTTCGAAGCGATAGAGATATCGCACTTCACACACTTTGCCAATCTCTGGCACAGCGTGGTTTTCCGGCACCGTGACGTTCCCAAGCTCAACGAGTGAGCCTTTTTCGTCATAGAGGCCAATCACCACTGAACGTTGCAAGTTCTTGCGAACCACCACACAGGATGCCGACTCGACAAACTTGAACTTGCGAGCCGTCAAACTGCGGCCGGACTCAAAAGGTGCATCTGCCTCGTGAAAGACAACGCCCTCGCCGTTCTGGTTTTTGACACGCGCCAACAGCTCGGCTTTCGCTTCACTGAGGCTGTAGGCCTCAACCTTGCGCATGTTGTGGATGTGCGGGCCAGGTGTATCGATCAAACGACTCAGAGCCGCATAGCGATACTGCCAAGGGCGCTTGCGCAAGTCGCAGCCAGCAATCTCAAGCAAGTCAAACGCGTAGAAGGTTTCTCCGATGTGCTCGCCTGCAATCACCGCTTGGCCAATTGACGCAAAATTCTCCACCCAAGACTGAGGGATGTCCACGTACAAGCCTTTACGATTGATGCCGCGAACAGTTCCGTCTTGAATTTGGATGGTGCGGTTTTCACCGTCCTTTTTTTCCTGCGCAAGCCAACGGTAATCCTCGACAAGTGTTGCCACTTGTGATTCCTCAATCGCCGTGGGCAATCGAGGCGAAAGACCGCTGGAGCTATGGCCAAGCTCAGTGTTGGTGTAGGCCACCCCCGGCGAATCAGTTGTGTAGCCACCCTTCACTTTGGACTTGACCAGCTTTTCGTAGATCTCCAACGCAGCCGAGTAGATGGTTGGAGTCTCTGTTTTGGTGCCAGGTTTCAAGGCTTTGCCACGTCGACCGTTTGCAAAGTCCACCACCCAGCCACCATCGCGAATGCGCAGCATGACTTGGTACACCTTGTCGGCGCCATCGTTCTTGTTGAACAATGTCACTGATTGCGGTGCACAAGGCTCAAAGCGTGCGTATTCATGCACACCATCATCGGGTCGACCTACTTTAGCACCGGCGACAAAGATCAAATCTTCATGCCCATGCTTAAGTCGCAACTCATCCTCAGTAGAGGTAATGACCGTGGTCAGGGCGTAGCCCTTCGCGGCAGCCGCTGGCGCGGTACCGAAAGCGTAAATTTCCATTTTTTGTTTCCTAGAAAGTTGGATTTACTCGTCTCATTGAGTGCAATGGGACGTAAAGCACCCGAAGGTGCATGTTTCAAGGTCTAAGCCTCGTTGACTCAGTTCGTGGCGACGGACTGGTCGTTGCTCGTGCATTGCGCAGGAGCGTTTTTTTGCATGTAGTGAATACCAAACACACCATAGGTGCGCTCAATGTCTTCTACACGTGACTTCACGTAGTCCAAACAACAAGGGCCAAGACCAAAACCTGTATCTTGAGCTTTTGGGAGCTTGGAGCATTCGTCTTCTGACCAATTACGGGAGATGGCATATCCTTGTGAAAGGATGTGTCCTTCTAAGTACAAGCGCGTGATTGAGATCCTTTCATGCCTCAACAATGAGGCGTGATGTGTAGACCAGACGCACGAAAACAGGCCGTGAAAAATCACAGTCTGAGGTGGTCTAGGAGATTTGCAAAATTAGCGCTGTGGCCAATTTCGAATGTCATGGGCTGGGTGCCCAATTTATGCAGCATGACCCGCTGCTGGGGAAAGTCCAAAAGGACAATGGGCAAATGATAGACGAAAAAAATCCCCCAAACAAGTCGCTAGGACTCGTTGGGGGATCTTTGACGCCAGAGATTTACATCTCCGTGCTTCCAAGCCATTCCTGGCCTAGGTATGCATCGGCCCACCCGCTTTCCTTGATTTGTGGTTCAAGCAATGCGAGCTGTTCCTTCAGCGCGTCCTCTGTCCAACCACCAATTTTGTGGCCGGCGAAGATTTCGCGGCCTGTTGGTGATTCAACAATGCGGAGTTGTTCTGACTCGCGGCCAGCAACACCGTCGATTTTTCCAAGCAGGTTTTGAGAAAACCCAATGCCACCGTAGTTGACGTAGACCCAACGACCTTTGGCAAAGTCACTGGTTTGACCAGCGCCTGTTGAGTGATTCATCGTCATGGTTTTAACCTTTATCGACGATCACACCACTGGCTTCAAGATCACGATCTGACAGTGGGTTTGATAACTTCATACAGCCATTTGCTCCGAGCTGAAAGCGCACCCACTCTTCGGCGTTCTCAAGAGAGGTGTCGGCTGGCAAGTTAACTTCAAATTGCACTTTGAAAGTTGTTGTCATTTGGTAAGTTCCCTTCATACCTCATTGATGAGGCGAGATTTTTAAATCCAAACGAACGAAAACAGGCCGTGAAAAAAATCACAGTCTGTTGTGTCTGGTGGAGGTTGCGAAATTAGCGCTGTGGCTAGTCTCGGATGTCATGGGCTGGATGCCCAATTTATGCAGCATGACCCGGTGCACGGGAAAGACCATAAGTCGTTACATAAATAATAGACGAAAAAAATCCCCTCCGCAAGCCCGTTAGCGGACGTGCAGGAGGGGAAATTTCAGCTCAAGTTAGAGCATGTCGATCTCACCATTGACCGATGTGATCGCCATCGCGTGGGCCACCAACACGAAGGTCGGGGCGCACGATAGTTAGCAACGCGCGAGTGACCTGTTTAGAGTCAATGTCTTTGATGCCTGTTTGCTGCTGCAAAGCAACCGTCAAGTTTTCCATGAAGTCTTTATCGACAACATCGAAAGCCACTTTTGGTCTGCCGTAGCTGTCATCAAAAGAGTGATGACGCTCAACACGAACAATACCGAAGTCACCCACGCGATCTTCTGAAACGTCAAGGTAATGCTCTGCCATAACGCGCTGCACATTTTTAATCGTGTGCTCGTTACGCAGGTTGGCCAACATGGTTTCCCAATCTAGCTTCGCATCGTTTTCCCATTCCTCACGGTAATGATGGTCTTCGTAGAAAGTGTTCAGCGCATTGACCGGATGATCTGGACTTTCGTCTTTATCACCGATCACCCAAACTTTGACAGCGCAGTCGTAGGTATCTTGAGTCTCTTGATCCAAAGGCGCAATCAACCAATCATTTGTCACAGTGTGGTACATGATGACATGGTCATCATCTGCCGCCGATGTAACGATGATCTCCACGCTTTCAGCCAAAACAACCGTGGTTTGAACGTTTGAGTTTGTGAAACACTCTTCACGACGACTCTCGCCACGAGGATTAACTCGGAATTTCAAACCATTCGCATTGAGCGTGTGCTTGTGAATCCAGTGATTTCCATCAAACTCGTGCAAGTCGATACCGTAAATGTTTTCGCGCTGCATGAGCTTCATGATCAATGGCGACCAACCATCATCATTGGCAGAGTCAGGAGCGTCAGTCCAGATACGGACCTTGCCCGAAGCAATGTCTTCTTTAGTAAAAACACTATCGACACCGCAATACGCAAATGGCGTCTGATCCTCTGTTGAAATACTGGCACTTTCAATCTGATTGAAATGCTGTTGAGGCACCAGGTCAATGTCGTTCATAACGTCAAGCATTTGAAGCTTTTTCGCCATTTGCCAGTAGTTGCAAACGAACTCTTTGGGAGATAGTTCAGCTTTACGCTGGAGCAGGTCGCGTGCCAACACTTGCTTAACAACTTCATCAACTTTTTGGAGCTGAATGCGTTCGTCGTACAGGTGAGTTCGATCTGGCATCTGAGCAATAAACTTGGCGTTGTCGAGATGAATGATTGAAGCTTCACCACGGTGATAGCCACGATCTGTGTTTTTGATCGGCAAGCCTTGCAAATACAAAATTGCGTTCGATGAATCAGCTGAGTGGAGATTGACCGGGCTACGATTGCCGCGATGCAGACCTACGATTGAAATTAACCCAATCTCAGTCTCCTCGCCGCCGATGTTTTCTTTCGCGTGTGGGCGCTCAATCATGATGCCGTTCACATACACCGGCAAGTCGAAACCTTTGACGATTTCGGCTATCTTGCTCAGGAAGTTCTTTTCCGCGTATTCACTACTGGCGTCGAAAATTTCTTTCGAAACAACACGCAATGTGATCGTCGTAATGTTGACTGGTTGATCTGGGTCTTGAACGACCTCAATCAAATCACCATTCACCACGTCATCAAGACATGCTGAAAGCAATTTGCCCTTCGATTCGACTTCAACGCGCTCAGCCGCAGTGAAGCACGAGAAAAATCCCATGCCAAACGGGGTCTCCTTCAGCATTGTTTCGTCATCCCAGCCACTGGCTGACATCTCCACCAGTTTGGCGAAGTTATCAATGCCAATACCATCGTCCTCAAAGGCCAATGTGCCGTTATGAAAGTCGGCGCGGATGCGAATGACCGAGGCCTTGGCGCGACGGCTGTTTTGCAGCAACTCGCCGATCACCGAGAACGATGATGCGAACAAGTGTTTCATCGAGGCAAAGAATTTGCGCTCGTTGATGTTTGCACGAACAGAAGAAGAGTCCTGAGCAGAGCGCTCAACAGTAGTGGTGGTTTCCATTTTGATTTTCCAAAGAAAAAAGGGAAACCACTCCCCCCATCAGGGAAAAATGATTTCCCTTTGGGGTCGACTGCGCTAAGAATTAGCGACAGCTATGAGTTGAATTGCAACATGAACCGGTTGCACGGTAATTGCCTAAGCAAGTGAAAGGATTCTAGACAGTATTCAACCGCACCGCAAATATGCCGGCCCTGTCCGTAAAGCGAAAAAAAGCCAAAACCCGTGTTTTCCAGCTCTCTAAAAACTGCCAAAACTCCAAAAATCGGTTTGTTATATGTCTAGCTTTCACTCAGTTTGCAAGTGAGTCACTTGAATCTTGGACGAACTCACGTACTGTGAATTCATCACATTCAATGGAATCAACATCATGCGTATTGCAAAACTTCTTTTAGGTGCTTTCTTGGCTGGCGCTTTTGCCTTAGCTCAAGCGCAAAGCGCATGCCCTAGCCACTACCCCTCTGGCATGGTGCCGGTTTTTAAGAACCCTGCTTTGACCAAGCAAGTGCGTGAGCTATGCAACGACAGCTTTGTAACGATGTACTCCGGCCTGACTCGCACACCTTTATGGTCTGCTGAGCATCTGACTCGCGCCTCCATCGCCAGCGCAAAGCAACAAAAACGCGAAAACAAGTTCCATCCCGATGAGCGTGTCCCCGCAAACGAACGGGCCGAATTGTCTGATTACGCACGTAGTGGCTTTAACCGAGGCCATATCGCGCCAAGTGGTGACATGCCCGATCCTCGCGCACAAGAGCAAAGCTTCGCCCTGTCGAACATGATTCCTCAAAACCCCGACTTGAATCGCCATCTGTGGGAGGGGCTTGAATCATCTGTGCGCGACATGGCCATACAGCGCGGCTCTGTCTACGTGGTCACCGGTCCAATTTTTGAAGGCCAACGTCTAGCTTCTCTGCGAAATCGCGTCATGGTTCCCACCAGCGTGTTTAAACTAGTTTACGACCCTAAGCGCAATGAGGCTGCTGCCTATGTAGCACCCAACAACTCATCTCAAGAGTACAAGATTGTCTCTATTGCCGAACTTGAACGCCTAACAGGCATCGATTTTCTGCCTTCACTGGCATCATCAGCCAAATTCAATGCGATGTCTTTACCAGAGCCTCACGAACACAATAAACGTGGCTCAGGTGGTTTTATTGGTGGCGCACATTCAGGTGGTGGATTGGAGCGCGAAGCCAACTCGATGATTGCAAAATCTGCTTTGCACCTTGGAAAAAAACTCTTTTGGTAAGGAAAATATCGTGAGCATTCCTAAAAAACCTTTGACCCCTTTCACTCCGTTCGCTGATGAGTCCACGACGTTGCAAATTGGCGATCTCAACATAGAAAACCGCACAGATCGCGTGAGCTTATTTGGCAGCGTGGACATCACCCGAGACAAAATCGGGCTTGCGCTGGCGCAAGAGCTCAAAGTGCGTATTGATCATTTAGTAGAGGTCTTGGAATCTGACCATTTGCCTGAAATGCTGGATGTTGTTTCCCCTACTCAAGTACAAAATCCATTCGCCTCGCCTTAAGCTGAATAGGTCGCAAAAACATGAGTCAAGTAAGTGCTGTTGGGCATGTCTTCTCGACCGAGGATTATGAAAACGCGCCCCTCTTCTATGCAAGGTCACTGGAAAAAGCCAAGATCGAAGTCGGACACGCGCTATGTCTGTGCACAAAACCGAATCCACATCTCGTTGTGCGCAGAGTTGGCAGTAAGTCGGGCGATCGGTTCTTCTTGGCCACGTGGCCAAACAAAGGCGCCGAGCATGCGCCTTCGTGCAGGTTCTACCATTCTGAGGATGAGTATGAGCTTGACCGCGCAAAACGACTCGCTGCGATCATGCTCAATGAACACGGTTTCAGCATCAAACCTGACTTCGCCCTCAGGCGCACCATCGCGGAAGCTAAGTAGCCCGCGTCACGCGAACCCAATGAAACTCAACACCCGCGCACTCAACGCGACACCATGGGCCTACTCGGCACACTGGAATACCTCTGGCAAACAGCAGGCCTAAACCAGTGGCAGCACAGCAGCCTACCAGGTAACCCCGCGCGGTGGACAAACTTGGTGACGCGCCTTACGAGCGTATTAGTTCAAGGCCTCCTCGGTAAACAATCGTTACTCGACATCACCTACGTGGTGCCGGCATTTGAAGTTGCAAAACAAGACGAGATTTCAGCGCATTTCGGAGCAATCGTTGATCGACACAAAAAAACAGCCGAAGTTTCGCCAAGCTTTTTGGTCATAGGAGAGGTAAAAACCGTGGAATCCACGGCAAAGTCTGTTCGTGTCCACCTACGCCACCACCCACGTGCTTTGTACATGTTTCCATCGTTGGGCAATGCCATCGCTGCGCGCTACCCAATTGCCGAGGCCTTACTCAACAACCCAGATGGGCGCGACTGTCGAGTTATTGGACTTTTTTTGGTGGATGTCACAGATAAGGGCAACCTGTGGGTGCGCGACGCCGCACTTATGGCGTGTTCACGCGAATACATCCCTTGCGATAGCAGCCACGAAATACGCTTAGCCAATCAGCTCACGAACGCGCGACGCGCCTTTGTGAAACCTCTGCGACTTGAGTACACCGACGATTTGTTACCAGACTTCAAGCTGATGGATGCGCACAAACCGATTTCCATGGAGGTGTGGGGCATGAATACGCCCGAATACAACGCTCACCGTGATGAAAAAATCAATCGCTATCGCGCTCGAGGCGAGGCGCTTTGGGAATGGGAAGCATGGCGTACTTCAAACATACCCGTCATTCCACTTAAAAGCTCTTGATGATGAGATAGAAGCGCATTACTGCTTTGCTTGCTGACTTATGTCGAATTGGTCAAGCACTTGTTTTTGAAGGTAGCTACTCAGCAGCGCAGATTTGTTGGTAACTGGGTTTTCCCATTGTTGAGTGGCGCCCAATTCGTTAGCAGCTTTGCGAACTACCTTATTTGCTTTTCGTACACCACCATAGATTGCAGAAATCGTCTCGTGCAGCCGTTTCTCCAAAGTGACATTTGTACGTTTACCGTTGACCGTGATGGTGACCCTCTCATACTCAATTTCTCCACTTCGTCTGGAAATGTTGAAATTTTGCACATTAGTGTGTTGTGCAGTGTGCAGTGTGCCTGTCTGACCGGACAGTTCAAGAGTTCTCACAACTGTGGATTGGATCAAATGTTCAAGCGAAACATCCGTTTTTTGCTGACCAGCAATCAGCGGTGCGATCTTTGTCTGAAAATCCAAAGCGAATTTCCCCATGACCGTGGCATCGGCACCTGTGTCTGCCAGCGATTTCAGCGCGTGGCCAAAAATCTCTTCAATCAGGGGTTTTGACATTGCTTTAGTTTATTGCATATTAAAGACTGATTTCAGTGTGCAAATTGGCTCTGAGTATGCAATTTTGCGAATTTTGCACACTCTGCTCTGCCTTTTGATGTGCGTTTAAATGTGCAAAAATTATTACCTTGCTGAAATTTAGATTCATATGTCATATTGAATCCTCATTCATCGTTTGCAAGATTAATAAGTCATTTAAAGAATTAAGTGACTGTAAGTTATTGAATACAAACAACTTTTTAGAGTTTTCTCGCATTTTTGCATACTTGTCTTGTGCACTTTGTTATTTTGTCATGTCACTTTGCATAGTCAAGATGGGCACTTTGCATACTCCTATGTACAGATTGCATACTCATACGCGAATTTTTGCCAGCTATGTACAGATTGCATACTTTTGCCACCGATGGCAAGTTGCTGTTTTAATCTGCCATCGGTGGTTGTGTTTCATGCCAACAACGTCGGCTGATTCCCATCATGTACCATCACCCTTGTGAGTTCCAGCAACGATTTTGACACAACTAGCAACGATGAGCCTTCATCGCAAGGCCAAAGTGTCGGTGCTACACCTCAGGTTCAAAGCGATTCTGAGTTCGAGGTCAAAAGCCGTCTTAACCAGCCATCGCTTTTTCCAGACGAAGATTTCATCATTCCCGATTCGTTGAGGACCTTTCGCAAGTCTCACAGCATGATCCAGTCGATTGCGCTGAATCGAAGTCATACGCTCAACACACGCAGGCTCATGGATGCAGCCAGCATCATCGTGCAGCTGGAATGTCGCAAACGCGGGCCCGAGTTCATAGAGCGGATTTTCAAAGACCGCGTCAGCCCAATGTTTGAGACTAGGGTTACAGAGCTCGCCGCTTTGGCCAACATCCCAGGAAAAAATTATGTTCGCTTACGGGAGGACATGCGCAATCTTTATGAAATGGACTTTGCGTGGAACGTTATGGGTGATGACGGCCAAATAGAGTGGGACGCGCGCAGCCATTACCTCTCCTATTTGGCGATGGGGCAAGGCGATAAAAGTTCCATCATCCGTTTTGCAATGGATCCAGCAATTCTCTCGTTGATCTTGGAGCCAAAGCTGTGGGCACGTTTTCACTTGGCCTCCAAAGTTGGAATTGGCTCCAGTGCTGCCTATGCACTCTGGCAGTTTGCATATCGTTACTTGGGCAACCCCTCTAAAGTCACAGCCGCAATTCCGGTTGATACCATGATCGAAATGTTGGTGGGCCCGTCTAAGTACGTCAAACGTAGCGATGGCAAGGTGACTGTGGCCTATGGTGAGTTCAAGCGCCGATGTTTGAATGATGCTATAGCGCGAGTCAATGACATTCCTTCATTGACGCACAAGCTCGAGCTAAAAGAGATTTACTCCGGCAAGCGAGTCGCCAAGCTTCAACTTAAGTTTGTGCCCAAGTTGCAAGCTGCTCTCGACCTTGCCCCATTGGCTTGGCCAAAAGAGGTGATTGATTTGCTGACCTCTATTGGCTATACGGCTGAAGATCAATCCATACTTGCTCAGGCGCATTCGTTCATCGTCATTGCCGACTCGATCGAGCGATTGGCTGGCGCTGAACAACGTATTCGAGCCAGAGGTGATGCCGTTTTCTCAAGGAAGGCGTTGTTCGACACTATTTTGGACAACGTTGCAAAAGGTGCGGCACTTGCTGAGATTACTGACGAGGCAATAACTACCGAGGCACGTGTGCGCGAGTCTGAACGAATTGCACTTGAGAGAAATGAGCGAATGGAATCAGCTTTTTCTGCTCACCAGCGCAGGGTGTTCAACACCAATTTCTCAGATTCAATGTCGCCAGCGGCAAGAGATGTATTGATCAGCAAATTTCTGCAGTCAGAGGGTGAAAAACTGTCAGTCCTGCCCTTGCTCTCGCGCGGCTGGTCTGCATCTAATGTTGGCTTGATGACAATTTTTCGTACTTGGTTGCAGGAGACAGACCCAGAGTCGCACAACGCCCTACTTCCTGCCCCCGAAGATCGCTCTATCGAAGCGTGGAAGTCTTGGAAGTTGGAGTCTTCTTTGCCTGAGGCCTAACTTGCGATGCAAGCTGACTGCGCTCATCATTGACTAGAGTTGATGCAGGGGAGGCGCACAAAACGCTCACTTTGGACTAGGCAAACGAAGGCTACAAAGGCAAAGAATTTATCTGTCAGAAAAACCTCGAAACACGCATAAATACGAGGGTTTAGAACAATAAAACTGTCAATTATTGACAGCTAAATCTGCCTCTCCAACAGCTGAAACACAAGCCTTTAATATGTAATTTACATCACCTGCACGGAGTCGATCAGCCCCCTCCATCCTGATAAACCTGTCTTTTTTGGACTGCCCAAATTCACCTTTGAAACCTATATTCCCTTTATTCTTTCCATTCCCTCACCTTCCTTAGAAGTGCCGTTGCTTGTGCCCGGGTCGTCAGGTCTATCAAGAGAGGGGGTTTTTCAGGTTCGCAGTTAAGAGGCGTACTCTTTTTGAGGTGATGTAAATTACATATTATTTAGTTAGTTGAATTGTTTGTGCTTCGTGTTAATTTCTAGAACCTTTCAATGTTTTTAAGGTCATCATGACAAAACAACAAGTGTTCAGCCCTGCTGCTTCTGCATACATCCGCTTCATTGACCAGCGCCGAACGATCGAGGCCACGTCCCTGCCGCTTGCAAGTAATGAGCGGGATGTCTTGGAAGTGATTGCCATTCGAGCCTTGGCCAATACGCCCCTCACGATTACTGAACTCATGGCCATGTCTGAGATCGCTTCTCCCGCCACCATCCATCGCAAGATGACGCAGCTTATCAATTTAGGCTACGTGGTTCAGGCGCACGTTGGTAACAATCGCCGCACTAAGTACCTTCACGTCACCGATGCTGTTCACAAGCATTTCGTCAAAGTTGCCATGGCGATGGGTTTCAAAAATTAATGTTTTTATTTTCAATACATTAAACAAATAACTAAAATTAAATAACAGTCCGATCGCGACTTTCCATTAAGGCACTCACGTGAAAAAACCTCACTTTTTACTTCTCATCAGTTTGGCTGGAATTGCCGTATGTAGCGCCTCGACTGCGCAGTCAGTTGTTCCAGAAAAGGCAGCCAAGGTGGCGCGTAGCTTTGTCTCGCTCATTTACAACGAACCGCCTGACGGCATAAATATCTCGCCTGTTGAGGCTGGGGATGTTTTTACAAAAGTCCAGGCAGTGACGCCAAACCGCGTCTGTGATTTAACTATGAGACGCGATGCAAATGCCAATGACTTTGGTTGGGTCGTTGCTAAGCATGATTGCAAATCACGCAAATTATGATGTACAGGAGAAAATCACGTCAAAGAAATCAATTCCACTCACTACATCCATAGCGCCTCAACAACTATCTGATCTTGGTATTGGCTCCCTCACTAAATCCCCCCACTGAAGAAAACCAATTCATGGCAGCCCGAGATGCGGTCTTAAGTCGCGAGCCGCAACTGAGCTCAGTGATGGACCAAGTTTAGGAATTGTCACATGCTCCATTAGATGATTCGGTTAAATCGGCGATCGCGACTGCAACCGATCATGGAAATACGCGTTGGTAAAAAAGGAAAATGAATGATACTCAGCCGCCAGACTCAAGAACTCACAGATGAGGAGAAGCGTACTGCTAGCACTTTTGTGAGACATGTGAAGACGGTGAGGCTATGATGTGCCCGGGGCCATGATGAAGCGCCTAGAGCAGCTTGGGTTTGTTGAGCACATAAAGGCTGCGAGGTTGGTTCATAGCTGTTCTTGCTTAATAGTGTTTGAATCGATAAAGTAAACCCTGCGGCCGCTACAGGGTTAAGTTCATTAGGAGATGCTACGAATGCCTCCTTGCCCACGGGCAAGGAATTGAGATCACTGAACGCGGAGGGCATGGGCAGCCGTCTATCAGGAAGATGGGCTTCGGGCAATCGAGGTGGATCCTCTGATGTATACGGCATCAAAGTGTCCATGGCGTGATAAACAATGGTTTTCACAAACACCATAGAGGACCCTCTATGAATCGTAATGCAGGAATGAATACAGGACAAATCATCGGCACCATGAACGGCTCTTGCAGGTCGTTGGACTGGACATTGCCAAACATGTGTTCTTGAGTTTCGAATCGAAGAAATTTTTGCTCAACCAAATCAGCCCCTAACCGCAAGATTCTCAGTATTGTCAAATGCGTGTCTGAGCCCGGCGTTTCTCGGCCCACCATTGGAAAGCCGTGTCGGCAGCTCTCAGGGAAGTTCACCGTGTATTGCACTCCGGTGGCGTGTTCGTCGTCATCGTTGCCCCAGAAGCGGCCTTGTACGACACAACCTTGCAAGCGGTCGAACTGTTACGCGACGACTCACATGTGCGAGATTACCGCGTCACGGAGTGGTCGGTCATGTTGAGCGCCGCGACGTTTACGCATGCGTCCAAAAGTGAATGGAAACGGACATGCAGTTCAATCAGTGGATTGCGTGAACGTACACGCTGCCGGAACGCGAGCAAGCAATTCGAAGCTTGCTCGACAGCGCGCAGGAGGAGGGCGCTGCGTACTTCATGGTGCAGGACGATTGTTCGTTTTCCAAGGATGCGACTCTGTTAGAGGCGAAACGGGAAAACTAAAAACCCTTGCCTGCGATAAGATGACGGCATAAGCAATTAGGCCTAGCACCTTCATCACACATACAAAAGAAAAGGAACTTTCATGCTAAGAAATATCATCGCCGCGATTATTTTGACGATTGCATCGTCTGCATCATTCGCCAATAAATTTGAACTCAGCAGCCCCGACTTGACTAAAGGAAAACCTATTGCAGAGACATTCGTGTTCAACAATTTTGGTTGTAAGGGAGAAAACGTCTCCCCGGCATTGAACTGGAAAAATGCGCCGGATGGCACTAAGAGTTTTGCTGTCATGGTGCATGACCCAGACGCCCCAACCGGGTTAGGCGGATTTCGCCATTGGATCGTGGTTGACATCCCAGTAAATGCAACTGGCATTGCACAAGGCGCCGGCAAGATGGGTGCGGATATTCTGACCGACGGCGGAAGACAAATTGCGACCGACTTTGGAATGCCCGGGTGGGGCGGTCCTTGCCCTCCAACGGGCGATGCGCCTCATCATTATCGATTTACGGTGTATGCGTTGAAGGTCGACAAGTTGGGGCTTCCGGCCAATGCGAGCGCAGGACTGGCCGGATTCATGGTGAATATGAACGCTATCGGCAAGGCAGACTTCATCAGAACATACGGTCGTTGATGAAAATCTGCGAAATATGTGTCGAATGTGACATTAGCAACGCGCACGGATGTCAATCTGAACTACAGCCTTATCCTGAAGCCTTCGAGCTTACAGCGTACCCGCCTCCGTCTTTTTCCAGGCGTCGAGCGCCTGGATCTGCTTGAGCCATCGCAGAAGGTTGGGCCGATCATCTAATGTGAGTTTAGCGCTATGCTGGTCGGCTAATGGGGCAGCTATCGCGAGATCAGCCAGCGACAAACCGGTGCCGCAAACCCACTCCCGATCCCCAAGATGATCATCAAGGATTCGTGCAGCATCGACGAAAAGGTTCTCGCCACGGGCAACCTCAACCGGATCTGCCAGACCGATTCCTATCATTTTTTTGATCGAGTTTTCCCAATTTAGGATTCCCACACCCGGCATGAAATATTGCCCGCACCAGAACAACCAACGATTAACGTCAGCACGAATCCGTGGATCGATGGGATAAATTGTTTGATCAGAAACCATGTCCGACAGGTACTGCATGATTGCGTATGATTCCCAGAGCACAAAACCGTCATGCTCTAGCACCGGAACCCGATGATTTGGATTTAATTTCAAGAATTCCGGAGAATTCTGCTGGCCCGTGGCTAGATCAACTAGCACGAGATCGAGTTGGATGTCGAGACTGTGAGCAGCCATCAAGACTCGGCGCGAGCAGGTCGAAATTGGATGGTAGTAAAGACGCATGGTTAAAACTCCTTGGTTAGCTATCAACGCTTCCATTGTCTTTCTGTATACTGACAGAAAGTGGCAGTAGTGATGCAAGTGTGCGGCAACTTGTCCTGTCTTCAGCGCTGGGGTTGAGAGAGTCTTCCGAGAGGTTTCCATTGAGATCTCCGTCAGACGGTTTGTGATGATCTCTTGACTTATTGTCAATTATGGCAACATCTCTTTAAGGTTATAAACACTACAGAGAAACCTCATGTCTCGCACCGAAAGATTGTTTGATCTGCTCCAAACGCTACGAGGGCATCGTTTTCCAGTGACTGGCTGTCATTTGGCAAAGGAGTTGGGGGTAAGCCTTCGCACGCTTTACAGAGATATTGCTACGCTTCAGAGGCAAGGTGCCAATATTGAAGGAGAGCCAGGACTTGGTTACGTTTTGCGCCCAGGCTTTATGCTTCCGCCACTGATGTTTACCGAGGAGGAAATTGAAGCTCTTGTTTTGGGTTCTCGCTGGGTATCGGAGCGTGCTGACCTCCAACTGAGTGGCGCGGCAAAGGGAGCGATTTCGAAAATAGCTTCTGTTTTACCCCAAGACCTGCGAACTTCACTTGATACCAATTCATTGATGGTTGGAAAAAGTGACCAAGCAGGAATAGAGGCAATCGACCTGTCTCAGATTCGAAAAGCAATTCGAATTGAGCATAAGACACGAATCGAATATCTCGATCTGAAGGGAAATTGTTCTGAGAGAACAATTTGGCCAGTTGCGCTAGGCTACTTTGACCATGTTCGGATGCTCGCCGGGTGGTGTGAGCTACGGCAAGAGTTTCGTCACTTTAGGACAGATCGTATTTCAGCTTTGGAAATCAGTACAGAGCGATATCCTCGCCGTCGCCAGGTCTTGCTTAAAGAATGGCGCGAGGTAGACGTTTTTCAGCGACATCGGCGTCCCCCGCAGCACTTGTCTTAGTTCTCTACAGTGAACGCAACAGCTAAAAGGAAATATATGAAAGCAGCCGTCTTGGGCTTTGGCAATGTCGCCGCAGCAACCATAGAGCGTTTCACTGCCAATCAGGAACTCATTCGCGTCAAGACACGCTCGCCCATCGAGTTCGTGCGAGTCGCCACGCGCACGCCATTGCGAGCCCAAGGGCGCGTCCCTGACGGATGTATCGTATCTGACGACTGCTGGTCGGTAGTCGACGATCCTGAAGTTGATGTTGTTCTGGAGTTGATGGGTGACGTGGTGTTGGGTCGGCAGTTGGTACTTCGAGCTTTGTCTAACCGTAAGCATGTCATCACCGCCAACAAGGCCCTGCTGGCAAAGCACGGTGAAGAGATCATGCGAAAGGCAGATGAAGTTGGGCGAAGTGTACTGTTTGAGGGCGCGGTCGCAGTGTCTATCCCGATCATCAAGATCTTGCGCGAGTCGGCCGCTGCGAATCATATTTCGTCCGTTACCGGTATTCTGAATGGCACGTCCAATTATGTGCTCTCCCAGATGAGTAATCACGGGATCGATTTCGCCGCCGCAGTCGCCGAAGCCCAGAGCAAGGGCTACGCCGAGGCTGATCCAGCACTGGACGTCAACGGCGAAGACGCGGCGCACAAACTGACACTTTTGGCTTCGCTGAGCTTTGGCGTTCCGATCAATTTCGATGCGGTGGAATTCAAGGGTATTCAGGAGATCGATCGCTTGGACATCGAGTTCGCCAAGCGCCTTGGCTACCAGATCAAGTTGATCGCGCAGGCCCGAATGGAGTCCGATGGGCTCAGCGCCAGAGTGTTGCCAACACTCGTCCCCAATGAATCCATGCTGGCGAAAGTCAGCGATTCGATGAATGGCATCGCACTCAAAGGCGACTTGTTGGGTTCGGCCTTTTTATACGGATCTGGCGCAGGCGGGCGACAAACCTCCAGCGCGGTGCTGGCTGACCTGATCGAGCTTGCCAACAGGGAAAACTCTGACGCCCCATGTGGCGCATACAACATGGGGTTCCGACATGGCAGGGTTGAAACTGGCGTGGTGGCCTATAGTCACAATCGCATAGGCGCGTTCTACATTCGGCTACGCCTTGATGACAAGGCAGGCATGTTGGCCAAGGTCAGCACGGTTTTTGCTAACGCCAATGTGTCAGTGGACGCACTGCTACAGGATGGCGGACACGAAAAACAGTCGGATCTGATCGCTATCACGCACGATATTTTCAGCAGTCAGTTGCACAGCATGCTGCCTGCATTGCGGGAAGCCGCGGGATCGTGCCACTCAGTAGTCATCTACCCGGTTCTCAGCGACCTCTGATGCCACATGCCCCACGCTTGAACGCTTAAAAATTCTCAACCACTGACACAAGTTCGACCTCGCCTGCGCAGTGGATGCCTTTGGGGTCAGTAAAAGCACCCTCTACGGTTGGCGTAAATCACTCAAACAAGCGGGGGCGACTCCAACTCCACCTTGACTGCCGTTTCTAGGTTTATATGCCAGCCGTCCGCACCTATTCTGAAATTCAGCTATTCAACAAAGGTTGACTGCATTAGGATGTCCTTATGGTTTTCTACAGCGCCCCCAGATTGCAGAAATTCTCAATGTATCTGCCCTGCCATTCCTTCAGGAAAATCCTGATCCTGATCGGTTCCGTAAATTCGACGAGGAAGCAGCCTATCGTTTGGCGGAAATCGGCACATTTGAAGCGCTAACCGCAATCATTTTGCTGGTTAAGAAATCGGAGTTGATTTCTTCGCACGAGTTGAGATCAATGGTTCTTAACGCCTACCATCATTGCCAGCAATGGCTAAGAGAGGTGCCGGAAATTGCACCGATAGCAGAAGACCTATTTCATGCAATTGATTTGAATCGCAAACACTGGATTTATCCATCGCCAGAATGGCGAATGGAGATTGTGATTTTTTCACGTGAGCGACTGACTTAGCACCCTCATGAAAAAGGGTCGAATTAATCGCCCCCTCGGTAGTCGATAATTTGGCAGCACAACCCGCACCGAATTGCGAGTTGGACCAGCAGCGCATCATTTGTGAGAGATCGAAGTAGTGAATTTACAAGCACTGCGGGTCCCAGCTGCTTGCAGCAGACACAAATTTATCTTTAAACCATTGGACTAGCTTTTAAACTGCTAGGACCGCTCAAACTGCCCCGCTCAAAGGCGCTTGGTCGTCCAAAACCTAGACTACTCGTTGCGCCATGTCAACCTGGCGCAATTGGAAGCACTAGCCTGTAACGACAGTGTCAACTGATGATGCTCTCGCTGGCAAGCTCAAGTCGGTCTTTTCAGGCTTTGGGCAAGTCAGGGCGGGGGCGATGCGCCACCGGCGATGCCGCGTCACGGTGCGCGTTGCAGGCCCGACACAATTGCCTTCAGCGAGGCCGACACGATGTTGGCGTCTATGCCCACACCAAACACGGTGTGTTGCTCGTTGATGCGGAGCTCCAGATAGGCTACAGCTTGCGCATTGGCTCCCGCACCGATGGCATGTTCGTGGTAATCAAGAACCTGCACCGTGTTGCCGGAGCGCGCGTTGAGGCCGTTTACAAATGCCTCTATGGGACCAGCGCCCTGACCATGGATGTTGCCTTGTCCATCCCACAGCGCGTTCAGGGTGACGCCATCGGCAGAGGTGATTTGCTCTACCTTCAGCTCGGAGATACGCGCCGTGCCGTATTCGCGCTGGAACAATTCCCACAGGTCCGCTGCAGTGAGTTCCTTGCCCTGGGTGTCCATCACGGTTTGCACCACGCGGCTGAACTCGATTTGCAGGCGGCGTGGCAACTCCAGGCCGTATTCGGTCTCCAGCAGATATGCGATACCACCCTTGCCCGACTGGCTGTTGATGCGGATCACGGCTTCGTAGCTGCGCCCCAGATCCAACGGGTCGATGGGCAGGTAGGGAATGGCCCATGCTTGGTCGCTCCCTGCATCCCCGCGCAACGCAAACGCCTTCTTGATGGCGTCCTGGTGGGTGCCCGAGAAGGAGGTGTAGACCAACTCCCCGACATAGGGGTGGCGCGGGTGCACCGGTAACTGGTTGCAGTGCTCCACCATGCTGCGGATGTCGTCAATCTGCGAGAAATCCAGTTGTGGTGATACGCCCTGGGTGTAGAGGTTGAGCGCAATGTTGACGATGTCCACGTTGCCAGTGCGCTCACCGTTGCCGAACAGGCAACCTTCCACCCGTTGGGCTCCAGCCATCATCGCCAGTTCCGCCGCCGCCACGCCGGTTCCACGGTCATTGTGCGGGTGCACGGACAGCACCACGCTGTTGCGTCGCGCAATGTTGCGGTGCATCCACTCGATCATGTCGGCAAACACGTTGGGGGTGGAGTGTTCCACGGTGGTGGGCAGATTGATGATGCAGGGGCGTTGCGGGGAGGGTTGCCACACCTCAGTGACGGCATCAATCACGCGCTTGGAAAATGTAAGTTCGGTTCCAGAGAAGTGTTCGGGCGAGTACTGGAAAGTCCATTGGGTGCCACTCTGCTGGCGTGCGAGGTCCTGGATCAGCTGCGCGTGGGTGGTGGCCAGTTGCACGATCTGGTCTTCATCCATTCCCAGCACCACGCGCCGCATCACTGGCGATGTGGCGTTGTACACGTGGACGATGGCACGCTTGGCGCCTCCCAGGGCCTGCATGGTGCGCCGTATCAGGGGATCGCTGGCGGGGGTCATGACCTGGATGGTTACATCTGCGGGCACCAGGTCCTGCTCGATCAATTCGCGCACAAAGTCGAATTCGATTTGTGACGCGGCGGGAAACCCCACTTCGATTTCCTTAAATCCAATCTCGAGCAAGTGGCTAAACATGCGCAATTTACGGGTTCGGTCCATTGGCTCAATCAGCGCCTGGTTGCCATCGCGCAGATCGGTGCTGAGCCAAATGGGGGCTTGCGTCAACACGGCGTTGGGCCAAATGCGGTCGGTCAAGCCGATCGGTGCGAATGCGGGGTACTTGCGGCTGGGTTGCTTCAACATGCTGGGGTCTCCTGAGTAAAAATGAGGAACCAGCAACCCAATGAAAAACGGTCCGTTGCTGGTAGCTACGGACCGTGGTGTTTGCGCTTACGCGTGCACTACCATCTCCGCCCGCAGGGGATTAGTAGTAGCGATAGTGCAAATGTATTCATTTGTGTGGATAGTAACCGATTTGCTCAGCTGTGCGGAATCGGGTTCTGTTGCAATAAGGATCAACGACAATGGCAGGCATGCTTGATGTCCACCAAAGCCTGATCAAAAGTGCGTTACGCAAAGTTCTCAAACGACTGCATTACCCTCTGGAAGT
>JACCDH010798834.1_pt1 | contig 43950 bp, 49 predicted proteins | sample 7442481 | NCBI WGS metagenome assembly JACCDH01 (sample SAMN15323433, study PRJNA562643) | freshwater metagenome | isolation source: river surface water | place: USA:Blue River Watershed | collected 2017-08-15 | reverse complement strand
CGATTGCGGCAGTCTTGAAAACTGTTGACTGTAACAGGTCCGGGGGTTCGAATCCCTCTTTCTCCGCAGACAGATTGTCTAAAACAGTCTAAAAGCGTGTAAAATCAAGGTTTTACGCGCTTTTTTTATGTTCTTCAAATTCTAAAAAAGTCTAGTTTTGTCTATACTTTTGGTTTCTTAGCGGGTTTCTTTTTTTTGAAGACAAAAAAGAAACCAAGCAGTTAGACGCTAATAGACATAATAAGACTGAAAAACAATGAGTTAGGCGACTATTTTCCACTTTGGAAACGTACATTTGTAAAACATTTAAAGGGGGGCACAACGTAAAAAATTAGTGCCAAATGTCGTCAAGTCAAAAATCAAACTTCTCGCTGGTTGTTTACATCAGCAGAACAAAAGAAAAAAAGAACGGTGAAGTTCCCGTTCTCATGAAAATTAACATCAATGGAGAACGTGTCGTTTTACAGCTCCAGCGAAGCATTCAGCCCAAAGACTGGGATTCTAAACGCGCCAAAGTAATTGGTCGCTCTCATGAAGCTCGTGAATTCAATGATTACATTGATTCCGTAATTACCCGAACGCGCCAAAAGTACAGCGAGCTTATTACTATGCACGATACCGTTACTCCGCAACTTTTGCGTGATGCGGTACTCGGAGTAAACACAGCAAAAGCCAAAATGATTATTGAAATTTGGGAAGACCATATTGATGGACTTCGTAAATTAATCGGAAAGGAAAGTACCTACGCTACATGCCAAAAGTACAATGCTGCAAAAAATCATTTCACCAATTTCCTAAAAATTAAATACAAAGTCAACGATGTGCCGATTAAATCCATCGACCATTACATGGTTACTGAATTTGGTATGTATTTGAAAACGGAAAAGGGTTGCAATTTCAACACCACAAACAAGTTTTTACAAAATCTTAAAAGGATAACGTATCGTTGTCTCCGCCATGGATGGATTTTAAAGGATCCGTTTGCAGGAATCAGTTTAACAATGAAAGAAGTTGACCGCCCCTATCTTACAGAGGATGAATTAAAATCAATCATGGAGTACACCTCTTCATTTGACAGACTTAACAGGGTTAGGGACTTTTTTGTGTTTTCGTGTTTCACAGGTTTGGCTTACGCTGATGTGAAAAAACTCAAACGTTGTGAGATTGAACGAAATGAAGCTGGCTATTGGATAAAAACTAAAAGGCAAAAAACTGGAGGACGTGCAAACGTGCCTTTATTAGACGTTCCAATGCAAATCATCAATAAGTACGTTCAATTGGATTTGCTTGAAGCAGAAGACCTCGTATTGCCTATACTGAGCAATCAAAAGATGAATGCCTATCTGAAAGAGTTGGCAGACTTCTGTGGAATCACCAAAAAGTTATCTTATCACATCGCACGACATACATTTGCCACCACTCTTACAATGATGAATGGTGTACCGATTGAATCGGTTAGTAAAATGCTAGGACACAAAAACATTACAAGTACCCAGCACTATGCCCGAATAGTTGATAAAAAAGTAGGTGAAGATATGGAGCGACTATCCACTAAGATAGGAAGTCGATTAGCAATGTCATTTTAAACACGAAGCCCTGGAAACCCCAGGGCTTTTTTTATACCCAATTAGATCAATTTAGAAAATGGAAGAGAAATTTAGAATAAAATCATATGGATATGGGGAGCTTGCGCAGCTCTATTTCCCGAATATATCAAAGAAAAGTGCCAGTGCTCAATTACGCAGATGGATCACTTTGAGTAAAACTGTTTTGCCGATGCTCCAAGATCTTGGTTACAAGCCAGGCAATCGTTTACTTACACCAGCGCATGTGAAGGTTATTGTTGATGAATTTGGAGAGCCTTAGTATTATAACTCAATCATTTTTGTTATGATAAATAAGTTGTGATTTTACAAACGAAGCTAACAGAAAGAACTATAGTTGAATTTTGCAGTTTCGTCATACTATTGCGAAACATTTTTTACAACTTAAATAATTTATCGTCCTGAGACAATGATAATATTTCAAATTCGCTAATATCAATATTGGACGGAATTTTGTCCCTTAAAATAGGAACAATGTATTGCCCATTAAAACTATTTGCAACTTCTACTATTGTATTTAATTGATTGTCATGGATAGTTTCTAATTGATCGTGCATTATAAAATGTAAGCATTCAATATCAAGCTTGTCAGCAAATTCAATATAAGCAAAATCGAAAGCGGCTATTTGTCCTTTTTTCTTTCCAGCACTTGGATTTCCTTCAAGGTTTGTTACGATTAGTTCGTATCCTTTTTCATTTTTTTGAGAACTTAATAAGTAGGTTTCTCCATAAAGTCTGTTTGACATTACAGAAAAATATTTATTGAATTCAGTTATTCTGTTTTGTATTTGACTATCTTTTGATGAAATACCTTGATTTATAGCATTTAGATTTCCATCAATTTCGGCTAATTTTTCTTGTGAATAAAGCCAAAGCCTTTTTTGTTCTTCTAAGTTTCCTTTTCGTTCAAACTGCTTGTTTAAATCTAAAATCGTTTTTTCGAAATCTTCAACTAGAGCAGATTTGTTTAAAGTTTCTGTTAATGTATCTTCTTCTTTACGTAAAACAATAATTTCAGATTTTATTTTTCTGATTTGTTGTTCTATTTCTGGAAGTTCTTTTGTAATAAACTCTAATTTTTCAGAAATTAAATCATTGTGAAACTTAACAGTATCCTCAAATGAAACTTGAATGGTTGATATTAATGACTTCGCTCTTTCATAAAGCAATTTGATTTGACTGGTGTCAATTTTAGTGTATTCTTGCTCTAGATCTTCTTTACTTTCGTTTATTAAATCTTTACGAATTTCAAGTCTACTTAATTCTGTTGCGCTTCTGTTTAACTTAGATTTAATTTCATTCAATTTATCGACATCAGCAGCATAGTTTTCATTGAGATTAAAATTATTTTTTCTTAAATTTAATTCATCAATTTTTGTATTTAAGAGGATTAATTGCTGTTCTATCAAAGATAGTTCTCCATCTTTTTTTAATCTCTTTTGAAAATTTTCTTCTCTAGTTTTTTCTTTTGATAATAATTCCTTTTGATTATGACTATCAGTATTGATTCCTAGCCAAAATAGATATAGTGCTTCGTATTCCTCTGTTCGAGTAAATGAATTTAAGACTTTGACAATATTTGCCATCTTGTTTTTTTCATCCCGAATATTTTTGGATATAATTTGCTTAAATGTTGGTTTGTCGACTTCTGATTTAAAAATTACTTCTTTTAGTTTTTTATCAAATGCTTTTTTATCAGTAATATTCTCTCCGTTTATTGCTTGTAGTTTTTTATTTCGAGCTAGAAAATTCTTTCTTATGACAACTTCTTCTTTTGGTGAATCTAAATTGTCAACTAGAACAACAGTAATAATAATTTCATTATTCTTTAAAAAATTTTCAATTGTTGTGTTAGGTTGCTTGCCAAATTCGGTATCCTGATAAATGTTTTTTCCATCTGCACCAAAGCAATAATCAACTAATCTTAAAACGGTCGTCTTGCCAACATTGTTGCCAGTAGCTTGTTGAGAACTGCCCACAGGTGTTTCATCTACAATTAAATTTATCCCTTTATGAAAGGGAATATCTCTAATTATAGAGTTTTTATTTTGTATGATGACTTGCTTTAAAAACATTTTATAATCATTCCTTTATTACCTTTTTTAATAACTCCTAAAATAAATAGCCAATCTAAAACTAATGAATATAAGTTCAATGTTACTTCGTTTGATTTGTTTACTGAAAGAAACAAATCAAAATAATCAATTTCATTTTTTGTATATGAATTGAGAACCTCAATTACATTCCCTCCCAAGTAGTATAAATCTCGTTCGGGGTTTATGTTTTTATTTACAATCATAATTTTGGAGGCTCTTCTAAAATATTACAACGCATAAAAGCGTCAACCATTATAATAAGTAATCCAATTTTAATAGCTTCAATTGGCAAATCTGAAATAGGATTACTTGAGTTTTCTATGATTTTCCAAAGCTCGTTCTCAATATTCTCAATTATAATATCTGCATTTGCTCTTATCTCTTCTAAATCTTTGAACTTCCCTTTTTCCTTAAGATAAATGGATTTTATATTTTGAAGAACAAACTCTTTTTTTGTTGAACCTTGTTTCTCAATTTCTTCGTAAAGTTTATTTAATTTACCTTGATAAACTGCATATTCTTCAATTACTGGTTTGAAAAGAATAACATTATTATACAAAATTTTATCTGCCGTGTCAGGTGCATTTGTTGGCTCTACTGTAATAGTATTATCAAATATTCGATTTCCAACAAATCCAACAATAATGTTCAACGCAGATGGATTTTTTACAAGAATATTGCTTCCCGATATTAATTTAAGAATTTTAGCTTCGTGTTCTGTCTTCCATTTTTTAAGGAGTGAAACGGGAAACCTTATTTCATTAACTTTATTGTCAATAATTGTGTGATGCTCATCACAAAGTAAAATTAAATTACTAAAATCTCGCCTTTCATCATCATTCATATTAGCATTCCATCGTGGTCCATTTTTGCTTGCAGCCTCGATGTGACAGATTTTACTTATTATAGATTGTCCATCTTCAGCAATAAGATTTTTTTGACAAGACGGTTCTGCACATTGATTCCCAGACAACTTATCAAGCCGTCTGATTGTGGTAGGTTTATATTGTCTTGCTTTATCTTTTGCCATTTTTTCTCTAATGTTGCAAATTTACATTTTTTCGACTCAAATTTAGCTTAAAAACTTTGTTTTATTAAAGAATATAATTTAAAAAAAATTGTACTAGAATTGGTACTTAAAACTTAAATTGAAGCCTCTTCTATTCTTCTCATTGTCATTAATTGATAATAAAAAAGATTATAAAACTACAATTAACCCTCATATTTTTACATAGACCTTTACAAACCCTCTTCCGCCTTTTCCCCAATAATTCATTTCAGAAGTTTGTATCCTAATCGATACAAAACTTCATGCAACATCCGACTCATACAGCTTTATTTACAACCGTCTCAGGTGTGGTAGGTGGCGTTGGTAAAGCTATTACTGCTAAGCCATTGCTATTGGCAATTACATTACATGGACTAACAACTGTTATCATTTATGCAGCTGCATCAGCTGCTGCTGGCTACGTAGTTAAAAAAATAATGGATGCCGCTTCTCGCAAACTCAATCAATTCTTTAACGAAAATCCATCTGATGACAATGAATAAATTGGTTGGTATAACACTTGGCGCAGCTGCGGTTTACGGCATTGTTAGGTTACTAAAAATGCAAAACGTAAGCGATCAAACCAATATTTCGTTGGTGAATCCTCGTGTTCATTCCATCAATTTAGGCGGTCTAACCTTTAGAACCGAAGTTGCAATCAATAATCCATCAAAGGATTCAGTCACCATTACCAAACCAGTAGTGAGTATAAAAAGCAATGGCAAATTGCTTTCGCAATCCAATGCGGAGAATAAAGAAATAATCATTAAACCACTTGGCGTAACGCAAATTGATACAATTGAACTTCAAATTGGCTGGATGATGCTTTCAGGACTTATTTCCAATATCATTTCAAAAGTACCAGCTGTAATTACTTCCTTTAAATCAGGGAATAAAAAGAACCTGGTTTCTCAACTCGGAATACCTATGGAGATGTCCTTCACTACCTATGTGAATGGACTATTTTATCAATCTGAACCTAGCAAACTCATCTAATGAAGGCACTCGCACATATACCAAACAAAACTGTCACCAGTGGTTATCGTGCCATCAAGGATGGAAGCCGCTTCAATCCGTATTTTCCACCACCTGATGAGCGTGATCGCATCATTATTGATGATGGTGAAGTAACGGATACTGTCGAGTTAATGGAGAAAGTCGTTTGGAAATACCTTGACGACACCAAGCGAATCGCTCCATTACTCCAGCGGCCTTCCACCCTTGAAACATGTCAGGCTATTTGGGAATTCATGTATAGTTATCTCCAATACAAATTGGATAAACGTGGGCTCGAACAACTCAGAAGACCCGCTCGTTCTTGGGCTGAAAGAGCAACTGGTGTGGACTGTGATTGCATGAGCATATTCGCATCAAGCATCCTCACCAACCTTAAAATTCCACACAGTTTTCGCATCACAAAATACAGCCAGGATTCATGGCAGCATGTGTATGTGGTAGTTCCGATTACTGGTGAAAATAATTACTGTGTAATTGATGCAGTAGTTTCTGAGTTCAACTATGAAAAAAAATACACCGATAAAATGGATTACAATATGAATCTAAAAGGCATAAATGTAGCAGTACTCAGTGGCATTTCAGGCAATGACCACTATGATGCCGTAATGGCAACATCTCTTTCAGGCTTTGACTTGGGAGCAACTACCAATCAATCCGACCTGGATAAACTCTATCAAAATATTGTAGCTACACGCAATGCAGTAGCGCAAAATCCAAGTTTGGTTTCAACCGTTGATGACCCACAAGCATTGATTAAAATGCTTGATTATGCCATTCAATATTGGTACACCGACAAGCGTAACGAAGCCCTAGATATTCTTGCTAAAAATGAAGCACAGCTTAATTTACGCAACGGTGTTACCACCATGAACGGATTGGATTTTGATCCCGATGAATTGGCACTAAGTGGAATAAATATCAAAGGTTTTTTTACCAATGTAAAAAACACCGTAAAAACCGTAGGAAAAAAAGTTGGTCAAGCTGCAAAAGCTGCCGTGAAAGCGGTAGTGAAATTCAATCCACTATCCATTGCGGCACGAGGAGGTTTCCTTCTTGCGATGAAATTGAATTTAGGAAAAATGGCTTCCAAATTAAAATGGGCTTATGGAACCCAGCAACAAGCTGCGGCAAAAGGTGTAAATGCGACTAGCTGGCAAAAAAGCAAAACCGCTTTAGCCAAAGTTGAAAAACTTTTTGCCGATAAATTACAAGGCAGTAGGTCTGCTTTACAAAAAGCTATTTTGAAAGGAAAAGCTGGAAACCTAAGTGGATTCGTTGAAGACCAAATGTTAGGTTATTTAGGAGACCCCGCCTCAGCAACGGTTATAGCTGCTGCTACCCCTGTAATTATTGCCACCATCAAAATTCTAAAAGAAGCTGGACTGATTGGGAAAAACGAAAATGTAGATATGAATTCACTCACCAGTGAAGTAGCTTCTGATCCAACGGCTGCCGCTGCTGCTGAGGAAATTCAAATGAGTGAGAACAATATGGTAGTTGCAGAAAAATCCGCCATGGTGGATTCTTCACTGCCTTCTAATACAAGTGAAACAATGGATACTAAAACAACAACCAGTGGTGGAATAATGAGCTTCATTAAAGCTAATCCTGTTCCTGTGGCAATTGGCGGAGGGCTACTTGCTTTGGGGATTTATCAAATGGTAAAACCAAAGAATAAGACAAGTGGACTTTCAGGTTATCATGCTAAACGCAAAACAACGACAACGGTGAAAAAAAGACTTCCTGCGAAAACCAATACCGTAACCCGAAATACAAGAAGTGTAAAAAAACAACCTATCAAATCTGTAAAACTTTTTTAATAAATAAAAACGCAAACCATGGCAACTCAAAGAAGAAAAACCAAAATCAGTAGCCAAGCTGTAATGGGAGAAATCAAAACCTTGGCTATGCTCACTGGCGGTGTTGTTATCGGCTCAGTGGGCGGAAAAATGATTGACAAAGTATTGAATGTAGATGCAGCTGGAACTGGATTCAATGCAAAAGCACTGGCTCGCCCAATTGTGCTATTAGGCGTTGGTACTGCTGGTAATTTAATGCTCAAAGACCCGAACATGAAAATGTTAGCAACGGGTGTTGGTGCATCAGGATTGCTATCAGGAGTTAAAGTATTGCTCAAAAAAGACCTGCTTGCTGGACTTGAAGATTTTAGTTTCAATGGCATAGATGGATTGGGAGAACCAACAGTGTACCGTGAACCGATGAACTTATCGGTAGATAGGTATAATCCTGACCTTCCATTGCTATCCTCTCCTACATCTTACAATCCCGAAGAAATGGCAACTTCTCCAATGGTAGAAGGCATGATAGAAGAAGACCTATCCTATATCGAAATCATTTAAAAATCATTTATAAATCAATTAATCATAAATAACATGTTAACACTAGGACAAATCGAAAACAGTGAGTACAACTTATTAGGTGCAATGTCAGAAGATGACTTTTTGCAAGCCCTAGACCTTAGTGGCCCTAATGACAAGAAAAAATTGTTCCGCAAAATGCAGAACCAATCACGAGTTGCAACCAATGCAACAGGTTCACGCTCTCGCGCAGAGTTTGAAAAGCGCATCTCGATGTTGCCAAAAGAAATCCAACAAGGATTGGCAAATCAATCATTACAAGCAGTAGATACTGCCTATTACGTTGTGAAAACCATCAGCGGCTCTAAAGTCATTAAGATGTTTAAGGATGACGACAATAAAGTTGTTGGCTCTAGCAATATCTCAAGTGGAAAATTAGAAAAAGGCAACTATTTCTTGTTGTATGGTTTACAATTATTGGGTGGAGTTGGTGACAACAACGACTCTCCAGGATCGGTAAACTATGATGTGGTTCCAGACTTTATTCGTGACGGTGAGTTTGAATTCAAAGCCAATGGAACAGTACTGATTCCAAACACTTCATGTGAAGTATTTCAAACAACTGGAAAAGACACTTTCAAAGGTTTGTGGGTATTGGATAATCCAAAAATCATCCGTGACCAACAATCCATTGAGTTCAATCTTGAGTGGGCTGCTAATGCTCCACAAAACTCTTACTTGAAAGCGATCCTTCGTGGTACAGCTGTAATCAAAGCGTAAAACTATAAATCCAATTCACCATGAAAAACCACAAGTTTCAGCAAATCCGAGTGAATGTCGCCAATCCAGGGGATAGCATTCGATTCAATGCACAAACCGACAAACAATATGCTAGAATCAGAGGCATTTATGTTTCTATTCCTGAAGAGCGCTTAGTCCCAGGATGCTTGTTGGGTCTGAAAGTGAATAACCAGGACATTTTTGAAGATGTGCACGAGGTGAAACTGCTTACTAGTGGTAACCAGGTGGCTCCCAATCAGAAGTTTTTCTTTTTTGAGGAGCACCTGGATGCTGCTGGAAGTACCGTAGAGGGTCGCTTTACAGATGGTCAGATACAACATGTTACTACTAACCTAGAAGAAAATACGATAATAAGTATAAACAGTACTGGCTATCCTTTTGAAGTGAAAATTTATTTGTGGCTAACCAATGAAAAATAAAAGCAATGGCCGCAATCCGCTACAATATCATCCGCTTAGCTGTTGAAAGACCAGGTCAAATTGTTCGTTTTCAACACAAGATTCCCAGTAACCTAAAACGCTGTACTGGCTTTAAGGCTGTACATGTAAGCGGTGTTCAAACAGATTTGTATATCCCTGAAATCGGATGGTTCACCGCCTCTTTCAATAGTTTAAAAGATGAAGTAATTGTTGCGCCTGTTTGCGCTCAATCCTTTTATCATCCTGAAGAATCACATGAGTTTCAAACTTTAGATTTAGAACTCAAACAAGGACAATTGGTGGTGGGTGTTTATGTAGATAATATGAAAGCTAATGGATTTGCACCCTATATCGTGAGCCTTTACTTGCGATGCACGGAACGATTAAGCTCACCTATTCAAAAACAAAACTTTCCAAAGAAAGCGCACATAGAACAGGTAGATAAAACTACCAAGCGATCAACCGAAAGATTTTGTGATGAGGATGAACAAGAAATAATTAGTGATGAATTAAACCCTGACCAATTATGTTCGACCACTTAATACATATTCATCAGCAATTCAAGCAAAGAGGCATCGGCATTGAGTTACAGCGTTTCAAAAACGTAGTGACTAAGCCAGGAACGCTCAGGTATGAAATAGAAGCCTACAATGAATATTTATTGCTTACGAATTCTTTTGTACTGCCTGTTGGTACTCGGATTATTTCTGATACCAACTCATTAGAAATCCTTTCCACTCAAAATGGACTAGAAGGACTAGAAGAATTCAGTGGATTAGTTGCCATTGAGTTGCCAGGAAACACCCAAGAATACCCTAACATAGAATTTATCCAAATCGTCAAGGAATAATGAAAAAGAAAAAGATTTATCATGTCATCCAAGTAAGTCAGAAAATGATACAAACCTTCCCTAAACAGGGACACACCAGCGTGGTGTTTAATGCCGTTTTCTACCGCAATGGAAAAAAGATGAATAGCATTGACCAGGCAGATGTAGTAAATTTTTCACCCCTGGTAAGAAGTTATGATAAATCTGAAAACCCTGACAAGGTAAAAGTTGAATTCAAAGACCAGGATTCGGGTAATTTAATATGGTCAAAGACATTTGAGTGGACGGATGTGGATGAGGAAATTCCACGCTCGCTATCAGGGTACTCAGGACTTGGTGAAGCCGAGGTCAATGATTTAGTGCAGCGCAAGTTCACTGAAATGGAACGCTCCAAAGAACTGGAAAGAATGAGCTCTGAGCTTCAGCGTTTACAAACCGTCAACGAGGAACTTGAGTTTCAAGTGCAGGATATGCAAAATAGTTTGGACGCTAAAAAGCAGGTTGAATATTATTCCAATATTATCGGAATGGCGCTGCCAGGACTGGCTAAGTTTTTAAGTAACTCCCCTGTTGGAGCTGCTATGAATTTTCTAGCAGGTACAGACGAGGAAGGCAAAGTAATTGAGCAAGGTAAAGAAACCCAAAGTGAATCGAAGGACTCACAGCGTGAAACCATTTTGGAGATGATCGCTTCGTTTTGCAAAACAATGAGTAATCAAGAACTAGGCACGATGTATTTGATGCTCTCTGAAATTGAAAAAGACCGCAATAATCTTCAACGCATTTTACAATTCATTACTCAAACACAATCAACAAGTCAAACAACTAACCCTATATAAATATGGCACAGCAAGATGTACTTATTCAAGTCAAGGTCGCTTCTAATCAAGAAGCCCGACACGTGCAAAAAGCACTTCAAACCATTGCAGATAATTTCAAAGCCCAAGAGCTGGTGAGTATTTCAAAAAAGATTGAATTGCCACTGGTAAAGCTCAAAATCAAAAGCATGATTTAATCAAAAACACCATGGCATCCACTAAAGAAAAAATATTTCAAGTTGTTGAAAATAACCAATCCAAATTGATGAATGGCGCATTGGTTATTGGTGGTATTTACCTGACTTATCGTTTGGGTAAAAACATCATTGCTTCTTTGAATAAATCGGATGCTCAAAATAAAGCGGACGATAGCCCCGAAGTAAGACAAGCGATGTCACTGCGTTCTGCCATGAATCCTTCAGGAATATCCTGGATGATGAGTATGGACACAACCAATACAGGTACGGTAGTGAACACAGCAAAAACGATAACCAATTTAGATAGTGTTCAAAAGGCTTATAAGAATTTATATCAGAACAATTTGCTCGATGATTTACAAAGTGAATTATCTACCAGTGACTATCAAAAATTTTTAACCATTGTAAGTTCCAATTCAAATAAAGATACCACACATGGCGGAGCAGCTCCTGTTCAATTTGCCAAAGCCAATCAACTTATTGTTGCAAAAAAGGCCGTATCACTTCGCAGTTCCCCTGATGCTGGTAATCACGGAGCTTTTTACGAGGTGTTCTCTGATAAGAATATTCTTCGTCAGGCATTTGCTGGAGAGTTTTTAGGGTATGCTACGGGCAGGCAACACTTTGATGAAGAGAACAATGTCAAGTTTATAGAAGTCGCTTATGTGATTAATGCTGTCAATGCGCCAGCTGCCTATAAAAATAAAAACAAAGTACGTGTGAGCTTTTGGGTTTCCAGTTCTTCACTGTATGTCGACATTTTCTCGTACTACAAAAATATGTTTGATGCTTACCCTAGCACAAAAAAATATACAGGCTGGAAAAAGCCGCAAGACTTTTTCACGCTCAAAGGAATACCCATGCCACGGTTGCTTACAAGGGTTAATACGCCTGTACTCAATGATCGATTGATTGCCATTGCACTAGCCCCACCTAACACCATTTTAGGAAAACTCATCATGAGTATGAATACTGGAAGTGGTGAGTTTTTACAATTTCAAACCGTGAACAATACCTTTCGATGGGTTGATAAAAGTTTCATTCAATTACAAGAACAATCATGAGTACAAAGACCGAACAATATGTAGTAAATAACTACGAGTATGCCAAGAAAGCTGGGGAGCGATTCAAAATGGATCCATTGGTTATTCTTGCGCAAGGCTCCTTTGAGAGTGCCTGGGGAACTTCGGGGCTCTCTAAAAATTACAATAATTTTTTTGGTATCACGGCAGCAGGAAAATCGAATGAATTTTGGAAAGGTGGCATGTATCAAGCACAAAACCAGTACAAACTAAAGTTCAGAACATATCCCAGCGCACAAGACAGCTTTTATGATTTTGCCAGGTTGATTTCCTCCAGTTATAAATCAGCTCATGCAGCTGCTATGGATTATAAAAAATATGCGGATAAAATTGCACATAGCCCCTATATATCTGAAAAGAACGGTGATAACAGAAACTCCTACATGAGAGGACTTATCTCCAACTATGAAAGCATACTTGACATCGCTAAAAAAAAAATCTTCTTGTCAAAGGAGGATTCTCCCTCGCAGGCGCAGCCCTAATCTTTTTAACAGGCAGATACATTTATAAAAATTGGATAAAGAAAAAATAATGGCATTTAAACTTACACACATAAGAACTGGAGAGCAAAAGGATTTCACGGTACTTGAAATCCTAGAACTATTAGGCGATCCCATCAACAATGAAATTTTAATTCGAGGCGAGAGCTATCGAATAAATAATGTACAAGGCGATCTAGGTAGTAATGGCGCAACAGACAATACCACCTGGAGAGCAGACTGGCAAAAAATACCCTTAACGGTTGCCGTGAGCGGTCAATCCCAATTTTCAGTGAGTGTTACAACCAACGACCCCGAAGGCTTATTCCTTGTCGTGAATGGTGCGATTTACGATTACGGAAACAACAGTGCTTTTGACATCGATTCGGGAACCTTAAACTGGCATGGTGGATTCAATTTGGAACCAACAGACCATGTGTACATTAAATACTTAACCCTAACAAACAACTAAAAACATAAAACATCATGAGTGAATTTATCAAAATCAAACAGATTGAAGGTCTTTCGGCAGACCTTGCAACAAGGGCATTGGAGGCTCAGGTTGTTAAAATTTCAAATAACCTTTCAGACGTAAATGCTGGAACAGCACGTACAAATTTGTCGTTGTATTCCAAATCGGAAATTGATGCACTAGTAGTTGGTGCAAAAAATGCGTTTAATGTAGCGGACAATACTGCAAAAAATGCGCTGACAGGATTAAAGGTCACTGACCGTGTGTTTGTAAACGATGATGGCGATGCCAAATGGGCATTGTATATCGTAACATCGATAACTACAGGGACAGGCTCTACTTCTACTTTCAAAAAGATTGCAGATGAAGACTTGTTTACCAACGCCTTGACGGCAGCAGCGGTAAAGGCTTCTTACGAAAGCAATGCCGATACCTATGCCTTCAACGGAACCTACAAAGGCAAGTTGGATAAAATCACGGTTGCTGCAAACATAAACCTTGACACCATTAAGTCAACGGCTGATTCAGCTCTCACCAATGCTGCCACAGCGCAATCAACTGCAAACAGTGCCTCATCCGCAGCTAGTGCAGCACAAAGTACCGCCAATTCAGCCTCTACTACGGCATCAACAGCTCAAGCAACAGCAAACAATGCCGCAACCGCAGCAGCAGTTGCACAAACTACAGCCAATGGTAAAGAAGATGCGTTTACTCAAATTAGTGAAACATTTACTTCTCTAACAGGTGAAGCAAGTACAGCCGTTGCAGTTACACTTTCACAAATACCCAAATCGGGTTTCAACATTAGTGTTTTCTTCAATGGTGTACGTGTAAAAACAATTGCATTTACCCAAGGCTCAAGAAACTTGACCTTTACCGTTCCTTACGTGACCGAACCAACGGATGATTTGATAGTAAGCTACACGTATTAATTTTTTAAAATCAATAATCTAAATGGAGAAAATAGCATCTAAACAAGTGGAAGGAATTGTTGACCTCAATTCATTTCAAAGCATCCCTGCCCGCAAACAATTTGAGGCAGGCGTTGGCGCAGGATATGGGCCAACAGGTCATTATCCATTGCTCCTAGGTGGATTTCTATACTGGATACTTAATCCCAATGGGGAGCCTCAGGAAGGCGATTATAGAATGGGCGTGAGTTCCAATACCAGGCTTTTAACATTGCAAATTTTGCAAGGCGGAATTTGGGTAAATGCTTGTTTGGATGGTTGCACATCCACAACTACAACAGGAGGTGGTGGAACCGATACTGGCGGTGGAACTGGCGGTGGAACTGGTGGTGGATGTTTAGTCTATGGGACACAAGTGTTGTTATCAGATGGTTCCAGTAAAAACATCGAAGACTTGGAAATTGGTGACCTGGTAAAAACGGTGGCCATTGCAGGACTTAATAGTGAAAGTGAAGATGCTTGGAAAACATTTTCAACCGATACGTTTGACCCAACTGAAGAAAGCTCCGTGGTTGTTGCAATTCAGAAGTCTCAGTATAGCTACTATTTCCTGATCAATGAGAAATTGAAAATAACATTCGAACATCCCCTGCTTGTATTGCGTGATGGTGTGTATGCTTTTTTAAGAGCCAACAACATCATAGTTGGTGATAAAATATTGCATTACACCCTAGGCCTGCAAGATGTGGTAAGCAAACAGCGAATTGATCAAACCGTAAATGTGGTAAACATCAACGTGGAAAGTCAAGATACCTATTTCGCTGAAAATATTTTGGTACACAATCTTATTGATGTAACCCAAGAGAAAATTTACACCGAACCCATTCCATAACCCATTGAAATATGAACAATAGAACTCGCTATAAATTAACCCTACTGGCCGCTGCATTTTTAGCACTGGTTACCTTGCTGTCCATTGGAGCAAAAATGGAAACAGTGGCCACAGCAAGTATTGCAGGTATGATGACCATTTTATCGGCCTACATCTGGTCGCAAACTACAAGACCTTCAAAAAATGAACCTATTATTAAAATTACTCGCAAACAAACAGCTTCAAAGCATCGTACTACTGATGTTGTTGGTAAGCGCAGTAGGATTACTTTGGAAAAGTAACCAAAGTTTACGACTGGAAAATGCTAGAATGGCTTCCAATGTGCAGACCATTTCTGCATCGCTTGAATATGTGAAAACTCAAAACGGAAAGCTAGCAGCTCAAACCGATGTGTTGCTTTTGCGCACCAGTGAATTGAAGGGGTTATTTCCATCTCAAGCCAAAGCCATAAATGAATTGGGAGTAAAAATGAGTAGAGCCACACAGTTGAGTACAACTGTAATCGAAACGCAAAAAAATATCATCACCCAATTAAAGGACAGCATCATTCATGATACGATCCACGTAAAGGTGTTTGAGTATACGGATAAGTGGTATAAAATTAAAGGGGTATCGCAAGGTGATTCACAGCAATTACAAATTCACAGCACCGACACGCTAACCCAAGTGGTATATAAAGGCGAAAGAGTAAAGCCCTGGCTATGGATATTTTCACCCCGTAAGCTTCAACAAAGAGTAAGTGTTTCTAATCCCAATGCGACAATCAAATACAGTCAATTCATCCAAATCATAAAGCCATGAAAAAAATACTTTTTGGAGCCGCTGCAATTGCTCTACTCGCAATGCTTAAAAAGAATTCAACGGATTCAGATGAACATCCAACCGTAACCCCTGCACAAAAGGCAAGTCGTACAATCAAATTTTACAAAGCATAATTATGGCAGAATTAGCAGTCCCAATACCGATGACACCTAGAGAGTTTTATTCTGATGCCACGTTGCCTCAGAATAAATCAAAAATGGATGCCATTGGAAAAAAATACTACAAAGAAATCAAGCTGGCGGAGACCTTAACCAATGTTCCTGGTGCAATCATACTGTCCTTGATTTTTACAGAAAGTGCAGGCAATTCTAGTATTGTAAGCTCCTCTGGAGCAGTTGGTTTAATGCAATTGAAACCGCAAGCTGGAAATGATGTCATTCATTTGGAAAACAAAGCTAAGAGATTGACAACCCCTGAAATTGATGTATTAAGAAAATATCTTGGCGCAAGATTAAATGGGCCATTAAAACAGCAGTACTTATCTCATAAAATAAAAGAGAATAATTACACGGGTAATGTAATGACAAGAGCTGATTTACAAAAACCTGAACTTAATATATTACTCGGTGCAATGCTCATTGGTATTTTAATGGATCAACATATTGAACAAGGCACTTTGAGATTGGATAAAGCACTGGTAAGATACAATCAAGGTTATTTTTTCAAACCAGGAACAGGAACTGTGGAACAAGTACTAGACCGTGTAGCAGGTCGCAGCCGAGAGGCGTATTCCTATATTATCAAAGTAGTAGGTAAAAACGGCTTATTAGAAACCCAAAGCATACAGGTATAATGAATCAATTTGAGCTCAATAAACAAATCCAGGAGTTTATTCTTAAAAAGGATAAAGCAGGCGAAGCCTATGGCTTGGATGATAAGAAGTTTATTATTCAGTACGAAGGTTCGGGCGGACAAGGTTCAAAAGGGGCTACTGGCGAAGGTGTACTCTATGAATTTTTTACGCCTGATTTTATTTGTGAGCTGATGTGGAAACTGGCATACCGTTATGGATTCAAAGCTGGAGGTTCAGTACTGGAGCCAAGTGTTGGAACAGGGAATTTACTTAAATGGGCACCCAATAAATCAAAGTGTTATGGCTTTGAAATCAATCCGATTTCAAAGCGAATTACAGAAATATTATACCCTGAGGCCAAAGTTTATGAAGGTTATTTTGAAACCGCATTTTTACAAGAGCCTCGGTACACGGCAAGGTTAAAAGATAAACTTACTTGGCTCGAAGGTTATCCATTTTCACTAGTGATCGGTAATCCTCCCTATGGCAAATACAAAAACAAGTACAGTAGCTATTTCACCAAGCCCAAGATGCATCAAATCGAATTGTTTTTTATGCACTATGGGCTGCAATTATTAAAGCCAGGTGGCGTGATGGTGTATTTGACTGGAAGCAATTTTTTGCGCAACGGAATAAGCTACCAAAGTGAGAAACTAGAAATAGAAAAAATTGCCGACATCATGGATGCTTACAGGCTCCCACCAGTTTTCAAATTTTCCAAAGTCCCGACTGACATCATCGTATTTAAAAGAAAATAAACATGAACTATAAAACGCCCAGCATACAACCCCAAATGGTTTTTGATAAATCCGCATTCAGTGATTTAGAAACACAAATTGATGAGCTTGATGCAGAATTTAAAATCAGAGAAATAGAAGTCACTTTCAACAAAGAAGCATATTTCTTTGGTCAGGTTAGCAGCTCCAATGATGTATATAATTTCCTTCGAGACCAAATTTTAAAAGGCATTGAAGTTCAAGAGCATTTTATTGCCTTGTATTTAAACCAGGCCAATAAAATTATTGGGTATTATCATCATTCCACTGGAACTATTAACGCCACTATGGTGGACATAGAAATTGTAGCCGCTGTAGCAGTGAAAACATTGGCAAAATCTGTAATCATTTCGCACAATCATCCCAGCGGAAACTTGCAACCGTCCGAGGCGGATCGGCAGCTGACCCGAAGAATCAAGGAATCACTCAAATTGTTTGATGTGCAATTGATAGACCACATCATTGTAACTAGAAATGGATATTACTCGTTTGCTGAAAAAAGCGAAAATTCCCTGCGAGGTGCACCCTCCAAATCAAATCCTTTGGAACTGAAACTGCGTGAAGAAATTTTGAAGCAGTTAAAGAAAGTCACACAGGCTAATGCCCCGAATTTATTTGCAATGATGCAATCACCTGGGGGCTATGAGCAAGCGGAGCAAATGGTCATTCATAAAATATTGCATGACCAAATGGTTCCAGCCGCTGTAATTCCAATGCTTGAATCTGAAATGGAAATGATTTAATGGACATTACAAGCCCTGCATATCTAAGAGCTCGAATTGACATGATTCGGGATGTGTTATCGAAGTCTGATGAAAAGGACTTTCATGTGGCATTGCTGCGCAATGGAGTATTTCCAAAGGACAGAGATGAAAAGGGCTTGGTGGAAATTTATGCCAAACAAAAGGACTATTCCAATGAGCCGCTTAGCCTAACAGAATTATGCACTTTTAATACCTGGTTTAATTTATACCCTGAAAAAGTATGTGGGGAAGAAGTGGTAACAACGAGCAGGGAGTTTCCTATTTCCATCAAAGGAAATGAAACCTGGATAACAAATACAATTGGTCATGCATTGGGTGATTTTCAATTGATACTGGAGCTTCCAGGCGACTGGTACATTGATTACTTCGATCCTTCGAGTGAAGATTTTTCAGTGGATTACCGCCTCGCAACTTATAAAATACAAATCTTCTCCCATGGGGTTGATTACAATTTTCAAATACAAAATGGAGACTTATTACTGGAAAACATTAATTACCGATACATCGAAGATGCTAATGCCCATGCTTTACGATTTATGCAAACGAATCCTTTGGCTAACACAGATGTTTCGGTTTTAGAAATGGAAGCATTGGCACTTGAATATGAACTACAATTAAAAAGCATATGAGCTACTTATCAGGCATATCAAACATTCATTCTTTAGGGACATTGAACTCTTATACCTCAACCAAGATTAGAGGAAATTCTCAAGTCATAGAACGCATTTTAAAACAGGCAGGCGAGCTCCAAGGACTTGGTGATACCGAAGGAAAAAAGATTCCGTTTTCTGATGTGGTAGCCAAATACAACAAGGGAATCACGGAGCCAGAAATCAAAGCTTGGATTTGGTACAAACGAAAAACTGGTGTGCCTATGAAAGGCTGGGAAACCTACTACCTAAAAGGAACAGGAAAAGTTTTAGAAGAGCAGCTTTTTGATTTAGTAAGAGCTGGAGCTTTGTTTTATCATGCTGGAGAATTGATGCCTTTTCCTATGTACACCTATGGCAATATGTATGATAGGCTTACCCAATTGGAAAACGATAAAGAAGTCATCGAAAAGCATTTTGGCAATTCAATTTGGCAAAATCATAAACAGGTTATTGAAAAAGCGAAGCCTGAATTACTCACGGTGGAAAATGCTGATGAAAAAGAACGTCCAATCATTACAGCCATTTCGGACTTTGCAGTGGATCCCGATTTGTTCTATGTAACTAGTGTTCGGGAAGAATACATGGATTTAGAAAATGCGGAGGAGCTCAAAAAAGTAAACGGAAAAATTGAACGCAAAAAAGACCGTGAGAAAATCAATATCCGTTTTGACGGAGAAACAAAATATACGCTGCAACATGTTTTCATAAAGTGGCTTTTCACCTTAAATAATGATACAGATTTTGAAAAAAGCTCTGCCATCGACATTGCCGATTATTATCTCGCAAACCGTGCCCTTCGAGATGATAAGCTTTCAAAAGAAGAAAAAGCAGAGTTAAGGGCAAATGCGAGAATTGAAGGAGAAAAATTGTTCTCCAAGTTTTTACATGAAGTGTTGGCATTTGAAGACCAACAGAAACTCAACTATGCTTGGAACCGATTGTATAACGGTCAATCCGATATCAACTATTCCAAAGTGCCCATTGGTTTTGAATGTTCGGCACGTTTTAAGTCGGGTATTTTGCAAATCACAGACATTCAGCGTGAAGGCGTGGCTTTTATGGAAGCCATGGGGTCAGGCATCAATGCTTTTGATGTAGGAGTAGGAAAAACCATGACCGCCATTGTGAACTTAGCTCACAACTTGTATTCAGGAAAATGCAAACGCCCCATTGTGGTTGTTCCAAAACCCACCTACAAAAAGTGGATGAATGAAATTATCGGTTACACCGATAAAAAATCAGGTGAATTTGTTTCAGGGGTGCTCTCCCATACAGGAATTACAGTGAATGATTGGTACAACCTGGGAACCGATATTATTGACAAAATCAATTTAAAGTCTGCCGTTGCGGAACGCTCAATTACCATGGTTACCTATGAAGGCTTCAAACGCCTGGGCTTTGGTGATTCGGTATCGGATGAACTGTTTACGGAACTGGTGAATATTTTAGGGCAAAGTAAAGAGAAATCGTCTCGAGATAAAGAAATCGAATACCAAAAGTTCAGAGAAATGATTGGTGTGGGTCTGAAAAATTCCATTGCCGACATAGATGTACTGGGCTTTGATTATGCTGTGATAGATGAAGCGCATCGTTGTAAAAATGTGTTCTCCTCAGTAAAAAGCGATGATGAGGGTAATAAGCGATACAACATTCAATCCGCCACCTCTGAAATTGGACAAAAAGCATTTTTGATTCTCAGCTTTATTCAGCGCAAGTATGGCAGAAATACGATGTTGCTTACCGCTACACCCTTTTCAAATTCTCCGCTAGAAATATATTCGATGTTATCACTCGTAGCGTATGATTCGCTCCGAGATAACGGGATTGTAAACCTTGATACTTTCTTTGATTTGTTTGTGCTGCCAACGGTGGAATGGGCAGCGAATTACAAAGAGGAAATCGTAGAAAAGGAAGTCATTAAAAGTTTTACAAACCGCAGGATTTTACAAAAGCTTATTTACAATCATATCCTTTATAAAACTGGTGAAGAAGCTGGCGTGGTGCGTCCTAAAAAAATCAACTTGCCCTTGTTGTATAGCTTTGAAAATGCCAAGGAAAGATTGTCCCAGGATAAGCAAGTGCTTACCTATATCAACATGACACCAAAGCAGCGTGAAAATCAAAATGGCATTGTGGCCATGGCGAAAAAATCAACCCAAGGGAAATTGGATATGGGAAATCTTTTCCGTGCACTGGCTTACAGTTTAGACAATGCACTCTCTCCATACTTGTTAAACGGAACACCCGAAGATTATAAGGATTTTGTTGAACAAAGCCCGAAAATTGCCTATGTGATGGACTGTATTAAGTCTGTTAAATCCTGGCATGAACAACACAATGAAACTGCCAGCGGACAAGTAATTTACATGAATCGTGGCAAACAGTTTTTTCCACTAATTAAAGAATACCTGGAAAACGAAGTGGGCTATAAACGAGGTGTGATGTACGACAAAGTTAAAGTGGATGAAGTAGAAATCATTTCTTCCGAAATCAACGACACACGAAAAGAAACCATCAAAGAAGCTTTCCTGGATGGAATTGTTAAAATCATCATTGGAACAGCAACCATTCGAGAAGGAATTGATTTGCAAAAAAGAGGTACTGTAATTTACAATTGCTACCCTGAATGGAATCCTACGGATATCCGACAGCTCGAAGGCCGCATTTGGAGGCAAGGAAATCAATTTCAATATGTGAGAATTGTAATGCCTTTGGTGCAGGATTCTATGGATGTATTTGTCTTTCAAAAGCTGGAGGAAAAAACTTCTCGAATCAATGACATTTGGTTTAGAGGCGACAGAGGAAACGTGCTGGATTTAGAAAGCATGGATCCCGAAGAAATTAAGCTCGCACTCATTACAGATGTCGACAGATTGGTGCGCATGTTTTTTGACCAGGCTAAGGAGCAGTTGAATAGGGAGTATAAAAAGATTGGGCTTGCCATGGATATGCTTAAAGAAGTTCAAAGCGACATCAAAGACTACAAACTTTATCGTGAAAAATCTATTGAAGCCATCCGCTCATTTCATACTTCTCTGCTGGCATCGAACTATTTGATAGAAACACCTAAAGTCAGTGAAGACGGTGAAGTGATCAACAAGCAGTCAAAGAAAGCCAAAGAACTCAAAGAGGAAATTGAAACGGTATTGAATGCTACTGACCAGCAGGACAAAGAAATCCTAGCCATCGGTCGGAAAATAGAAAGTTCTTACCAGGTACTCGGTATTTACTTTTCTAATCGATACTACCTCAATTATTTTAAGGAGTACGTGAGTAAAGTTCGCAAAACAGAGCGCACACTCTTAAAGCCAAGAGGATATTCTCTCTCCAGTGATTTGAGTCCAGTGATGGCGCAATACGAAGCTGAAAAGCAGAATATTATTACCCAATCAGAAAACTATAAAGGAGATGAGAATTCTCCAAAATGGGCAGAGCTTAGAATAGAAATTCAGGCGAAAAAATCGGCATTGCAGGTAGAGGGCAGAAGTGCTCAAAGCAGAGCACAGGAATTTCAGCGGTTGAACTACTTGTTGGAATACCGAACAAACCTTGCTCCTGCCGTGCCAACAGAAACCATCAATACCAGTGAACTAGAGCTTGAAGCTTTAGCATTTGAAATAGAACTTGAACTTATAAATTTTTAAACCATGTTAAATACAAACAACTACTTCTCAAAAGCCGCCAATATCTCCTGGGATAATTTACCTGAAGCACTGGCCAAAGGTCATAAACTAGTTGAAGGGGCATCCCAAAATAATTGGACAGCCTACAATTCAAACGAAAATATCAAACGTGTGGTGGATGCGTATTTTCAGAAATTATCCGATTACCTGGTTAAAAATCCAAATACTCCAATACAAAAATCAATGCCTGCAAAAGTAGCAAAAAAAAAACCTAAAGCAGCTGTACGTGCTAAATTCGTAACCGTACCCAAGAAAGCTTCTAAAATAAAGGCGACCCAAAATAAGGATAAATACAATACTAATAATGTAGAGCACATTGATACTGATGTACAATTCATCAAACGTTATGCTGCTATGCATGGCAAGGTGAAAAGCCAGGCACAAATTCTAACGCTAATTCACAGTCTTCAAAAAGCTATTATCGAAAGAAGAATTGTTAAGGACTCCCCTTATGCCAAAGAAATTGAAATGATGCAAAAGCAACTAATCAGTTGTTATGAGAAAATGTGTGACATGGCTGAAATCAAGATTGACGGCAAAAACCTAAAGCGATATTTAGAGATAGCCCATAGTCAGGAAGGGATGCTGTCCGTAACACTATTAAAATCCTATATTGCTTTAAACGGCAAAAGGGATGTAAAGGACAAGGCAGAACGCTTATTCAACCGAATTAAAAAGTCCGTAGAGCAAGGGAAAATCACCAAGTCCGACAAATATGCTGATAAGTTAAATGAAGCCTACCAAACGCTTAAAACCTATATTGATGGAAATCCAGCAATGCTCACCATTAATAAAACACAGCTCAATGGGCTTATGGGTGTTTTGGGAGAAGACTTATTTCAAAAAAAAGGCCTTAGCGGTTACGATGATGACAATGGAATGATTGTCAGCTCGGGTGAATTACTGGCAATGGATTTTCAAACCATCGGGCTTCAGGGAAAATATCGTGACCTCATAGGTGATCCAAGCGTTGGATTTACGGCAATGGTTTATGGACTTCCAAAATCAGGTAAATCAACCATGTGTTTGGACTTTGCTAATTACTTGGCCGCTCACCACGGAAAAGTTTTGTATTGTGCAATTGAGGAGGGATTTGGTTATACCTTGAAGGAAAAAATTGAACGCCTAAAAGCGCAACATTCCAACTTGTATATCACAGACCGTGTTCCTGAAAATCTGAATGATTTTAATTTTGTTTTCATTGATAGTGTTTCTAAAGCAGGTATGGATGTAAACGACATTGACAGTTTACGAAAAATGCACCCCGATGTTTCCTTTGTTTTCATTTACCACACTACCAAAGAAGGAAACTTCAAAGGCATGAATGAACACGCCCATGAAGTAGATGTAATTGTACAAGTTGACAAAGGGAAAGCCACATCAACAGGAAGGTTTAATGCAGGGGGTAGTATGGAGATTTAATAGGTATACAACACTAGTATTAGAACTGATTGGGAAAGTTAGAACAAGTCTGGTACAAATAAAAAATAAGGATCTAATTTTTGACATTCATTCAAAACATCAATATTGCTATTGATTTTGAACTATGAGAAATAAGTCTCCTTAAATATTTTACTCAAAACGATCATAGTTTCTTTTATTTCGTATACACCGGCCTTTGGTATTATAAAAATTTCACTTCAATAAAACTAGGCACGACGCTGTAAATTTCATTTTAAGTTGCTCTATTTCCACCATAAATATTTGAAATAGAATTATTAATTGTTTCGGTATTACCATTCAGATAGCTTTCAAAACAGAATATAATGCATCAAATGGAATTCGTTGAATTAAATTTAATACTTTTTTGATAATTTATAAAAAAAATTCGATTACATAAAGTAGTCGAGAAGTTGAATAAAATGAAATAATTTTTTTAAGAAAAAAATGTGTTAATTTCCTAACTCCAATTGATTTTTACTAAATTATAATAACCTGCTGTTATAATAAAACAATTCTGGGTGATTTCCTTGCTCTACAATTTCCCCATCTTTAAGGACTATAATGGTGTCAGATTTTTTACTAAGTTTAAACAGTGCACGTTAATAACATCGGTTTTTCCTTAAAAAAATTCTTGAAGATTATCATATATATTTTTTTGTTTTCAGCATCTAATGTTGATGAATCTTCATCAAAAAATATATAAGTTATCTTTTTACAATTGAATTTCTATAAACATGACTTGATAATAATAATAATAAAACTACCGTGAACAAAAGAATGAAAAGAGATACCATAATATGAGTCACTGAAAGAGTATTATAAGGCATTAAAGTAGGAATAGTCAAATAACTAAAAAAAGGTATATACGATGCTATTTTTGTAATATTACTTTCGGGATTAGTAGCAGCAAACATCCCAAAATAGATTGACAAAATATTTAAGATATTTCCAATAAACATTAAATAATTTGAGTTTTTATTACTTGAATAAATAGCGATTATAGTTGTTAATGCACCATTTATCAAAAAGCCTAAAATAAAAAATATTGGAATATAAAGCACAATGTTGAATAGAGGAAGTGTTTTAATTGATGCTAAAGAAACCGAAATATTATTCAAGCTGCTGGTGTTTGTTCCATCACTAAAATAATATATCTCTAACCAGGATATTACATTCAGATAAAAATAAAAGCAACCTATCCACATCACCAGCTGAATTAGAGAAACGATACCCAAACCGATTATTTTTCCCAACATCAGGTTTATCGGTTTTACAAAAATAGACAAAACCTCAGCTAGTTTGTTATTCTTTTCCTCTGTTACCCCTTTTAGTATATTATTATTGAACAGAATAAATATAATGTAGAGTAACATCCCTAAAACATAAGCCAGAGTAGTTGCTGTTTTTTTAGATTTCTCTATATCGCTTTTCGCGTAAACGACTGGGTAAACATTCTTCAAGTTGGCCAATTTATAGGATATGGTATCATTTAAATTTAACCCTTTAGATATTTTATAAATAAAATCTTGGTTTATAAAACTTTCAACATCTTTCACGCTCTTTTGATTAGCTCCTAGTTCCGTTTCTTTCATGTAAAACTTTATAGGCCTTTTTGAATTGCCTTCATGTAGATTGACATTATTTAAATCCAAAATACCTATATAACTTTCTAATTTTAATTTACTGGAAGCAAATCTATTAGCTTCAGCATGAGAGAGGTTAATGAATTTAAGCCCCCTGTATTCAATCGTATCTTCCACAATTCTCAAATTACTGATAATTCCTATTACGTCCTTTCTTGAATTGACTGATGCCTTATTAAAAATAGAAAATAAGATTGGAATTAAAAATAAAATAGGAGAAAACAGAACAAACAAGTAAAATGCCTTTGATCTTAGTTTCACCAAAATTTCTCTATTTAGTATACATAATAATTGGTTCATCTAATTAATTGTTTAATGTTTTGCTTAAAAATATCTCTTTTAATGTAGGCGATTCCTGCCTGAAATAAATCAGTCTGTTATTCTGGATGATATTGTTTAATATCATTTCCATTTTCATATCGTTTTTCAAACCGATGATATATTTATAATAATCACCTTTTTTTTCCACTGTAAATACAACATCAGGATTGTCTATGCTTACCTCTTTTGACAAGTGAAGCTCATAGGAATTCTTTACATTTTGCAGTTTAAGGTTATGCATTGTCTGGTCTATTATCTTTTGTCCTTTGCTGATGATAAATATATGGTCACAAAATAATTCGGCATGTTCCATTCTATGGGTTGACAGTATTATTGTCTTGCCTTGTTTTTTAAGATTGATAAGCTCCTGTTCTAAAACCTGAGAGCTAAGAGGATCGAGTCCGCTAAAAGGTTCGTCTAAAATTATTAATTTTGGAGAATGTATGATAGTACAAATGAATTGAACCTTGCGCGATGTTCCTTTTGACAGCTTACTTATGGGTTTATTGGCGTCTTGGAGCAATCCAAATCTTCTGATCAGTGGTTCTGCAATCGATAGTGTTACTTCTTTGGTCATACCATGCAACTTCCCGAAATATATGATTTCCTGTAAAATAGTCATGTCGTTATACAGACCAACTTCTTCTGGCATATAACCTATATGGCTTACATTTTTTAGATATTCTGATCTGATAATAGTTCCAGAATCAGGTTCCACTATATCACATATCAGCCGAATTGTGGTTGTTTTACCGGCACCATTAGGACCTAATAATCCATAAATTAAGGGTTCTTTAATATCCAGGCTAATGTTTTTTATTACTTCCTTTTTTGAAAAAAATTTGCTTACATTCTCTAATTTTATCATATCTATTTTCCAATCATTACTGTTAAAAATGATGCTATCTCAATACCATTGATATTGATTGCACTCTCTATTTCACTCTCTATATATCCAGCAGAGGCACACACTTTCAAATCCATGGCTGTGGCTGTTAAATAAAAATTTTGAGATACATGGCCTACATCCAACAATCCAAGTCTATATGATCTTAAATAATATTTACTGGCCAGTCGACCAATATTGGATGTGATGATAAAAACCACGGATGCCTTTGCCCATTCTTTCTGGTAAAAGACATCTTCAGACAGCCATTTTTGAAAATTATTAATGTATATTTCCTTTAGGCAATTTTTTTGGGATTCGAAGTAGTATAAGCCTGGATCCACTTCTTTGGAGGACAGTACAAGAGGAAAAATCTCAACTGAGTTAAATCCACCAGATGAAGGTGTGTGCTTCCTTCCTCTATCCTTTACTTTATAACCACAAGTATAATAAATAAGTGTAGACAGCTCTGCCAAGGAAATCTCGTAATTGTCAAAGTCCCTGGCACTTTTCCTGTTTTCCATTAGATTGTGGAAATTCATTTTCAAAAGTATGGGATCCAATAACTTGGTTTCTTTCCCGTTATAATTTTTTAAGCCCACATCTTTCTGCGTTTTTACGATACTTTCATCATAGTGTTTTAAATGATCTGTTTTACTGCTTAAAAATACTTTGTTGTTTCGTGAGGCTATATGGTATTCTATGTGCTGATGAATTTTTTTAATAAACATAATTGTTATTTTAGGAGAAAGGTTGAGGATATGGATTTATCTCTTCAATTGGTTTATAGGATAAAATCGTATCCAACCATCTGGTTTTAAAAGATTGTGATAAGGGGATCATTTGGGGTATGATTACTTTAAACACTTTGCCCAGCGGGGCTACTTCAGGTAGTGTCAGATCTTTGTAATAAATATCATATCCCATTTTCTTGAATATCAAGGCCAGTTTATGCAAGTCTTCAAAATTGGTAACCTTCACTTTGTTATGGTAGTTACTGATATCGACAATTTCATGTTCAATGGTTATCAGCTGTTCAATTATAGTAGCATTTTCCCAATTGGCATACAGTTCCATGTGGTCTTCCAGTTTACTTACCCAGTCAAAATTCTCTGTATTGTTGACCAATTTTTCTCCCCCCCACTTGGACATTGTCCTGATAGAGACCGCTTCATCAATCGCTTTAATGATAGCATTATTGATATTCGTATCACAGCTGCCACCAAAACAGGCATATGGGAATTTATCGCCTTTAATCAGACAAAAAATAACAGGAAAATTCTCTATGTATGAAATCTCAAACAAATAAATCTTTAAGTTTTTTTCTTTTATACGACGGATCCGCTCTGTAATATCATGAGAATAAATCATATCAATATTTATCATTTTTGTATTTTCAAAATTTAAATACCACCATTTCATTACTGCGTCTCTTTCTACTACTTCGCAGAGTCCTTTGAATATTGCCGTAATCTCATTATTATAAAAAGCACAGCCGGTGGATATAGGCGCATAAAAACTTCCTATATCATTGCGTCGGCTGAATCCTAAGTGAACTGTTTCAAATGGCAAATAATCAATACTGTTATCCAACAGATTGAAAACCTGCGTGTGTTCAATCTCTGTAGTAATCCCATTATGCTTAAATGATTTTGGGGCATTTTCTATATCTGCACATCTCACAAAACCTTTATTTGTGTCAATCTTTAGAAAATAGGACTTATCATTATAAAAATAATTGATTGAGCTGTATCGTTCTAAAGCTTCTCCTGTACACCTGATTAGGGCATCCTCTAAATAAATAGAAGTCCCTGCAGAAGCATTTAAGTTTAGTGAATTAATGGAGCCTATTGGATTATTAGCCAGTTTGATTGAGGCAATATACCAATCTGGTTCTTCGGGATCTGTTTCTCTTACATATGAAAATTTAAATGGATTGTATCCTTTTTCCCATTTCTTTATTGATTGTATATTCTCGATGTGAATGAAATCCAAGTAATTATATAACATTATTCATTTTATTAATTGTTAGAAGAACAAGTAGGACATCCTAATACCGGAATAATTTCTGTATTCTTTAGTTCAAGGCTAAGTGCATTCATCTGGAGTATTTTATTAACAAAATTCGATTTGGACACATTGGCAACTACGTGTTTAAGATCTAATACTGCAAAATTTAAAACACCTGCAAATCCTTGGATGTCAAATCCTTCAATTTTAGAATCGTATTTTGTGTTTTTAGCATTAAGGTTATTCTGGTATAAGAAATCATAGATAGGATTTGCTTCATAGCTCTGTTTTCTCAAAGTGGAACAGGTGGAACAGGCAGTATGAGTATTTGGAAAGAAAAAGGGACCTACTTCATACGAGTTTTCTACAAAAGAGATATTCAATACAGGCTTATTTCTCGTATTACAGAAACGGGAAATTTCATGTAAGAAATGGAAATTGGGATTATTGACTACCGTTAATACAAACTGGTAATCGTCAATTTTGGAATTCAGTAAATCCCGTATTTCTGAGTTGTTCATTTTTGAAATATTTACTTCTGTCATTATATTAATATTTGAAGTATACTTCACAAACTCCTCATTTTCAGAGCCCTCTTCATTCTCAAAATATAGAATCCCCAGATCTTTAAATCCGGCAAGATATAGATTATAACAGATTATAGGAATCAGATACGTATTGGCTACTATCAATACTTTCGCATTTTTAATTTTTTCTAATACCTGGTAACTGTCGTCATTATGTCCAGTAAGCCCAATAATCCTGTCATAGTATTCTTTTTGCTTTTCAACAAAAATATCCAGGTCATAGGAAACATCTTTGTCCTTGTTCTTAGATTCAAATAAATGATTGCTGTGCAAGATTTTTATAAATGTAGCTACTTCAACATTATTAATATTGTTCTTATTGGCTTCCTTCAGTATAATTTCCAAAGTATGTTTCCCATTCAGTTTTTCACTAAGGAAAGTCCATATATGAAAGGAGTTTTTACCTTTTAAAATTAATTTTTCAGATCCACCTCTAAACTGAATACCTAAACCATCCGGCATGCTATAAACACTTATTCCTTTGACTATTTTAGGATTCGTAGGAAAGTTGACGTTAATATCATCAAAAAACTCTCTTAATAAGTTAGATTTCAATAAGTTTGTATCCATAATTTTTAATTTATACTTTCGCTTTTGAGTATATTTTCGTTATTTGTATTTTTATTAATTTCATCATTATTCGATTCTTTATTATTTCCAAACTTGTAAATAAAGAACACCCGAATGCCTCTATTCAAATAGGTGATTTCATTTGAATAATCTACATTTTTAAAATTGTAATTCTGGGTATATTTAAATCCTTTATCAAGCGGGTTATCTATCGAAAGAGCCAATTTTGTGTTTCCTTTATTGAAATCTTTCTGTAAGGAGCAATTGCTGAATGTGAACACGTTTTCTTTCCCTTGTAAATAAACATTTGAAGTATTAAAGTTACCAAATAAATTAAAGTAGAGACTTTCAGATATCTTGTAGGTTATGTTCAGGTTATTGAGAACCTGCGTGCCTTCATTATGCTGGTTTTCGAATTCCAGTTTTTTATGTATTACATCCAATCCATAATTAAAAGATAGTTTTTGTTTAAAGAGGTTCAATGTAACCCAAAAACTTATGCCTAAATCTTTCTCGTTATTTAAGTTGATATAATTGGTATACAAATAATCGTCACTATTTATTATATAGTTTGATATTTTATTTTTAATAATTTTATAAAATGAGGAGAACTTTATAAAGTTATTCCCTAAATGCTTAGAGAAACTAATCTCATAATTATTACTCAATTCCAGATTTAAGTCTGCATTTCCAACAGTTATTAAATTTGAAGCGGCATAGCTCTGTATAGGTAAAAGGTTAACATAAGATGGTCTTTGTGTACGTTGTCCGAACAGAAAAGAAAGAGAGGTCTTATTATTCAATTTTAGGTTTATACTGCTGTTTGCGAAAAGATTATTGTACTTCTTATCTATATTACTATTGCTGTCGAAACTGTATTCCTCAAACCGTACACCAAAATTGAAATTGATCTTGTTGCTAATTTTAATCTTATTATCCAAATATAAGGCTACAAGAATTTGTTTAGCATCAAAAGTATTGGTGCCAGATGTTATCTTAAATAAATTATTATTGTATTTTATTCCTATTTCAGCAGTTACCTTCTTTGATAATTTGCCTTCCAGATCAACATTAAAAGTGCTGTTACGAATGGAAGAATCATTCTCGAAATTTAAAAAATTTATAACTGAATTATTGTTTGCAGGCAGATACGAAAGCGCGGTAGACAAATCAATTTTATATTTTTCAGACAATTTGCTTTCAAAATCTGTCGTAAATTTCAGAAAAGAATATTTTTCAACAATAGCTGATTCAGATATATTATTATCCATACTCGTATTATAGCTTTCATACATCTTATCTCTCTGACCGTAGTAATTAAAGTTAAAATTCAACTTATCTTTCTCGGTAGTTCTTGATACTGATAACTGATAACCAAATAGTTGCCCTTCGCTTTTACCATCTGATTTTCTATAAAAACTTACGGCATCGTTAGAATAACTTTGTAATCCATTATTTTTTGTATAGTAAATTAAGCTGTTGAAATAATTTGAAATAGTCCATTTGTTATTTATCTTATATATGTAATTTGAAAACAGATGACTTCCTGTACTACCCAATCCAACATTTAAATATCCTGAACTTTTAAATTTAATCTTGGTTTTTGTGACAATATTTATTATTCCTGAGACTCCTTCGGCATCGTATTTTGAACTTGGTGAAGTGATTACTTCTATTTTTAATATCTGGTTTGGGGGAATCTGCTCTATTATTTGACTAGGTAATAATCCTGTTATCAACTTTTCATTAACCATAATGAGTATATTATTATTTCCGCGTATTGATGGTGTCCCATTTATATCAACGGAAACCATTGGGGTCTTTTTTAAAACATCCGACGAACTCACAAAAGCGCTAACTAACTCCTTATCAAAATTATAGATCAGTTTACTTCCTTCATCCTCAAATATGCTTTTTTGTGCAAAAACCTTCACTTCTTCCAGAGTATTTGATTCTAAATTAATAGTATTAGCTGAACAGGAAAAAGTGTTATTTAAACCTGCCTCCTTTTCTATCTTACAAAATGCATTGTTCCCCAAATTAATTTTAAGTGCTGTGAAACTGCCGTAAATACTATCATTTAATTTGATTAACCCATTACTATCTGTCCTTTTATTCAAAATAATGGAATCGTTTTTCAGAAAATAACACTCGCATTTTACGCAATTATTATTTTCGACTGTTACCTTAATTTCATGATTTTGAGAAAATGAGAATTTAAAAACAAAAATGAATATCCAATAAATCTTCTTTACCATTTTTAAGGTTTTTCAAATAGTTGGGAAGATATTTTTACATTTGTTTTTAAGTTCGTAACGTCAACAACCATAGTACCAAGGTTATTTTTGATTTCGGAATTAAAAGGGAACATGATATTATTAACCTTTTTATAGTTGGAAAATACAATTGTTCCAATGCTATTTTCAATTTTTCTTACCATATACGTTTTCTTAGAAATATATAAATAATCAGTAAAATTATTTTTATAGATAATTTCAAGTCTGTAGCATATATCCTTATCTATTTGCTTCTCACCATCAATTACAATTTCTTTAATTTTAGAATTAGCACCATTTACCCGATAATCATATAAGGGACCAAATAAGTTTATGTTTGCATTATAGATTTCAATTTCTTTATTTGAAAGATCCCTTGTTTTGTTAGAAACAAATGGATTTAATTCCCATCCTTTGTTATTGTTTATAGAAACAATATGTTTACCATTAGCATAAGATGTTTCTTGATATAATGCTCTATCCTTGATTATCGTTATATTTTGAGGAATTTCATAATTGTTTGAATAACCAACTTGCTCTATACTTATATTTTGTATTTTTTTTATATTCTGAATTCCACCAATATTAGATATATAACTATCACATATTTTTTCAATATCCTGAGAGTATGTATTACATATTGCAAATAAAAACGTGATCATTAATATTTTTTTCATTGAATTTTTTTTGTTATTTGTATTTTTTAAAAAAAATGGTGCAATTAAATTGCACCACTTAATTGGGTACCTATTTTTAGCTCAATGAAGAATCTCCTCCATAACAACCATAACTTCCAAAAGTTCCAAAAGAACCTCCAGCAGATCCTAAAGTCCCTAAAGTTCCTGCACAACCTGAAGCTAATTCTAGATTAGGTTCATCCGTAAAAGAATGATTTGATACAACTTCTAAACTTGAAGTCTCTTCACTTAATGAGGTTGAGTAAGCTAAATTTTGATCAAATATCTGCATGATAAAAAATTTAAATTAATAATTTACTTTTCTTTTTATTTCGGCATGTAGTCTCGTCCTTATGTTTTCTCTTTTCACAGGGTTAAAAAATATATCTAAAAAAATCCCTGAATTTTTGCTTTAGCTTAAAGAAGCATCTCCTCCATAACTTCCATAACTTCCAAAAGTACCGAATGAACCACCAAGTGTCCCAAATGTACCAGCAGTACCAGCACAACCTGAAGCTAATTCTAGATTAGATTCATCCGTAAAAGAATGATTTGACACAACTTCTAAACTTGAAGTTTCTTCACTTAATGAGGCTGAGTAAGCTAAATTTTGATCAAATATCTGCATGATAAAAAATTTAAAAATTAATAATTTACTTTTCTTTTTATTTCGGCATATAGTCTCATCCTTATGTTTTGTTTTTTATTTGGGTTACAAAATATCTGAATTATTCCCTCAATTCCTGAATGTGTTTCTAGCTGAATTCCAAAATATAATTGAATATTTTAATATTCATTTCTATATTTAGACTTTGTCAATTTAGTGTGCGTGAATGTTTCCGATACCAAACATATAAAGAAGATATGAAATATAGATATAGCGAAATCAACCTTTAACAAAGAAGGCAGTTTTTTAGCAAAATATGTTAAAATTAGCGGAGGTGGTATTAAATAAATCCTTGCTTAATGGCTTCTTTGACTAAACCTGTGTCATCAGTCACATCAAAAGCTTTTTTCATACGGATAATGCGTTTTTGGATAGCACTTGTTGTGAGGCAAATAATCCCCTCTAAATCTTTTATTTTAAATCCTTTTGATAGATACAAAAGAATTTGACGATTGTGATCTTCAATCATCAATTCTTTTTTCCATATTTCATTGATGCAGCTTTTTACCGTGGGGCTTTGGTATTTATTGCCTAGCAGTATATCATTTACTGCTTGCTGCAATTTCTCAGGAGTAATGTCATTTTTTATTATAAGCCCATCTGGACGTACTTTCTTTACGATGTCATATACAATAATGACTTCCGTATGCGCAGTAATCATAATAATTTTACAATTAGGCATCTTTTCCCGTATTAAGATTACCAAATCACTACCTGATAAAATAGATTTTTCCTCATAGCTTGGTAATCCCTTATCAATGATAACAATATCGAATAATTGTTTAGCAGAAACAGTTCTTGACAAAGTAGCATAGGCTTCCTCGCAATTATATGCTTTAGTAAAAACGGGGTGATGTTTCCCGAAAGGATCTCCAACAAGAGCATTAATATAACCTTCTACAGTCATTGGATGATCATCTACTACAAGTACATTCATTATAGGTATTTTAACTTTAACAAAATAGGCAGTTTTTCTACAACAAAAGAAATTGATTCTTCTCTAGATTGCACCTCATTATTTTTAGTATAATTAAATGCGGTTTTCTTTTCTTATTATTGACGACAATGCCACCACTGTTAAGGAAACTTTAGATCTCTTCGAAAATTTCCCAAATTATTTTTGTGCTGGAATCGTCAAAGATAATCAAACGGCAATAAATCAAATTATAAAAGTAAAGCCACAACTCGTATTGAAAAGAATTCCAATCAAATCTAATGACGGGAATTTATCTTTCGCAACCATAACTGAACTATTCCAATATGTGGACACGATGCCATATTTTATCGGATTGGCTTCATCACCAAATTATGCCCTTGAGGCTATTCAGTCGGGATTCTCCGATTACATAATAGAACCGTTGAACTTGCATCAGTTAGGGAAAAGTCTTTTTAAGTTTGAGAAAAGAAATCCGACTGTTGCCATCTCTACAATTTGTATTAAAGCCTATAGTGACTATCAATTTGTGGCATTGCAGGACATAATTTACTTAAAGGCAGACAACAATACAACTGATATCCAATTGAATAATGGCAAAACTGTGAATGCGTATAAAACATTAAAGCATTTTGAAAATACCTTGCCATTCTATTTTTTGAGGATTCATAAAAGTTATATCGTCAACATTAATCATGTTTCACGGATTCATTTTAGCAAATCAAAATGTTATCTAAATTATAATGAAGTGCTACCATTTTCTTTGAGCTATAAAGATAATATTGATGCTATTGTCCGGAAAATAAATATATAATTGTTCTCCAGTTGCATAAAATACGGATAAAACCGTAAAGTTCATTTTGCGAAATAGCAAGTTTCACACTTCAAAGATCCTATAAAACTATCAAAACAGCTCAACTCACCATAACCTCTTTCAAAATTAAAAATTACCAAGTTTTTACCCGTTAATTTGCCCCGATTATAATTTATTAAATCAACAGAAGCTTCTAAATTATTATTGAGGATGGGGAAACAATTGCTTTTAAGTAATGTCATTCTCAATAATTCAGAACGGTCAATTCCCGGCTTTTCTTAAAAAAAGGTACTCCATTCGGAATGGTACCACAGTAAACTATTTCCTAATTTTTAAACATTTTTTTAATGAAAAAGCTATTAATTGCTATGGGCTGTTTTGCAGCTGTTGTTTTAACTGTTTCTTGTACTTCAGACAATTTGGAAGAAACAAAAAACAGTACCAATAAAAATAATCCGGAAAACTTTTCGACCAGTGCCACAGATTCACTTGATGTGCCAAATTCCATTCTATTAGATATTGGAAGGGATGATAAAGATAAAGTTAGAGGCTAAAATTACAACAATCAACCAGACAATAAGTTTTAAAGATGAATTGTCTGGTTTTTAATCTTTATTTTTGGAGGAATGAATAACAATTATTCCAAATAAGAATTGAAAGCAAAATTAAAAATAATAGTATTGGTTAATTTCTTACTGCTGATCATGTCTTGTCAGAAGAAAAGATTTGAGGTTGAAAAGAGTAAAAATATTTTAAAGCTTTTAGAAAAAGTTGAATCTAAATCGATAAAAGATAGTGAGAAAGAAAAATACTTAGACACTTTATGCCAAAAATTGCAAAGTGAGAAGAATGATTCAATTACAAGAAATTTATACTTTAAGGCTATAGATAAATATTATGATCTCAATTTGCTTGATAAGTACTTAAATGTAACAAGAAATATCTATCAATTATCTATTAAAGCTAACGATAGCTCTCTTATAGCAAAATCTCTTTATTCTATGGGGGATTATTTTGATAATAAAACACAATTGGATAGTGCATTCTATTACTATGCAAAATCCGAAAAGTTATATAAGAGCATTAAGGATACTATAAATTCGGGTAGAACAGCACTGTACAAATCAGGAATATTATATGATGCCGGAAACTTTACCGAAAGTGAAATAGAAACAGTAACCGCTTTGAGATTACTTAACAAAACTAATAATACAAGATTAATCTACGAAAGCTATAATTTATTAGCACTTACATTAAAGGAACTAAATAATTATAAGAAATCTTTAGAATATTTTGGGTTAGCCCTAAAACAGTTGAATAATTTAGAAAGGGAAGGTTATTCTAAAGAAAGAGTCATTAAATCAAGAGCCTCTATTAACAACAATATGGGTAGGGTTTATGAAAAAATGGGAGATTATAAAGAGGCAATAATTTTATACAATAGAGGTTTACGAACAAAGGAGTTGAAGCAAAATCAGCCGAAACTATATGCCATGTTGTTAAATAATCTGGCCTATTCTGAAATGAAAACGGGTACTGGCAAAAGAATGAAGGAAATGTTTTTTGAATCACTAAGAATTCGTGATAGTCTTGATACAAAAGAAGGAGTTTTATCAAGTAAAATAGCTATTGGAGAGTATTTTCTTTATCAAAAAGATATGACTAAGGCATTGACTTATTTTAAAGAGGGATATGATTTGTCTAAAAAAATCAAGAGCAATGATGATATTATTAATTCTTTGAAATTATTGACTGAGAATGATACTAAAAACAGAACCTATTATTCCAATTTATATTTTAAGGTTAGTGACAGCATTCAAAATGTAGAGAGAATAACCAGAAACAAATTTGCACGAATTGCTTATGAAACAGACCAGATAGAAGATGAAAATCAATTATTGTCAAAACGAAATTCCTTAATCCTAATCATATCATCTATATTAATTCTATCTTCATTGGTGTTTTTTATAATATACCGTCTGAAATCCAAAAATAAGGAGTTATTATTTGTTAAGGATCAGCAAGAAGCCAATGAAAAAATATACCAATTGATTCTAAAACAACAATCGGAAACTGAAAAAGCACGCTATGAGGAAAGAAACCGAATAGCAATGGAATTACATGACGGTATTGTAAACGGCATTTTTACCACTCGCTTTAATCTAATTCAATTAGATTCAAACCAAATGGATAAAAAAGAGCAATTGGTAAAAGAGCTTGAAAAAACGGAGGATGAAATCAGAAGAGTTTCTCATAATTTGGCACAAAACGTACTCTTTGAGGATAAAAGCTTTCCGGAAATAATAATAGCTTTAGTAGAATCCCAACAAAACCAATACAATACAAAGTTTGATGTGTCAGTCGATAAATACATTGACTGGTCATCAGTTTCAAGTGATAATAAAATACACATTTATCGCATAATACAAGAAGCAATACAGAATATCAATAAATATTCAAAAGCAGAAAGATGCTATATAATATTATTGAAAACTGCCGATAAAATAACAATTCGTATTTGGGATAACGGAGTTGGTTTCAATCCTGAAAAAGCCAAACAAGGCATTGGATTAAAGAATATCAAAGAAAGAACCAAAGCATTAAACGGGGAATTGAAAATTACTTCAAGTACAGAAAACGAAACTACAATAGAAGTTATCATATAACGCCTAAAGCATTCCCACAAATTGTGTAAGTGATACAGTAATTGGAAAAAGAAGTGTCTTTTTGGGAGATTTAGTGTTTGATGTCTTGATTGGTTGCATCTATGTCATTCTAAAAATGATTACTTTGCCCTCCCAGTCGAGTTTATCAATTAAATCTAGTAATAACGAGTAATCGCATGGAAAAAAAGAAAGTCCCACGTAAATCCGCAGGACTTTTACCAGAAAAGGGGGGCTTAAACTGGTAATTCGTAGTAAAAACTCCGAATTTCTTTAGAAAGGCAAGGAAACTAAGCAGTATTCCAAGGCATTGTTAGGATTTTTCTCAATGATTCCATTCTCTCGCATGAATTTTATATAGGATCTGGCCGTTCTTTCTTTCACGTCCATACTTTCCATAATGGCTTTGTATAAGTTTTGGTTACTGATGTACACGCGATTCTTGAAAATTTCGCTCGCCACATCTTTGAGCTCGTTGGTTTTTCTTATTGCAGAATCTTCTTTGCTCTTTTCGCCTAAGTAAACATGTCGGCCTTCTGCTTTACTCCAGCCAAATTGCATCATCGGCACATCCAATGGCGAGCCATCTCTTACTTTTAATGCTTTTACAACACTGCAATTGTTGTTGTCGTCTTTTTCAATTAAAAGAATACCTGCTGCTTTTCTTTGAACCTCTGAACCAAGGTGTCCTCGAAGTTTCATACCTGATGGCGCTAAGTGCAATACACAAATAATTACCGTATTGTAAATGGCAGCCATTCTAAAAAGCTCTTCCACTAATTTTACTGAACTTTCCTCATCGTTCACAGCTCCTAATAAATCAGCAATACCGTCAATTACAACCATGTGTATGCCGCCATGCTCATAAAAAAAGCGATCCATTGATTCCAGGATTAAATTTATGCGTTCACTCCTTGATATGCCAACCAAACAAAATGCCTTAAACCATGATGGTGGTTTTTCTTGTGAAGACCTTCGAATAATATAGGTTAAGTTTTTGTAGAGTTGAAATTCGGATTGTTCGGTATCATAGAGCAATACTGCTTGTTGATGAATATTCTCTTTGATAGTAGTTCCCAGTGTGTCAATTTCAATCTCACCAGGTTTAATTGCTCCTGATAAAATACCGCCTAAATAATTGGTCTTTCCGCTACCTTCTGATCCAGCTACACATACTATGTTTCCAGGTGTTCCAATGGTTACATCATTAATGGTTATAAGCGGTTCGGGGGCTTTGGGTGGATTCTCAAAATCAATTTCACAACTTTTCATCACAGCAATGGTATCTTCATACAATTGGTCGAGCATCTCTCGAAACAGCATCATTAAATCATCTGCCGAATGCTTCAAGCGAAAGAAGTCGGAAATATCTTTTTCTGTTTTTTCGCCTGATAATGGTAGGTGTAAACTTTTAAGCTGGTACTCCTTTAAATCTTTGGTGAGTTTTTGCATCGATGCTTTTCCTGTTTCATCAACATCATACAGCAGGGTGATATGCTTGAATCTGTAACCTAAACCTCTGATTAAATTCTTTGGAATATGTGCCGTTTCACTGTTGAAACAAATGGCATGAAAGCCATGAGAAACCAAACTCAACACGTCTTTCTCTCCGCCTGTTATGAATAGCACATCGCCTCGAATGGGTAATTGGTCAAACCCAAATACATAACTTTCTGTCATTTCACCTGTGTACAAAAAACGAAGTTTTGAAAATGGTCGGTAAAGCTTTGTGTACCTTCTACCATTGTAACCAAACATGGGTTGCTCGTTGGTGCTGCCGAGCGCATATTCACTGCCGTCTTTACCTGTGCCAATAAATCTTTCTATTGCCGTTACATTGAATCGGTCTAGAATTTCCTTGGTAATTCCATATTGTGACCAAAACTGAATTTCATTTTCATTGAATTCTCTGGTTTGAATAGGCAGTTTAGTTTTTGCTGTTTCAAATCCATCATGAATAGATGGTAGGGATGATGCCCGTTGAACTTCGCCTTTAGTTTCTCGCACCATTCGGTTTACCTTTTGGTCATTGTCTTCAAGACAAAGGCCTAATTCATTATTGATGATTTCAAGAATTTTAATGAAATCTTGTCGGTCATCACAGGTTAAACCAAATATTTTGCTGACGAAAAAAAAGCAATCGCCACTGTACTCGGAATCCCCGAAGTCTTTGAACTTGTAAATATTAGATTTCTTATCAAAATACAAGTAGCATGATGCTTTTGAATCTTGATAAAATGGGCTTTTAAAGGATTTCCCAACCTTTGAAAATTTACTTCCAAGAAAGTGCTTGAAAATACTTAATCCGTTGTTTGTTGCATGAAGAATTGAATCTTTATTGAGTGACATATAAAAGTTTTCAGAAGGTTAAATGATAGATTTTCTAGCAGGCTTGTAGCCTTTTTTCACATAGTTGACCAAGTCTGATAAAATCAGTCTTCGTTGTCGTCCAACATGAGTATATGGCAAAACACCATCTCTCATTAGGATGTACATTTGTGCTCTAGAAAGCCCCAGGATTTTTGCTGCATTTGCAACATCCAGGTATTTCATTTCCTTCTTAGGTTCTTTTACTTCTTCAGCAAGTTGGCTCAGGAGCCGCTCAACTTTTGCAAGTCTTTCTTCTAGTGTTTTAAAACTAGGTGATTCGGTACTATTGGTTTTGTTTTCCCACATAAGCTGCCTATAAATTAATTAGACTGCAATGCTACCAACTCTCTCCAGTTTGATTATTGTACTACAATTGTACTACAATGATTTTTTTATAGTCCCCTGGCGCAATAGTTATCGAATACTTCCATAAGCTCCTTCAAATAGGGCTTTTGCTCTATTTTTCTGTTTTTGGCAGCTTGTAGGGTAGAATCAATGTTTCCAATCTGAATATTAAAAAACCACATCAGGAGCCCGAAAAATTCTTTCTTGGTTATTTTAGGCTTATCTATTCCCTTTACTGAATTACTCTCATACACCGATACAAAAAGCTCTATAAAGGCCACCTTGTCCCTTTGCCATTGAATTAAAGTCAGGCCGCTACCCTTGGGAAATAAAGATAGCTGTCCAGACATATAAGCAGAAATTTCTTGTTTTGTCGGAATGGCATATTCGGGATTGATTTGTACAGCAGTTTGCCTGATGGCATATTTATTTAAATGGGAGATGCGATGCAAGTAGAGCTGTTCTAAAAGCTCCAGCATTTGGTATTGGACTGTAAAATAGTCAAGAATTTTTTTTTATTGCCTCACTGTTAACAAGCTCTCTTTGGGTGGATTTGTGGAGCTCAACACGATGAAGCAAAACATCAACATAATCTTTGGGAAAGTACCGTTGCCGAAATTCCCGAATTTCAAAACAGTATAAATCAAATTCCCTTTTGACCGAATCAGCTTTGTTTAGAGAATCATTCATCATTTCATCTACAAGCCTTTTACAGGGCAGGTAGTAGGTGTAAAGATGTTCGTGGTAAGTTACTGGTGATTTTGAACCATTAAATTCTACGTCCTGTGAATCGTCAATTTCGAAAAGAGAAATTTGTTTTCTAAAGGAACGAGAATTTACATTAATTCGGGCAATCTTTAATTGCTCCAAGGCATTGTTTAGTAATTCTTTCATTTTTGGAATGTTGTTTAAATTTAATATTACATATATCAACGCAAAAGATAAAAGTTGTTGTCAAATTTCAAGGGGTATTTCACACTTAAAAACGGTAAAATCACCCACTTGGCAATTGGCAAGGGTATATATATACACCTTGCCATTTGCCAACCTAGATATGATTTTAGAAAACTGCCTATTTACAAGGGTTTGCAGTGCTTTTTGAAGAAATTGTGTTTTATGCTGAATTTGGAAATTGAAAAGGAAAAATACAATCCTATTTTTAGCATAGGATGATGTACTAAATTTAGAAGTGATGAAATATATTATTTGTTCAATGTTAATACGTTTTAAATTCAACATCGTTTAGTCACAATATTTTAAAAAATTGTGACTAAAAATACTGTGCTTTGTCACAATTATTTCTATATTTGTGACATGAAAGAATCTGTGTATCATATTATTGAACTGAAAATCAATGGATTTAAGCCTGGTCAGGTCTTTTTGCCTTCGGATTTTAAGGAATTAGGTACTTCAACTTCAATCCGAAAAGCACTTTCTAGGCTTGTCGAGTCTGGACAAGTCGAAAGAATGGGGCAGGGAATCTATGTAATACCCAAAAATGACAAGGTTTTCGGAAAAGTATTGCCATCCATGGAGCAGTTAGCAGAAGAATTGGCAAAAAAAGAACATGTTAAAATAAAACCTTCTGGGCAATACGCTTTGAACAAAGTTGGACTATCTACCCAAGTGCCAATGAGGTTAGTATTTCTGACTACTGGAAATTCAAAAAAAATTCAGATTGGTAAAAACGCTATAATTTTCAAGTCTACTACAGCCAAAAAACTATCCATGAAAGGAGACATTACGAGTTTGTTGTTTTTAGGGTTAGAAGAACTCGATTTACAAAAGTTATCACCGACACAAATGGATAGAATAATGGAGCTTTTGAAACAGGAAAGCCCTGAAAATTTAAAATATAATCTGCGCTTGGCTCCAACAAAAGTGAGCGACTTTGTTGTAAAAAATCTTTTAAACCTTGTAATATGATTGGTTGGTTAAAAAACTTAAATGATGCTTCTAGGCTGGTATCAATAAATGAAGCTTCAAGAATTTCAGGCATCTCAGCAAAGGCAATAGAAAAAGATTGGTGGGTAACACTTTCGCTTAAACTGGTATTCAATACCCCTTATGCAAAATATTTTGCTTTTAAAGGTGGGACATCTTTGAGCAAAGGCTGGCAATTGATAGATCGTTTTTCGGAAGATATTGATATTTCATTAAGCTCAGAAGCTGTTGGTATTACGTATGCTGAAAAGCCTTCCAAAACATTTGTGGAACAATTAAGAAGAGCTGGATGTGCATTTACTTCTAATGAATTAATGGAAGCGTTAAAAGCTGAATTTCAAAATAATCAAGTCCCTGAAAACCTTTATTCAATAGAAGCAGAACCTGTGCGTGCTGATATGCCAGATACAGACCCACAAACCCTATATGTGAATTTTATATCACTGTTTGATCCAAATCCATATTTGCCTGACCGAGTTAAAATAGAATTTAGTGTTCGTTCGCTCAAAGAACCAAGTACAAATCGCAATATGAGTTCTTTATTGTTTACTCATTTTCCAAATAAAAATTATACGGAAGAAAACTGCGAGGTACTTACTATCCAGCCACAACGAACGCTAATTGAAAAAATGTTATTGTTACATGAAGAATACAACCGTGATGAGAGAGCTAAAATGCGCACAGATCGTATGTCACGCCATTATTACGATTTATTTCAACTTAGTAGGCAAGATTTTTCTTCAGTAACTCTGAAAGATAATGATTTTATCGAAGAAATAATTGAACATCGAAAGTATTATTCCAGGCTAAAGCGATTTGATTATAGCACACTTAGACGTGGTAGTATTAATATTATTCCAAGTACCGATATTTTAAAAGCATTGGAACAGGATTATGAAATAATGAGAGCGGAAATGATTTATGGTAATCCGCCAACATTTGAAGAAATCATCCAAGCTATGAAACATCTTCAAGAAGAAATCAATGGTGAGGGGTAAATTTATAAAGGAAAATATAATACAATAGAAGAATAAAAATTGTAAATTAAATTAGGTTCATTATATTTGTGAAACCTAAAGAAACTCAATCTAGACAATCAAGCCCTCCTTTTGGCTGCTTGGTTTCTAAGGGGGTTTCCAAAGAGAAATAGAGAAGTAAAATACTTGATATACAGGAGTTTAGTGGTTATGGTTCATAATCCTCTTTCTCCGCAACAGAAAACCCGAAACTAAAGTTTCGGGTTTTTTTATTTACTATTATCCCCACAATATCCCGACAATTAAATTTTTTTCAACTTTTTAATATTTTAAAACGTTCAAAATCCGT
>JACCDH010513717.1_pt1 | contig 43964 bp, 42 predicted proteins | sample 7442481 | NCBI WGS metagenome assembly JACCDH01 (sample SAMN15323433, study PRJNA562643) | freshwater metagenome | isolation source: river surface water | place: USA:Blue River Watershed | collected 2017-08-15 | reverse complement strand
GATAAATGAAAATGAATCGCTTCTTTGGATCTTTTCATTTTACGAATACGTCTTCCCATCCATTCATCAAATACCACTCTTCTGGATAATTCAACCCATTCTTTCTTTTTTTGAATAAATTGAAATAATGATTCTGTATATTTTCCATTTGATTTTGATTTCATCGGATGATTTTTTTGTATCCAATCAACACAAAATCGTTTCATCATCTCATACGAAATCTCATCTTCTTCCTCTTCATCTGTATTCATTTGTAATCTCCATGAAGGTCCAAATATCTGATCTAACTTATGTTCAATCCAACCCTCTGTATCATTTGAATCTACTTGAAACTCACGATATAAATGATCCATTTTGTCTTCTTCTAAATCACTATTTTTATCTTTTTCTTTAAACTCATTTTATCAAAATCACAGTTTCATAATCTATTTCTGCAACTTTAAATAAATAACGTCTTTTCGGATTCCAACCATACTCACCCAAAAACTCATTCATCAATTGATAATCTTCCATATTTTTTAAATAACTCTCCATTCTCTCTTCTGTAGATATCTTCACATATTCCCGTTTTGGATTCTTCTCTCCCAAAATCCTAATCATATATTCCATATAAACATCATCAATCACAGTTGTATCACCCACATTTACATTCGATGTATAAAAGATCTGATATTCATCTGATACTTCCTCACACTTCACTTTATCATAATAGGTCAATCGATAATTTTGTTGATAAGTATGTTCAATTAAACAATCCATCGGTGTATCATTTTGTAAAAATGAATAATATTCTCGATATAGATCATTTGGATCTGTGATTTCATCCAAAAGAGGACGATGATACCCTTTCCAAATCATTGTTTTATAACCATCTTCAAATGGAACAAAATAACAAGGTGTTGCATGTAAATAAGTATCTTCATGGGGTTGTGAAGGCTGAAAAAGACGATAGATGGGAATCCGTGTTTTCACTTTATATATTTGATTCTCTATAAAACCTTCAATTTTCTTTTCCAATTGACATGGATAATTAGTATATTGAAAATATAAATGATCACCCACTCGCTGAAACAAGTTGTGATCTAACGATTCAAACACTCTCTTCTGTATCGATTCCATTTTACTCTTTTTCTCTCCATTTTCTTTATATTAGATCCATTTTATCAAAAACTTGATAAAATTTAATGAATTTTGGGGAAAAGAGAATATTCACATTGATATTGAGAACGCAATTCTTGGATAGCTTCAAATATATCATCTCGATCTTCTTGACATTTAAATTTCCATTCTGTTGTTTTATAAATCACTTCTATTTTATCATATTTATTTCGTGGAATAAACATGGAACATTTCATATATATATCTTTCTCATCTTTCTTCTCCATATATCGAATCTCAAAAGGATAAATATAATTTCGATGATATTGATATATTTTCTTAGATTTCCAATAAATCTTCTCTTCTTCTGGTTTAAACCAATATTGTCTCTTTACCCATTGATTCATATTTGTCTTCTTCATCACTTCAAATCCTCTCTCTAAATGATTTAAATAATGATAACTTAATAAACATTCTAATTTTGGTTTTACCATTTATCGTATCAATTACAATAAATCTTATTAATAAAAAAGATAAAAACCCTCATTTCGAAGATTTAACAATTGGATCCACGCATATCTACACGAGGAGTGCGACCATTCGGGCAACATCCATAACGAGTTCCTGCACATCCTCCAATTACAGGAGTTCCAGGAACAGGCACGATATAAGTGGTTGATGATGAAGAAGAGTCTTGTTTCTTCTCATTCATGTAATAATAGACGATTCCACCAATTACAAGAAACATGATCAAAAACAGGAGGATAGTGTGTAATTTAGTGCCACTTGAGTTTCCGTTTGCCATTCTTATATTGTAACTCCATATTTTTTTCCTTTATACACCATTTCTTAAATTGTGTATATGATTATTTTCTAAAAATAATTTATTTCTTACTCTTCTTCTTTCCATCCTTGATCTTGACAGGACCAAATTTACCTTTTTGGTAAGTATATCCTGCATCCTTGAGACGCTTCAGACCCTCTTTCTTCATCTTATCTGACATTTTGCGTGAAACAATACGTCCATCTTTGGTCTTCTTAAGATCTTTTTTGGTAAGACCTCCTGCAGTCTTCTTTGCAGTTCCATGCCAAACTTGAGCACGTGATCCAGTTGTCATTTCAAAAGCCATTTTGATTTGTTACCGTTACATTCGATTTTATTTTTTATCTTTACCAAATGAATTCTTCCTTTGTTTTTTTAAATCTTCCTTTTCCACTTTTTCTTGAAAAGGATTCATATCAATCATCGGTCTTATACTCATCTTGATATTCTCTTCTACCCCTCTCTTCCTCTTTCCAAAACATTTCTCTTCTTCCTCTTCTTTCTCTTCTTTCTTTATCTCCTTTTTGCATTGATATTTATTTTCATAAGCTTGCATCATCTTCTCCAATAAATAAATCTCCACTTTCTCATTTTTAAAATCTTTTATCTTTTTCACCTTCTCAAATATCTCTTCATACTTCTCCAATAATTCATCAATATCACTCCAAATTAAACTACACAGTTGAATCGTTAAAAAACAAGGATCTTTGCGATCCAATCTCATTATCTCCTCTTTCATTCCCATCTTTTCCCATTTTACTCATTTTTTCTTTATATTAAATCCATTTTGTCAAATTTTGAATTCATTTCATAAAATGAATTTCGCGAATATTAGCAACGACTTATATTATAAAAAGACAAGCAAAGAAAGTTAAAATATATTTTGCAAACTTTTCATAAAAACTGATTTGTTGCTAACTTGATGGCGAAATCAAGTTTGTTTGCCGAATGCCTAATGCAATTCATAATTCACTATTTTACTTTTTACAAATTATTCTTCTTTTTCATTTTACTTCTTTTTGTAAATCTTGATATAGTCATTTTAATTGCAGAAAGTTGCAAAAGTCCAGATTTATTTATATTGGTTTCCATTTAACCAATTTTAAAAACTAAAAAAGAAAAGATCTGAATTCAAGTTTGAAGATGAGATGTTTCAAAAGTCCAGATATAACACTTTTCTTTATTTCCATTTTATAAAAAAAAAGAATTTTTATTCTGATTTCTTTATATTGATTTCCATTTAAACAATTTTAAAAACTAAAAATAAAAAAGATCTAAATTCAAGTTTGAAGATGAAGTGTTTCATATCTCCCACATAAAACACTTTTCTTTATTTTCATTTTATAAAAAAGAATTTTAATTCTTCATTTCTTTATATTGGTTTCCATTTAAACAATTTTTAAAACTAAAAAAGAAAAATATGAATTCAAGTTTGAAGATGAGATGTTTCAAAAGTCCAGATATAACACTTTTCTTTATTTCCATTTTATAAAAAAAAGAATTTTAATTCTGATTTCTTTATATTGATTTCCATTTAAACAATTTTAAAAACTAAAAATAAAAAAGATCTAAATTCAAGTTTGAAGATGAAGTGTTTCAAAAGTCAAGATAAAACACTTTTCAAAACTTTCATTTTACAAAATGAATTTTAATTCTTGGTTTCTTTATATTGGATTCCATTTGATCAAAAAGAGAGATATAATTCTTCGATATGTTTGAGAGTGTGTATTTTGGGATGATCAAAATGTAAATTATTGACAAACACAAATATCTTTTCAACATGTTCTAATGTGTCATGATTATAACATCCTACAAAAGGTCCTGTATTAATTGCGATGATATATTTCATTTTTGTAGAGATGCTTGCAATATCTTTGATAGAATAATGTTCATCCATGGTGCAAGGAATATTGGGGACTTTTAGAGTGGTGATGATTTTATATTTTTGGTGTAAATATTGAATGAATGGATTCCATTCGGATTTTTGAAAACGATATTGACCACTGAGAGGTTCTGAATTAATCACTAAGATTTCAAGATTTTCAAATTCCGGTTTTTTCAAAATGATTTGATTCCAACGTTTTTCTAAATCCAAATCCCTATATTTTAAATCCATCACCACATATCCTAATTCCATCTTTTCACATATTCGATTAAAAAAATAAATATAATAACTATCAAATCCTATCTTTGTTTGCAATTCATAATTCTTTACCAATTCCCTATTATTTATCCATGCCTCCAATCCCCAGTCTGGTTTCTCTTCGATTCCATGTAATATAATCACATCTCGATTCTCTTCCCATATAAACTCACCAACTTGTTTTATATAACCTCTCTCCAAATAATAATCTATTTTCCATCCCCTTTTCTTTAAATACCCACCAATTTTATTAAAAAATATAATATTAAAAACATTATCACCTAAATGATATTTATTATAAATATGAAAAGATGGATCTTGAAAAAAAGTAATCATATCCTCTTATACAGAATCATATAAAAAAAAACATTTAAAAACTATCTTTTATTTGACTATCTCCTTGAAATACACGATAACTATCTTCTTCCATATGTTGTGTTGAAACCTCTATAATACGACCACTCTCTAAACATTTTATTTGATGAGGTAGATTGGAAGGAATGTCAATAATCATATCTTTTTCTAAAATCTCATGTATCACCATTGCACTTTTTGTATCAATCCATTTTAACAAAAACTTACCTGATTGTATTGTCCAAGTCTCTTTTTTAATTGAATGAAAATGCATACTAAATTCACCATTTTCATGAAAATCCAGATATTTTAAACAATATTCTGGCCGATTTATAATCCATACTTCTCTTCCCCACGCCTTCTCATGTATCTCACCTTGTAAATGTTTCGGTTTCGGATGTGTCATCTCTCTATCTTATTTAAACCTTTTTCTTTCTTTTTTTTACGTATTTGTTTAAATGAAAGCAATATAAAAAAATGATATAAAAAAGGGGATAAAAGGGGAATGGATGGTATGGAACAAAACTCGATGATTCTTGCATTTGAAAATAAACAGCAATATATAGTTCCAGATTGGGTATATGAACAAAGTCGATATTTGGAAAAGAAATGTGAAAGAGGAAAGAGATACAAAGTAGAGACTTTATTTCCCAATCAACCTAAATTGTATCAAATCGATGTATGGAAAGTCATGAATGGAGATCGAGGTATTATTGTGATTGAGATGTTTAAACAGATGTCATCTTTTATGGAATTATGGGAAAAACTTGATTTTTATGAACCGATTGGAACTTTTATAGAACCAAAAAGGTTTTTAGTAAAAAAATCACATCCCACTTTTGAAAAAATGCTTATTGGTATTCAAAAATTCGCTCTTTCGAATCAACCTTATTCCAAAGAAATGCTCGATGAAACCATCTATCATAATGATTGGAGATGGTTAAGATGGGGTATGCGTTATATCAATCTACATGATTTAGAACCTCCTCATGATACCACTTCTTTTCAAATTGCCATTGATTCACATTCAACTGAATGTATTGATGTCATCATGGATGTAAATGTAGATTATGATAATTTTGAAGAATTCATTTCTACAAAATATGGAATTGACATTTATGAAGAAATGCCCGCTTCCGATCTTCTTCAAATCATACACTCCTCTTAATTTATTTCTTTTTTTATAAAATTTGTTCAAATGAAATCAATATAAAGAAATTATATATTTTTTTATATTTGTATGTTTTTTATAAAAGGTATTGAATTTATTCAAATGAAGATGTGTAATTACGCCTTGTTTCCATAGCACCGGTCCTTGAAAAAGTCGAGACTCTGGTTATCAGAAGAGATACGGATATCCGTATCCTCCTTCTCAAGCTGGGAATTCACATTCTCAATGGTAAAATTCTTCTTCTCATTAGCCAAAACGGCAAGAGCCGAACAGACCTTGTAAAACTCGAGGTTGGTGGGGAACTGATCCTCATGAATGCTAAAAGCAAACTGAATGACAGCATTCAGGAAGAAAAAGTTCCTCAGCTTCTCTTCTCCAATACGAACATCTGTTCCCAGATTCCTACGGTAAGTAAAGATTGAGATCAGGGTGTTGAAAAGAATCTTGTAATTCACCTCCATACCCATCCAATAATCAATCGTCTCCATTGAAATCTCCTCCTCATATCCACTCTTGCGAATCAGTTCGTGATAAAGATCCTTGAGAGGATACTCGACAAAACGAACATAACCGAAGGGCTTAAATCCAAGGAAATTCACAACACGACGAATCGTATCCGAAAGAGAAGCGATCGATCGATTTTCAAAATCAGTCGCATCCTCCTTCTCTCGAATCATCTTCATATACTTGATATGATCACGAACCTTCTTTCCAAACTCATAATAATCCTGAATATAGGTAGGCGACTTCTTGTTGACATAAGGCTTACGCTCAAAAGTCTTCTTTGCATCACCCTCTTCCTTAGGAGCAGGGGTGGCAGGGGCCTTTGCACGAACCATCGACATCACATCCTTCATATCCATCATCTCCGAAGAGGCAACAACAACAGGGGTAGACTCAGACATTCGTAAACAAATGAATAATTTGAGATGAAGTGAGTAATGAGATTAGATGATCTTCTTTTTCATCATTTTTTTTTATATCATTTACGTTCCTATCTTTTTATCTATTTTCATACTTTATAATAATGATCTATCTACTCAATCCTTTTGAAAAATTACACACGTTCTTCTGTGAATCTTTACAAATGGAAATTCCTAATTCGATTCATATTCATTCAATTCAAGATGCACTTTCCATTACTTTTCAAAAAGAAGATATTGGAATCTTTGTCATTCATCCTCTTTATCTTCTTAAAAATGAAGATTGTAAAAAATTACTTCATTCTATTCCCAAAATCATACTCTATGTCTCTGAACCTCTCACCCTACTCTTCGATCGACATGCTTATCAAAATATTATCTATTCTTACAAAATTTGGCAAATTTGGACTTATTGCATTTTTAATCAAAAAATATTACAATCCATGACTCGACTCAAACCTCTCCTCTCCTCTCACATACTCTATATTCCTCCTCCCATCCATTCTACTTATTTTCATTGGATTTTGCCAAATTCTACCAAAACTCCAAAGGAGTTTGTGAAGAAATGGGATCAAATTGTGTGGATAGGGAATAAGACGAAAAGTAGGAGTGAGATATTGGATCGATGGGGAGATGAATTGATTTGGAAAAAAGATATTTGGAAAAAAGAAGATTGGAAAGAAATGTTAGAAAATTATGTTTTTTATATTAATTTACACCGAATACCCAAATGTAATTGTTTAGAAACATTTCGTATTGTTCCTATTTTGGCAAATGGTGGTATTGTTATTAGTGAAGAAGTGAGTGAAGAAGAGATGTTAAAATGGAAAGATTTTCATATTTATTTTGGAAAAAGAGAAGAATTATATGATTTGTGGAAAAAAATACAAAAAGAAATATATCCAAATTCATCTATCTATTATCAAAAATGGCAACATATTTATTTACATCCACATCCTTTTATAAATCCATTTTTATAAATCATATCAAATTTAAGAAGCTGATGATACTTCATGAAGAACTACTTTCAGAACTTCATTTCGAATATCAGTATTACTCATCATAGTTTTTTCTCTTTTCCATTCCAAAATACGATTTACAATCTTATTTTGTAGAATCTCATCTTTATACAGAATTCGAATATATCCCATCATTTCATGAATAATTTTATCCATTTCATCACATTCTACTCGATCCGTCTTCTCCTCTTCTACCATCATTTCTGGCTCTGGAGTTTTAACAGATTCTCTCCATTCCATCGATGATTTAGCATCCAATGTAATTCGAGGTGAAAAACACACTGTAGGACTTATCATCATTCGGTGTATATTCCACATATAAGGAGATGGATTACATGTATGAAACGATGTTTCTTTTGATTCACAAGTTTCATGGATTTCCAATTCTGGTTCATAATCATCATCTGTATCAATATGTAATGATCTCTGAAAAAATGGCTTTAATTCATTTTTAGATCGATCAATGATATATTCAAAATAATAAGAGGGTATCAAAGATGTTCTTCTTGTGTCCCTCTGTAATTCCAAATAATCAAAATATTGGGTTGCCATTTCAATCATTTGATTCTTCTCAAAACGTTGATGAACCGATGCATATATTAAGAATTTCATGAAAAAACGATGATCCGTTATTTTCACATAATCATAAATTCCATTCCAAATTCGATAAATTGCGAATTCATTTAAATAAGTATGCAACATACTCTCAATCTTTTCAAGATCTATGATTTGATAACGATGAAAAATAATATTCTTTCTTATATTACAAATATCCAATTTTCCATCATTCATATGGATTCCCCATAATTCTCTCATCCAATCCTTAATATACTCATTTTCATATTCAGAACTCATCAACAGATATACCATGGATGCTAAACCTGATACAACCAATGGATAATTTGATTTAAACAAATCTATTTTGTTTACATCATCCCGAGTAATATCTTGAAAAACAACCAGCTTCTTTTTATAGCCCATTTCAGTAATGTTTATGTATCTTCTTCTCCCATACAAATTTATGATTTTAATCTTTTCAAAATCATTTTTTTTTCCATTTCATCATTTTTACGTCCTTTTCTTTATATTCAACGTAAATGACTAAAAAAAATGATTTCTTTTCCTATTTAAAAAAAGATATATGAAAGATAGTAAATCATTTATTGAATTGTATTTTTTCAATTAAAAAAAAATGTATAAGCGTCCTGCTCGTATTGATCCTGTTGTTGACAGAAATTCAATGGATTATGCCGAACGTGGAGAGAAGTGTGATGATGAATGTGGATTACCTACTCATTTTAAAAATGATCGTTATTTACGTATTTCAAGATCATTTCTGGTGAATATTTGTATGTATGCTCTCATTTTTATGATCTTTTTTGCAGGTCTTATTGAGATGAAGTCAAATCATCGAAAGAGAGATATTGAAGATTCCATTTCGCGTCGTTTGCAAGAGAAGAGACCTGAATTGCTAAAATGCAATCGTTCTTCTTCTCATAATGCATCTCAACATGTGATGTGTTATGCCAATCAGGCAAGAGTATTGATTATTTCAGATTCTGAACAAGATCGAGAGATTTTGGAAGAGGGTAAGTATCGAGATGTTCCTATGTATTTTATGAATATTCAAAACCTCTTTGAAACAAGTAGTGATGTCATTGAATTTTTGCATACTTTTGATGTTCAATCTCCATGGATTTTCGTAGATGGATCATTTATTGGAAATAAACATGATATGATTGAATATCATGATCATAATGTGTTGGAGACGGGTGTCAAGGATGCTCCTATTCCTCCTCATCTAAATGAAGAGGAGATTCGGCTAATAAATTCACAAGATTTCCCTGAAAACCCTCATCGTGTTCGCAGACATCTTCGTGAAAAGTTTTTCCCTCCTGAAGAGAATAAACATCAACAATATTTGAAGAAGCAATTGGATCTACTATTGAATCATCAAAAGACTTTAGAACATATTGATATGATTCAAAAAGCTCAATCTGGTGAAAAGAAGGAATATTCTGCTCATTATACTGATCATAAGGATTAAATCCTTTTGATTTTTTTATAAAATAATTTTATTTGAATTTCACAAATAAAAAGAATGAATTATGAGTCATGTGATTCCCTCTCAGTTGATTAGGCATGACTCGGGAAGGTTATTCCCATAGAAATTAATCTACTGGAAGAACCTAGTTGGTGTTGTTCGGTCCAACTCTATCAAACTGAAGAGCACGAGGCTGTCCAAGACTGTGAAGAGAGGGACGCGAAACACGCGGAACACGCGGAGCCCAAGGGCACTCACGTCTATTGTCGTTATTGAAACGAGGAGGAGTAGAGGGAGCCTGATGAGCGGGAAGCATTTTCGTATTTAACTGTTTTTAGGCAGAAGTATTGTATAATAGCTAAAATATAATTTGACTTTTTTGCTATCATCTTTTATTTCAAAAAAAATGATTCTATTCACCTTAAAATCCTTATTTCTTTTTCTATTTTATAATAATCCATTTAAAATGGAAGAGACACGTTCTGAGAAGATCCCCCTATCTCAAATATTCTTTGGTTTTCACGTTCCGGATGATTTAAAACATCTTCAAGAATATGATTATTTCAAAGATTATATTTTGAGATCTAATATGATGTATTTGACAAGTGATCAGAAGAATGAAATCTTTCGAAATATGATTATTTCGTGTATCTCTCAATCTATTTTTAAAATGAAAATCATGGAAACATTTCAACATTTAATCTTTCCATCACCACGTTTTACACCTCGTCCTTACATGTTTTCACATGAATATCCAGTAGGAGGAGCTCATTTAGCAAAAGTCATTGAATTTGATATGACTTATAGTTATCAAACACATTCAGTTCGTTTGATACTTAATGATTATATTGGAGGTTATACAGCAATGTTTGATTGTAAAAATGGAGTTGTTTTTATGAAGAGTAATAAAACAGGACACAAAATGATTAATCGCCATTTCTCGAATGATCCTCTGATTCAATATGAATCACCAGAATGGTATGAATTACCGATTCGCGAAGATTTCAATGGATTTCGAGGATTTCGTCGTGAAGTCCTTTCTATGAGTATTAAAAGGCCATTACCTCGAGTCGAATTGAAAAGACTTTGTCCTTCTTTCCGCACTTCAAGTGGAAATGGATTTACAGAGACTGCCTTACACAATTTATTATGTGAAATGGAATATTTAAATGAAATTCTATATGAATCTAAAATGGAGAGATCCATTGAAAAAGAAATAGAATTCTTTCAAAGATATTTGGAATTACATTGGTTTATTTCCAATTATATTAATTTTAATATTTCATTTCATTATTCCATGTGGAGAGAATTGTAGGCTAAATCTCTTTTATTTATAAAATTGTATTCATTTTAAGAAGTCATCAAAATAGCCATTTGATAAATATCATAAACATATGGATACACTTCGTTCTCATAGCATTCAGATAGCCACAATCCCAATTGAAACAAAAGTTGATAATCAAATCCGAATTGTGAGATAATCTCATTCCTCTCTTCAATAGAAGGTCGAGAATGAATATCACAGGAAGGATCTATCTTCTTCTTTTGAACAAAATAAGTAATATTATGTCGGAATACAAAAATGACAAGAAGAACATTGAGTAAAACATAGTTTTGAACAAATCCCTCCTCACTTTCGTCTTCATCATATTTCTTGATAATAGAATCGACATAACGATAATACAACTCAGTGTTGATTTGGCGTGTATGAGGATTGAATGTCTTTGGAAAAATCTCACGGAGTAGAAGTTGCCATTCATATGGAAATTCCGATTGTGTCAAAATCATTGTCATACATTCCGTTGGAATCAAATGACATTTGGTTTCAGATCCAGCCTTCTCCAAATAATGATAAATACTATCTTTCCTTGAAAGTGTCATTTGAGGAATCCACTTTCCATGCAAATTTTCATAAAATGAAACAATATTCACATCCTTTTCACTCCTTCGAGGAGCAACATCTTCAAATACCTTCCAGTATTTAAATGTCTGACAAGGTTGAGACTTCTCCCATTCTACCAATTGCATCTTATTCTCCTCTTCTTTCTGTTTCATTTCTCGTTGACGAATCTCTTTCTCTGAAACAACAATAGCTCCAGCTGATCCATCATTCGAAGATTTCTTTCGATAAAAAGAAGATGTATTCATGATAAAAGGCAATCTGCCAAAATCCGAATCTGAATCTGAATCACTACTATCCTTTTGAAAAAGCGATTCTACAGGAACAGAATCCACACTCAAAGTGTCATCTTCCTTGACACCAAAGGTGCAGGAAGATGCGCCAGCTTCGCTGGCGTCAGAATCATTTTCATCACCAGAAATATACTCATATTCCACATCATCTTCTCCTTCTTTCGAAACAACCGATGTCGATAGATGTTTCTTCATAAAATCTGACTTCATGCGTTTATACGCTTCCATAAACTTATTCGCTTCTTCCATTTTAATAAATGAATTGGAATTTTATTATAAATCTTTCAAAAAGGATTCAAAACTTCATTTTTATCATTTTTTCTATAAATTCACGTTTATAGAAATATTCATTTACGTTAAAAAACTTAATGGATTAGACATTCGTCAGATCTATTTTAATTGGACATTCAATCTTTTCCAAATACAAATTATAACATGCGACAATACAATCATCTGCTCCTTTACACTTCTCAAAATCTTCCGATTTCAAATCATCAAACAAACTCATTGTCAAACGGAATGCATCATACTCTTCAATTCCATATTGTTGATATAAACAAGAGAGATGTTTTGTATATTCATGATTCCAAAAATCCTGTGTAGTGGAAGTATCACAACTATGCCAATCTTTTTTCATTTGATCTAATAATTCACCATCTACTATTTGATATACAGGAGCTTCACAATTGGTTGGATATGAAGATGCATCATATTGAGGCCATAAACCATGTATTTGATAATCGTTTTGACACCATTTTTGAATGGATAATTCATAATATTGATAAGGTGTATAATCAGTCATCCAACTTTCAAAAGGATATTTACCAAATTGAAAATAAATATATGAATAAATGGATAAAAGCGATAAAATGGGAATAGTATAAAACATATCCTTTTCTATCTTTTTTTGCTTATATTTTTATCCATTTCGTTAAAAATAGAATGATCTTATTGGCATCTTTTAGAGTAAAAAATGGCATCTTTTAGAGTAAAAATGGCAAATTTTAGTGAAAAATGGCAGATTTTAGAGTAAAAATGGCAGATTTTAGAGAAAAGTGGCAGATTTTAGAGAAAAATTGGCACATTTTAGAGAAATTGGCAAAAATTAGAGAAAAATGGCAAAAATTAGAGAAAATTGGCATTTTTTAGAGAAAAAAGTTGCCACTTTTGCATTTTTAAATAACATGATTTATGAAAAATAAAAAAATAACACTATTTATGAAAAATATCATAAATCATGAATAACACGATTTATGAAAAAATAAACAAAAAAAGACAAATTTTGTCATTTCAAGATTCCAAATTAGGCAATATTTACGTTCGATGGATTCATGCGACCATTCCAAGGATTCTTAAAATCCCAATGAAAACACATTACCATAGTCAATAACAACACATATATGAATGTGTCAAAAACTGAATTTTGTTAAAAATAACATGATTTATGAAAAAACAAAATTGACAAATCAAGATTCCAAATTAGGCAAATATTCCAAATTAGGCGACCGAAAAATTAGGCGCAACGTTTTTTTCAAGATTTACGTTCGATTGGATTCACACGACCATAACAAGGATTCTCAAGGATTTTTAAAAACTTTATTCTAAAAATGAAACCTTATTGGTAATATCATTTTATGTAAACATGCGAAAAATGCGATTTTTGACCTAAAAATTTCTTTCTCCAATTTTTGCCAATTTCTCCAATTTTTGCCAATTTTTCTCCAATTTTTGCCAAAAGTGGCAAAATTTTAGAGAAGAAATGTATCTTTTGATCATTTTTGTTAAAATTGACAAAAATGACTTTCAGACGGTTATAACTGTTTTGAAATTTTATGTTTTTTGTTCATTTTATTATTTTTACTTACTTTTTATATTTCACTTTACCATTTTTCATCATATGGTATTTTAGATACATGTGAATTTATAAAATTATGGTAATGATTTTTTTTTACTTCAAAAATAAAATAAAATTAAATATATATGAGCATAGTCAGTAATGTAAAAACACAAGGATTCAAAAAGGTGTTTTTAAGGTCGCAAACGTATTTTTCAATTTTTGAAAAAAATGTCATTTTTTAATTTCAATTTTTAAAAATATTTTTTTTTTTTTTTTTTTTATTTTTAAAAATGATTTTTTTAAAATTTACTTTTTTTTAATTTTTAAAAAATTTTTTTTTTTTTTTTTTTTAATTTATAAAAATGACTTATAGAAAATGACATTTTTTTACATTTTTCAAAAATCGCTTTGCGACCATATTTTTGATGTTTTGAATCCTTGATATTTTATATTACTTCTTATGCTACATGATTTTATGATTGACTTAAAAAGTCTCCTTACCATAACTTTTTAAAAAGTTTAAAAAGGTTTGAGACGTTTATAACTCAAAATCAAATTTTTGTCATTTTTTGAATTTCAGATTGTCAACTTGTTGAAAGTTTTCAAAAACTCCATATTTTATGGAATTTCGTATTTGTTACGATGTATGGTAATATATATTTTCATATTTGTTAGAAATATAGAAAATATAAAAAATCATTTTAAACACAGAAACATTTTTGAAAAATCGATTCCAAATTAGGCAAAATATTCCAAATTAGGCGACCAAAAATTAGGCAAATTTTTACCTCCGCAAAAATGATATTTTGAATCCTTGTTAAAATAATGATATAAGTATACCTTCTTGATCGTAATGTATACAATAATGTTATTTTCTAAAAGTGTGAAAATGATATTTTTTAGACAGTTTGAAACGTTTCAAATCGGAATTTGAAAAGTTCATTTTTAAACTTAAAATTAAAACTTAAAAATATATGATGATATGTGGTAATAATAATTTATATATTTTTATAATATTGAATAATTTTGTATTTTGATTATTTTTAATGATATTTTACATCATTTGTTAAATATATGATGATATATGGTAATTGTATTTATAAAGTATGTATTGAAAATGAAAAATATATAAAAATGTAGTTACAAATGAAGAATAAGTGTCTTAAAAAAAATCATTTTTAAAAACAGGTTGAAAAATCGTGTTTTTTGGATTCTTGTCTCCATGATTTAGGATTCGAAATAATAATAATAATAATGATGATGAAAGATGGTCATAAAATAAAATGTAAAAAGTTATAATCATGTGAAATATGGAATATGGATATAAAGAAAAATGTATAAAAAGTGTAAAATGGCATTTTATTGTTTTGGTTGTCACGAAATTTTTAAAGAAGAGGATTATTTAATCAAACATATTGTTTCTTTTAAATGTGAATGTGTATTTTTTACAGGATTTAGTTTAAAAGAGGCTTTTGTATATTCAAAAGAACCGATATTGAATACAAAAAATTATATAAATCTTTTATATACACTTCAAAAGAATTATTTATTTGATCATATGAATGAGTTTAGTCAAATCATCAAAGCGATATCTTGTCATATGGAAGATGAGAGTATGACAAATGTGTTAGAAACACTACAAGATAAGAAACAGTGTCCATTTTGTAATCGAACGTTTTCGACATCATCAAATTTGTATAAACATGTGAGGAACAAATGTGGTCAAAAAGTGGATATCAATATAACGAATTCTTCAACATTTGAAATGATAGAACAAAAGTTTGTAGTAATGAGGGATGTAATACGTGATAAAGGTTTAAAATGCACATTTCGGGATTTTATGAAAGATGAGAGAATGGCAGTATATAGAAAGGAGTTTGAAAGTGTGAAAGGTGATGATTTGCCATTTTTAGAATTGCAAGAAAAGAGTGATGAATATTATTTGTTTCATTTTATGAAAAGGAATCCTTTTTTTCATTTTGAAATAGAAGATGGTGGAGATTATTTAAATCAACGCTATTTAATGCATCCAAAGGTATATATGTATGTAAAAAAGAATTTTGATACAAATGTTTCAAATACTTTTGATGAATGTTTAGAAGTGAGACATATGGCAAAAGATGATTGTTATACATTTATTAAAAAGAATGCAATGATAAGATTTATCAATCGATATTTTACAATATCAAAGAATTTGAATATTTATGTGGAATCGAGTAAAAGTATGAATGTAATCATACATTATCGACAAATGATTGTAGATGGAAAGAATAGTGAAAAGTGTGTAAAAAAAGATGTATTATTTCGACCTAAAAATGTGATTGAAGTTTTTACGAATTTTATTCAAACGATTTATTTATTAATGTTAGATATAGTGAAATGTTATATAACAGAGTCAGAAGAGATAGATATGGAACATAGGATGATATTATCGAAGATGATACGAAGTAATTTACTTGATGAATATACAGAGATCATGGATAATTCTCAAAAATTGAAGTTGTATATAAAGAATATATTGGTAGAATTGGAGAAAAAGAATGATATGACGAAAATGAATTTATTAAAAGTGAGGGATCGAATGATATATACGGGTGAATTGAGTATTTATAATAAGATATTGCATGAGAGTGGTTTTATGGAGAAGATAGCATCATTAGAAGAAAGTGTAAATGATGATATGGAATTATTAAAAAAGAGTGAGATGGGATGTATAGAGAATGATTCAGGAATGAGTTTATGGGATAGAGTGTTATTATCGGGGGTTGTTTGAAATGGCAGAATCGATGATAAGATTGATTTTGGCACCTTCTTTTTTAACTTTTTCTTCTACACATTGTTTGCGGAAGAATTCAGAAATGTCGAATTTTTGATAATAATGATGAGAGATTTCTTTTTGTAATTTGGTAATTTCACCATTTCGAATCAATGAGAAATTGTTATTACCGCTATTTTTATATTGAATATATGCAAATTTATTGATCTTTAACATCTTTGTTTTTAATGCAGTTAAAACTAAAATCTCATAATCATCTGCAATAGGTAAACATTCACTATAATTACCGATTTCCGTTAATACAGATTTTCTCCATGCTCTGGGATGATTAGGCACTCCAACGATATTACTCATGGTTAAATCATTAATATCGACGGATGTGGCAACTTGGAATGTGTGTCCATTATAATCTTGAGTATAGTAATCACCATATCCCATTCCCCAACCTTTTCCATAAGTGAATGGTTTAAAATCTTCATAGCATTCAGCGAAATTCATATAGATAAAACCAACTTCAGGATATTTGTCGAAACCAGCAACGATTTCTTCAAGACAATCAGGAAGAATTTCATCATCATGATCGAGTTCTAATACATATTCACCACGACAAAGAGAAACAGCTTCATTTTTGACATTTCCAATATTTCCATTATTATAATCTTTACGGAAATAACGGATTCGATGATCTTTGGAAGAGACATGTTCTTTCATATATTTAAAATGTTTATCATCATCACTATCATCAATAATGACCCATTCCCAATCTTGAAAAGTTTGTTTTTGAAGAGAATGGAAGGGTCTCATGATTTTTTCGAAAGATTTGAAACTGGTGGTAAAACATGAGATTTTAGGACGAATTCGAAGTGGTAAATAGTTGATAAAACAGTTAAGTATACGACGGTTGACATCTTGTATATTAGAAGTGATTTCATTCATACTCAGATGAATCCATTTTTTGTTGATTTTAGGAACTAAATAAGAGTGAATATCGATAAATTCTTTCCAATCATTACCAACAGTGACGAGAACATTATATTCTTCTGAATGGAATTTGTTAATTGTTTTTTGAATCAAATCTTTTTTGGAAGCATTGTATTCTACGACTTCATAAGCAAATTGAATATTTAGAAACTGTGAATTGAGATAATCATGAAGTTTATCTTTTTTATGATGTAAAAAGACGACAAGTGGATATTTGTTAGGTCTTGGGTATTTAGAAGTCATTTTTAAAGATAAAAGAGAATAAAAAATTCTCTTTTTAAACTTATTTAAATTTACGTTCTATTTTTTATAAAAAAATGATGAAATCCACCTATTAGAACTATTTGATTCAAAATATCAAAAAAATAAGAATGCAATCAGTGTTGAACCAAATGATGCATTTGAAGGAGAAGATCCTTGAATTTTCTTGGAAGTCTTATGTTATTTCTGTTGGAAATACGATTTATATGAGTATGATACAATCAAAACTGGTGAATTTTTTTGCAGAAAAGGTGAAATATCCGGAGTATTTATATTTGATCTTTATATTGATGTGGGTTTATCTCTTTTGTGAGCAGTTTATTCTCTATATGGCACATCTAAGTCTTCAAAAGAAGATGAATGTTTTGCAAGAGGATCACAAGAAGATGCGAACTCTCTGGGAAGATAAGATGAATCAGGAAGAGTATCGTTCAGAAGCTAAATATCACGACGGAATCCGATCGATAAAAAGTCAATATGATGATATGTTGAATCATACTCTTCAGATGCGAGAGAAGATTTCGAAGCAAGATGAATTTCGTAAGAGGATTCGTTCCCAAATGAAGTCAATGGATAATGAGATTACACTTTTGAAGAGGAGTTTTTCCATTCAGGAAGATGTGAATCAAGGCTTACGTAGAGATCTGAGTATCCAAAAGGGTCGTATCACCAAGTTGAGGACCCATGTAGATCGTCATATCTTTGAAGAGGATGATGAGTTTGTAGATGTTTCTGATTAAATATATTTACGTTAAAATATATAAATTTAACGTAAATCAATTTATAAAAAATGATCAAATGGAATCTTAATTTAATCAAATGAAATCAATATAAAAAAACTTGAACTTTGGACTTTGAACTTTGAAATTTGAACTTTGTAAAAATGGAAATTGTGAAGTATGAGAGTTCATATAAGATGTTGAAGGAGAATCCTCGTATGGATATTTTTTATTATCTGTATGTGGTTCGTAAAATTGGTTATTCGGATTTGATGAATTGGATTTTGAAGTATGATTTGATACAAATTCTAAAGCGATTGAATAATTCATTTGATGAAATGGATTTGAAGAGAGCGATAGGATATGGATCGATTCATTCAGTGAAGTTTTTGTGGAAAAAGATAGAGACGGAGAAGAAGGGTATGTTTGAACATGCCATTCAGAAACATACGAATTATGAAATGATGTTATTTTTGTATTTGAAAAAGATTCCCATGACGAATCGTGCATTTGTGCGAGCGATCTATTTGGAGAATACGGAATGTATGGATTGGATGATACAATATGGATTTCGATGGAATGAGAGTCATCTTTTTTATGCGATGGATCATGAAAAGAAGTTAGTGATTCGTTATTTCATTCAACATCATGAGGTCTTTTCAGAGAAGATTTATGATAGATTGTTGAAAGGGAATTATATAGAAGAGTTGAATCATATTGAAGATCGATTATTAGGAAGAAAATGGAATCGACACTATACAAAATTGAGAGAAATGAAAATATCTTATTTAGAAAATGAATTTGATGAATTGTATGAAGATTCAATTGAAAATGAATTTGAAAAGATGTATCAATCACGTCGATTATTTGATTGTATGACACTTTTTAGTATGGTTCCTATTAAAGATTCTTTGGACAAATTGTTAAATATCTGATAGATTTTAACAATAAAAATTTATAAAAATGACGACTTTTCTTCGGAAAGTCTCGATCTTTCTGATCCGTCTAAAGACGGATCCAAGAAAGATGAGAAATAATTAAATTAAATCTCGAAGAGTGATCATATGACAAGTAGAAATCGGGACTTGGTGAAAATCATTGGAAAGTGAATCTTCATCCATTTTTTCAATAAATGAATTGGATTCAGCATCCATATAAAATTGATAATAATCTTTGGTTTCAAAGAAACCGCTATCATAAATCATCTGAACGATATCTTTGCGTGTGATTTTGAGAAGAAGTCCTAAAATGGCAATATTCTTCTCTTCCAATTTGGCATATCTCTTTTGAAAATGTCGATTGATTTTTTTAAGATAAATGACTTCGGAAAGAATGGCTTGACGCAATTCTTCCATCATCTCTATATTTTGATCCACTATAATCTGAAAGAGAAACAAAGAGAGTTGAATCAAAAAAGGATCTTGAATTCTGGATGCCATAATGATTTCATTTCGCATCATTTGATGTTCCCAAATGGAAGAGGGGTGAAAGAAGTAGCGTTTAAAATAAAAGACTTCATTTTCAGAACACTCTTCTTTTTCATATTTCCATATACCTTTGAGGATTCGTTTTGCAAATTCAATGACAAATTCTTCATCCATATCTTCAAAATCAACTGATTTTACAACTTTCTCTTCCTCCTCTTCACTATGAGAGCCTTCAGATGAAACTTCTTCCTCCTCCTCTTCTTCCTCTTCAGATGAAGAATGTTGCAAAAAATCAACATCAGGATCTTCTTTTACATCACGATAAACCTCTTCTTCTACTTCTTCTTCTTTGAATTCGAAGTCAACTTCGACTGCCGGATATTCTCCCTTGTCTGCTATAATCTCCATTTTATTGTTCTTTTTTCACTCTGTTTCTTTATATAGGTTGATTTTGATCAATTTTTTCATCATTTAAAGAAATGGAAACGTGAGAATCGAGAGAGTAGGAACGTGATCCAGAGCGAGATTTGGATGAAACATTGATTTCGAGATATTCGTGAAGTATTTGAATGACTTCATCATGTTCTTTTTGGAGTTGATGTAATTTCTTTAACATAAATTCCATATCATTTTTGGTTTCAAGATAGAGTTGAGCAAAACGATTATGCATTTCTTTAGTAAGATTATTTTTAAAAAAATGTATATTTTTTTCATAATGATTATATAAATTGCTATGTTTTCGATAAGACATGACTTCGAGGGAGAAACCGAATGCAATGCCAAATGCAATTCCAAAAATAGCTCCACTTGGAACAGCCTCAATATGTGACCATGAAACCATTTTGATTTTTTTAAGTTGTTTATAATTTGACCAATTTCTTTAAATAGGAAAATGGTCAGAGTAGAATTGTCGAATGATGTTGATGACAAAGTTGATTTCTCTGCGACACCTTTCCTGAATTTTCATCTTCTCACTAACAATGACGATATTCTCTGGCATATGTTTTGCAGTGAAGAGCTTGATGAGATTGTCATACTCTTTGACAAGAACACATTCTTGAGTTTTGTTATTGACAAGAATGTAGATGGAGAGGTAATTATTCCTTGCGGGATAAATTTCCCATAACTCCTTGTAGGGATGGAAGTGGTCATTCTGTGCCTCGCATCCTTCCATAAAGGCTTGACGGAATTCGGGTTTGAGGAATTGCAATTCCAAGATGTCTAATCCTCTCGATCGGTTTGCGTAGCATCGAAGGATACAGAAGCTCCTAAGACTCGAGTAGAGAATGGAAAGTGCATCTGTCAAATCTTTGATGAAATGGCTACCAAACATCTCTTTTGTAAGAGGAATGGTCGAAGGTAGGACAGAACATGAATACATCATGCGCTCTTCTTCTTCTTCTTTGCGCATGAGCTCTCGGATAGCGTCTTGTCGATTCATCTTCGCAGTGAAGTTTTGTATTGGATATACAAAATGAGAATGAGATCTTGAGAATATCAGGTTTTTTTTATAATTTACGTTCAGAGATTTAACACACCATCTTCTCGACGAGGAGGTGGCAGACATCACAAAAGTCCATATGAGGGAGTGCTTTTATGCCACTGGTAGTCCTGTAGTAGATCTCATCTGCTGAAAAAGGGTTCGGATTGGGTGGGTAGCCCTCATTTGAGGGAGGGATCCAGTGCCTCTCGCTGATGAGATGTCGTATCAAGACACAGCCTTCCTCGCGCCCATTGGGAACGAGGTCCATACTGATCATGGGAAGGTTGTAGAGCAAGACGTTGCTGGCACTGAGAGAGAACTCGATGCGAGCAAACTTGGACTCCTCGTTAAAGCGCAAGACGTCGATGTAGGTCTGGATAAGGCGAAGGAACGCCTTTGCGTAGTGTTTGATGATCTTGATGTCGAGGAAACGGATACCACCATAACTGAAGACCTTATCATTCATCTGAATCCGAACGTAAAATGAAGTGAATTCGAAGGTGATGTTAGCATCAATAAGAGGCACAGTCCATCGGTATCGAGCATGGCATGAACCAGTCTCGGTGATCAACTTATCGTAATGAACCAGGTGAAGACCCTTACTAATATGTTCAACAATGCTCTGCATGTTTAAAAAGTGTGTCTTATTTATGGATTGTATAAAATAAATGTAATATTTGTAAGTTTTTTTTAAGAATAGAACGTAAATAAAAAAAAAGTGATGAAAAAAAGATTTTGGATCATTTATAAATAAATGAAATCAACTGTTTCGATACAATGGAAACGCTGAGGAGATTTCAACCTACTTTTGGTAGTCATGGTGTTTTTTACCATCCATCGAATTGGGAAGAATTTAAAACATCTTATGATAAAGGTAAATTAGATTTATCAAGAACAAATTGCAATTATCGATATGATTGCAGATCGAGTGTTCATTGGTTTATGGATCAATTGACAGAAGATGATTTGAAAGGGATTACAAAGGTAAATGTGAATTTATCGAGTGATCATTTTAGTTCTCAAGTTTTTGTGCAACTTTTTCGAAAGTTGAATCCTGCAAATCGATTGGAATTGCATTTAGGCAACAATCATCGATGGAATGATTCACCGGATTTGGAAGAGAGATTGTATATGACACGAATTTTTGAAATTGCATTGGAACAAGGTCTTCAGATCCATCGTATTCATGCATTTCAATCTGATTTAGGTGATGGTATTGCTATTCGTAATTATTTGGCATCTCCTTATTCGAAAATCGAGATGTTGAATGTGTTGCAATGTAAATGTTTGAATTGGATTCCAGTGATGGAAGGAATTTTACATTCCGTTTCAACATTGAAAGAATTATATATCGATGTATATCGATTGCAAGAAGATGCAAGAGATTTGTATTTGGAATTTCTGAAAAATACAGAAATGATGGATCAGATTGATATTGAATGGCCATTGGGTGATGCATATTTTGCTTCTATTTGTGAAGCCATGATAGAAAATCCAATTAAACCATTTCGCAAAGTCCGATTCTATCATAACAAAGTCTCTTCGATGACTCCAATCATTCCACTTTTGCCTTATTTAGAATCATTTACATGGTCCAATCCGATGGGTCCTGATTTTGAGGTGGCAGTATTTGAGATGTATAATCTCAAATCATTATGGATTGGGGTTTCTGGAAATTATGATGAACCAAAAGATGGTGATATCACTTCAGAACAAGTCAATACATTATTTGAAACCCTGAAGAGAAGTAGAAACATAGAATCCATAAGGATTTATGGACCGAATTTGAAGGGTGTAACATCGATATCTTCGTTTATTCGTGAGAATCGATCGATTGTGAAATTGTATTTTAAGAAGAATTTAGATGATGAAGTCCTTTTTTCAATTGCAGATGCAATGATTTCAATTCAATCAACCCTACGGTTTTTGTCGATTGAAAATCATCGTTATTATGGAAATATAAAACACATGATCGAATCAGCAAAGAGACAGAGAAAAATCTTGGAAGATGTCATCAGTATAGGTGAATGCCGAGAATTGATCATGGAATCATTACCTTGCATTGCTGAAGATTTTGTTTTAGAAGAACGAATGTATTACTAATCTATTTGAATCTTTTCAAATAGATATTTATAAAAAAAACGAATTTATATTCAATCAATCTCTTTGGTAGATAGTTCTTGGTAACGAATCTTTTCTTTATTTTCCTTTTTATAAAAAATATCATACATTCCATAACCAACAAACATACTTATAAGTGACATCATTGAACAGATCATTCCAGCGGTCATAGGTGTAACCCCAATCACTTCTTCACTTTCATTTTTTAAACATACGGATTCTTTGACTTCTTCTTTAAAATAAGGATTCGCATGCATGGCGCTACACTCTTGAACCAAAGAGAGCCATAATGCCATTCCATCTTTATCTTCACAAAATTGCAATGCACAATCCTTGGCAGTCAATCCCAATTGATTGTCTGCAATGGGTTCATTCGCTCCATTTGAAATTGCATATACCATAGGTATCATAAACAATAGTAAATATTTCATTTATCTTTTCTACCTCTTTTACACTTTATTTTTTTTAAGTATTAAGATATTTGATCAAATGTTTTTTAATATAAAATATGTTTTTGTGCCTTCGTCGCACTTCGTGCTCCTACGGGTATTGTTTTCCATTCAGCAAAACTACGTTTTGCTTCCGGAAAACAATTATTAAAAACGGCTCACTGCGTTCACCAAACGAAGCCAACTTCTTGAAAAAATAAATTTAATATAAAGAAATCACGAATTTCTTTAAATAGGATGTTTTTTTTTGTTAAAATAGATTTAATATAAAGAAATCCAAAATTTCTTTAAATAGTATGTTTTTGTTAAAATAGAATAAATATAAAGAAATCATGAATTTTTTTAAATAGTATAATTTTTGATAAAATGGTAAATATTTAGATTTTGGTATTTTGAAAATGATGTTCTCTCCAGCCGAGTATGAAACTGATAATGGAACTGAAGAGAGTGAGACCTATAAGAGTAGAGAGATGAATGCAACGTTCTTTGGGAGTAGAGATATTTTCGATGAGATTTGTCTCTTGAATTTCTTTTTGATGAAGATCTTGAATCCAATGAGTAAAGGTTCCTTGACATCCTTCCTGTATATAAGAGACGGCATGATCAGGAAGAGACGGACATAGATAAACAGCACATCTGTCTGCATCACGTCGAGAAACAGGAGCTTCGAATTCTTTAGAAATGGCAAAGACAAAAGGTATAAGAACCCATCCAAAATAAAGTGTTGATTTCATTTTTCTATTTTATTGGATGATTTTTTTAAGTATTCATTATTTTGGCGTAAAAATAAGGAATATAAAAAAGGGAATAAAAGGAGAAGAATGAAACGATTCACGATATTGGGAGAGAGGTGTAGTGGAACGCATTATTTGCAATATGCAATGACATTTAATTTCGAGGTAGAATATGTGAGAGGTGAGAAGCATTTTTATGTAAATAATGGATATGATGAATTTGTGGAGAAGAACAAAGATGATATGATATTTATATGTATTGTAAGAGATCCGGTAGAATGGATAGATAGTTTTTTTAAACGTCTTCATCATGTTCCCCCTGAGAATAAAAAGAGTATTGATTCATTTATAAGAAATCAATTTTATAGTATTCATGAAGAGGGATTTGAAAAAGGAAAAGAGATGATGCAAGATCGTCATTTAGAGACAAATCAAAGATATCAAGATATTTTTGAAATGAGAAAGATAAAAAATGATTTTTATCAAATGAAACTTTCAAAGATAGTAAAGAATATGATGATAGTAAGATATGAAGATGTGAGAGATGAGTATGAGAAGACGTTGAAAGAGATAGAAGATCGGTTTCAATTAAAAAGAAAAGAAGAGGGTGAGTATAAAAGAGTGCTACAGTATAAAGGAACATATTTAGCAAAATATGCAAAAAAACCGATTTTGTTGTCAAATGAGATTCAATATGAGATTTGGGAGAAGGTGGATGTAGAACAAGAGTTATCTTTAGGATATAAAAAAGAGAAGAAAAGATAGAAAATGAATTATCAGACTTTTACAATTTTTGGTGAGAGATGTTCAGGAACGAATTATTTGCAACAATTGATAGAAACAAATTTTGAGATTACCTATCGATGGACACCTTACAAACATTTTCATTGTTCCAATGAATTTTTAAAAATCTTTGATACTGAAAATGAGTTTTATTTGATGATTATACGGAATCCAATTAATTGGATTAATTCTTTTTATCAATCACCACATCATGTGGGTGAAGAGAATAGAGAATCATTTCATTCTTTTGTAATAAAACCATTTCCAAGTTATTTTGAAATGGGTCCATTGAAAGGAGAGATGATTCCATTTGAGAAGAATCCATATACAAATTTCATTTTTAAAAATATTTTTGAATTGAGAGAAGTGAAAAATTACTTTTATGTAAGACACATTCCTACATTGACTTCTCACTCGATGTGGATTCGGTATGAAGATCTTGAGATTGATATGAATTCTATTTTAGAAAGAATTCAAAAAAGATTTGAATTGAAAATGAAATTTCCATTTTATCAAAAAGTGGAATATTATAAAGATCGAAAAGAGGAGAAGTATAAGAAGAGGAAGAAAGTAATTAGTGAAGAGGAGGAGGAATATATTTGGAAAAATCTAAATATGGAACAAGAGAAACAGTTAGGTTATCAGAAATAAAATATAAAAGTAAAAGTAGAGTATTCATGATTTCATCTATACATTCACAGTATCTATCAATCATAAATGGTAAGAAGATAGATACAGATCGAAAGATATATAAATTAACATTTGAAAGAGAAGAAGAGTATAAAAAGAATATCAAATGGATGATAAAACATAAAGGTTATTATTATTTGTTAAAAGAACCATTTTGGTGTTATACTTTATCCAATATTCATATAGATGTAACTTCAGATATATTGAAAGAGATAGGATATGATGTAGAGATAAATGAAAATAATATAAAAATAAATGGAAAGGAATATGCAAATGTGATAGATGTTTATAAGATGAAAGAGATAACACAATACATGGGAAATGATATATTTTTAGATGAATTGTTCGGTGATTTTGTGCCAATTTTAAATAAGAAGAAAGTAATTGAATATTTTGGAGTTCAAGGTCGGAAAGAAAAAGATTCATTGTCAAAGATGCCATTTCATATTTTAACAAAATTATTTAATGGTCAAAAATTAATACAATATGAATTATTTTTTTCTGCAAATCCCAAAGAAGAGAATTCATTTGAATTATTACCAACAAGAATAGTAAGTGAATTGAAAAAACAAAATTTGAATAAGTTTAATAAAGAAGGTGAAGAATTATCTTTAGATTTAGGTTTTATATTGATTCGTAAATTGGGTGAAAAAGAGAAAGATGAGAAGATATTATTGCCTCGTTTCAAAGCGATAGGAGAATTTATTTTAAAACATTCAAAAAAAGATGCATGTTATGTATTTTATTATTATAATGGTTTTTCATCATCGTTTTTAAATTATGTTGCTTATTTATCTCAATATTTTAAAAAGATACATATTCATCGTTTTTTGATAAAACAAGATATAGGTATTCATTTATGGATAAAATGTTATGAATATATTCCTCAATCATATATACCTTATGAAGAGAAGTTAAATTATATAAATGAAAAGTTAATGATGAACATGAAGGTATGGAATCAATTAAATATAAATTATTTTATAAATGAATATGAGATGATGAAAAATTTTATAAAATCAAAACAAAACTTTGATTTTAACAATATGATACCTAAAATTCAATTATATTTAGAAAACTTAAATTATCCAATTCATGTAATCTATAATGAGCGTTTAGAGATATATAATCATTTAACAATGAATGATATGAATAAATTTGTAGAGATATGTTATAAACATAAAGAGATAAAAAATGTAGTTGAATATGAATTAAAAGAGAAGAATTGGTTATATATATCTGGATTGTTAAATCAACAGAATAAAAATTTTAAAACAAATGATAGAAATTTTATGTATTATTGGATTGAAAAGAGAAGAGAAAGTATGCATATAAGTATAATAGAAGATTCATTTATTGAAGTCTCTTCTTTACCGATTGAAGTAAAGAAAATAAGTAGTGAAAAAGAGTTAAAAACGAATTCAAGAGAGACTTTATTGATAATTCATGAGAATTTAGAAAAGGAGGAGATGTATCGATATTTAGAGAAGTGTGAAATATGTATGATAAAAAAGAGTGTAAAATTGCCATTTAAAGGATATTATTTTTATGATAAGAGTGAAAATTATTTTTATTTAAAAAAGAATGAATTTGATTTATAATTTATTTATTGAAAATTAATAAAATAATGAAAATAATCCATAGGAATTAAATTAACAGTATTTTTAACATTTTCATCTTTTTGATATTGATTACAAAGATGATATAACTGCTGAGCATATTTTTTATTTATAATTCTAAATTTAGCAATAAAATGGAAAAGATTACCATTATTAAAAATATAATAACTGAGTTGATTACATTGAATTTGTAATTTTTTAATATGTTCAATAATAAATTCTGGTTTTTTTTGTTGTTGAATAAGTTTAGTAATAAAATGTATTTTAAAATTATGATCAAGATGTATTAATTTAGAGATAGAAGTAATATCTTCAAGTTTTTTTAAATTTTCATATTTTTGAATGATAGATGAAGTATTTTTTAATAATGTTTTATATGAACAGATATAACAATTTTCCAAATATATAAATTGATATTTATTTTTAAAATGTTGTAATGAGGTTGATAAATAAATAGCATCATCGCCAATGACAATAGCTTCAGGATAAGATTCAAAGATCTGATCTACAAATTGAATTAATTTTTTATCATTTTTAATAAAATCGATATAGAAGAGGTCAATTTTGATATTATTGTTTTTTAAGAAAGAGATACTATTAAAATTATCTCCTCGAATGGTATATAAATTGGGTATATTGGATAAATTAGAAGAGAATGTTTCATATCGCATATATTGAAAGAAGAATTTTGTATCAATGGGAGTAATATTTGATGCGATATAATCAGTTGTAAAAAGATGATCAAAACGATCGAAACAATAATAATTGATTTCTGGTTTTTTAGAAGTAATATATTGTGTAGAAGTTCCCATGTAAATACCTAATTCTGCAACATTTTGAATAGAAAAGTTATCAAAAACATAATCAACTGCAAATTTATTTGTTTGAGACATCCAACCAAAAGAGTGTTTTGGAATATGTTGAGTCATCCAAGGTTGAATTTGATTTACATATGATTTTTGTAAAATTCCTTGTCGATGATCATGTAATCCAGAAGGATCATAATTATGAATAAGATAATTGAAATGAGGTTCTGATAAAATAGCTCCGATATGATGATAGATTCTTGCAATAAAATCTTGAAGAATGGAGATAGAATCTTTAAAATTGTTAGAAAATCCATTTAATTCTTCAATTAGAATGGGAGTGATATAAATGGTTTGATTATATAATATAGGAAATTTAGGTAAATGATGAAGTGATAGTGTTTTAGAAGATTTAGAGAAATGAATAATAATGACATCTGGTTTTTTAGAATAAGCTTGAAGTATTTCTTTATTTAAATGTATATTATCATTATATGATATGGTATAAGTTTCTAAAGATAACGTGTCAGGATATAAAGGAGGAACATGTAATGATTCTAATTTTTTGAGCGGATTTGCAGGGATAATGATTAATTGTTTCGTTGATATCATCTCTTCAATACTCATTTTATGTTTTCTATCTATAAATGGTAAATAGAAAAAAATAATATAAAAAATGCAGAAATTTATTTTGGAAAGTTGCAGAAATCGCGAATGAATAGAATGGGTGGATACACAGTTCCATAGGTTGGTTTTGAACATAATTCTTCCATTTGTAAAAAGAAGAATATCCATAATTGTTTAAAAGGAAGAACATCTTGTTGATAAGTGGAAGATCCGTTATCGAAAATACTCCAAACAGGATTAAGAACCCAACTATACATTTTATAATAGGCAAAATGAAGAATATGAATATCTTGATATTGGATCGTTTTAAGTTGAGATAAAGTTTTAGGATCTGTATTGAAGAGATTGATGAAATAATTAAAATTTGCAGGAATGGAATATATTTCATTTTTGAAATAATTGGATAAGAATCCTTCCTCAGGATCTTTATAACCATTTGTAGGAGCATTGGAGGATGATTTTAATTTTCTCACCATATCATAAAAAGTGACTTTAGAAGGTTGAATCATAAAGAGACCTGCAGAGAAGGCTCCCATATTTTTTTGAAGATATTGATCAATCACTTCAGTTGGAATTTGTTTATCCATTTGTAAAATAAATTCAGGATCATAACACATTGCAGAGAATTTACGATTGATTTGAGTAAATAGGGAATCAAGAGGGCAATAAGGTTGTTGTTGATTTTTTAAGACAATCATATCTGTATCACACATAATGACTTTTTTATATTCATCTAAATAAAAACAATAGATTTTGTTAAAAACGCCATACCAACGATCTTTTTGAAAAAAGTAGGCAGGATCAACTTCAAGAGATTGTATGAGGAAGATTCGATTGAAGAAACGGGCAAGTTGTTCTCTTTGAATTTGTGGAACATCTTCTGTAATGAAAAGAATACGGTCATAAGGTGTTCCAGACATATAGAGAGTGAAACCAAAGGTCATTGTTTCTAAAAAGTAAGGATTATTTCCATAAAGAAGAGATGCATAAGCATATTCAGTGGGTTTTTTGAAATGAGGATTGAGATTGGAGAGTTCAATGATATTAAATGAATCTTTAAGATCGGAGGGTATTTCATGGAAAAGACCAAAATCACCACCTTTTTGGATAACTTTTTTTTTAGAATTATGATTGGGAAGACTCATTAATTTAGCTTTATGTTGAAATTTCCATTTATTTAATTTGGAAGAATGGATATATTCAATTTGTGATTTGACATCGGAAGAGGTGACAAGTTCTTTGGAAGTGAGAGAGATACTTTTGATGAATGTGGGAAGACGTGATTTATTTAAAACTTTGCGGAAGATTTTGTATAAAATGGGATTCATAATCGATAATTTTTTAAGATTATCAATAAGTAAGGTTTGGAGAAGATAAAATTGAAGTGATCCAAATTCAGAATAGAACGTTTCTGGAACAATAAGAGATCTTTCACGAAGAAGTGGATCATATGGGAATTCACTTTCATAGATAAAATCAACAAAAAGTCCATTTGGTGTCATAAGGTAAATGGAAAATTCAGCTTTCTTTTTTTTAGGATATTTTTGTAAATATTTGATAAATGAATATTTATTACGATAATAGATAGGTATTATATAACGAATACGGTAAGACATATCGAAATTTTCGAGTAAATAAGGTGAATATTGATGTAAAATAAGAGATAGAATCATATCTTGATTGGATAGATTAGATATTTCATAGAGTTCAAAGAGGAGTGAAAATAGATTAAGTATCATGAGAATAAATACAATATCTTCTTTTTCATAAGAGTGAATCCAAGGAAGTGGTTTTTGTTGAGAAGTGATTTTATTGGTATTTGGGAATATTTTGTCGAATTGTGGTTGTTGGAAGAAATGATAAAAGAGTTTACGATTGAGAAGTGATATTTTAAGATAAGTTTCAGTATCAAATGTCATGAATGGATATATATTTTTTTGAATATATTGGAAGATAATATAACAATTTTGAATATTTTGAAAGATTTCATCGGAAATGGAATTATTTTTTTTAGAGAGAAGAGATTGAATTACTTTTTGAAGAGAATGATTTTGAGGTGATTCGAAAGATAATTTAGAAGAGGCTGGTTTGTATTGTTGCAAATAATCGAGAATGGTATGTAAATTTTGCATTAATTCATTAATTTTTCTCTCTTCATAAAAAGATGAAGCATTTGGAAGAGGTTTAGAATCATGAAGTAGTTTAGAAAGATCTTCTTCTTTAAGATTGAGACGAGGAAAAAGTGAATTCCAAACTTCTTCAGTTCCCCAAGTATATTCAATTTTAAGATTAGAATTTTTTTGATTTTGTAATTGAATAACAATATTGGAATTATGATGAATAATTTTAAGATCATAATGAAAAGAGAGAAAGGGTGAAAAATTGAATGAATTGGTATTTTTATTTTCATTCGAAAGATGCATTAGTGCTGTTTTTTGGCGAGTATTTGTCTTTTTTTTATTTTGAATCGATGATTTTGATTTAAATTCTTTAATTAATTCATGAATGTTAGAAATAGATGCAGAAGTAGGTTTAGGAAATAGAGTTTGAAAATAGAGTTGAAAGAGAGGTAGATGAAGTTCTTGATGTAGGGATTGATATTTTTGTAAGATTTCATCTTCTATTTTTTGATAAGTTGTTCGTGATAAATTCATATTTTGGATGGATGTATAAGAATCAAGTATTTTCATATATTTTTCAATATAATCAGATGGATATATTTTGGTAAAATCAGTTAAAAATTCATTGAAAGTATATTTCGTTTTGATAAAATTTTTATTTGCATTCATATTTCTTGAATGTTATCTATAATAAGTGAAGAGAAATAATTCGTTTAAAAAGAGAGAAGATAATACAAAAAAGAATTAAAAGATGAGTCATCAAGATCTGACTAAATTAGCAGAAGATTTAGAAGATAAATTAGATGGTGAAATAGGAAATCATTGGTGGAAACTGTATATAGCATCTGCTTTTTGGAGTAATGTTTCGACACCTATTAATCTATTAATTACCTTATTATCAGCAGTCACAGCTGGACAAGCTTCAACAGAGAATATGTTATCACAATCAACATTTTTAAAGATATCTGTAACATCACTGATAGTATCAACATTAAATACATTTTTCCGTCCTCATCAACAATTTATGCAAAATATGGAGACTTTAAAGAAAGTGAATGAGTTTGGATTTCAATTTGAAGAGATTTATTATACCCAAAAGACATGTAAAGAGGATTATCATCGTCGTTATGAAGCTTATAAGAAGTTAATGATGGAATATCATAAATTTAAGAATACATTATCACCAGAACAGCAGAATTATTTAACAGATTTGATTTATTATATTTGTATAAAAACATGTTTAGTAAATGATGATAAATGGTTAGATATCGATATGAAATATATGGATAACAAAAAAGAAGAAGAGAAAAAGAAAGAAGAAGATAAGAAAGATGAGGAGATTGAAGGAATCATTGTGTAAAAAAAATGAAGATAAAATATTTCAGAATCCTTTTTTTAAATAGAAAGTAAAATTGATCCATTTTACGTTCAATATAAAGATGGCTACGTTAGAGACAGAAGCGAAAGTGGAAGATCAAATGGTGCATATCGAGCAAGTCGAAGGTAATTGGATGATGAACGTGCCGGAAGGTATAGATTGGAATCTACATGCTATAGCGACACAGAATGTGGTTTTATTGCAACAATTTCAAATGATGATGCATCATATTCAATTGCAGAATGGAGAGAATGAATATTTACGTTCTCAGATTTCTGCGATGGAAACGACGATTCAGGGGATGACAATGCGATCATCTAAGAATCATCAAGTTTCGAAGAGAGATGTTGAATTAGAGAAGAAGATTGAAGAATTGACATCGGCATTAGCTACTTCGAGAGAAGAATGTGAGATGATTCAATCATCGAATGAGATGGTAAAATCCTCGTTTTTGACACAAGAAGAGAAGAAGAGAAAGTTGGAATCGGATATTTCACTGATGAATATTGAATTTGAAAAGTTGCGAGAGAAAGCGACAGCAGATGAGTTGGAGATTTCGAATCTGAAGAAGGATTTGGAGAGGAAGACAGAGAATTTGCGAAAGAGTTCAGATTCACAGCGTCAAATGAGTGCTCGAATTCGTGAAATGGAAGCAAATGAGAGATCAATGCAACAGCGGATTCAACAGCTTCAAGATCAGGTTTCTGAGAAGAATCAACAGATCGAGAAGATGAAATCGGCTCCTCCTGTTCCTTCTCCAGATGAGAAGCGTTTGAGAGATCGTTTATCGGGTCTTGAAGGTGAATTGAAGAAATTCCGTGAGAAGGCTCGTGAATATGATCGTCTCTTGCCAATTTTTAATGATATGGAAATGGAATTTCACATATTGAAATCCCGTGAAAATACATATGAATTGTCAGTCAATGCATTGCGTTTAGAGCATGATGCAGAGATGGAGAAGATGAGATTGACATTGGATGCGAAGAATGAAACCATTCAGCAACATGAGAAGCGAATTCATCAAATGGGTTTGCAGAATCAGAGAGCATTGCGTGAATTGGGAGAGGCCGAGAAGGGATCGATTCTAAAGATCAAAGAACTTCAACAGAAGTTGAATGTAGCAATGTATGATTTGGAATCGATGCGTGAGAAACAAAAGTTCATGGAACATGAATCGCGTGAATCGACAGAGACGAGAGAATCGTTAGATGCTTGTCGCACAGAAGTTGCTTCATTGCGTGATCGCATTACATTATTTGAAAGAATCGGTAATGATTCAGTGCAACGTTTGAAGGCAGTGATTCGTAAGAGAAATGAATTGCAAACATCTCTGGATGGAGCTCGTGCTCTCATTGAGAGATATAGAGCAAAGGTAGGAGATTTGGATGATGAAAATCTTACTCAAACCTTTTTAGAAGATGGATCTTCGGATTCTTCAGATGAAGAAGAAGAATCGTAATCGATTAAATCTGATTTTATAAAAACAAAAAAAAGAATATAAGAAAAGAGTAGAGTGTATGAAGAAGATTGTAAAAAAAAAAGAATTGATTCAATTGAATGAAAAGAAGAGAGTGATATGTTTATTGACACATCGTCCTACAAAATCGTTAATTGAATTATTTAATGGTTTAGAACATCATGATATATATGATATGTATGTGTTAGTAGATGATAATGAGTATAAATCGGAAATAGAGAAATGGAAAGATGAATTTAAGGATATAAGATGGATTTATGTAAAAGAGGAAGATTGTGAAAAGAGTGGTTATAAGAATTTGAATTTTTTTATAAAAAATGGTATTCCAAGTGCATGGGACAAGGTGATGTATTATTTTTGTGAAAATATGGAATATAATGATTATTGGTTTATGGAAGATGATGTGTTTATACCGAAGACAGATAGTATCTATCAATTAGATAAAAAGTATAAAGATCAAGATGTTTTATTGAAATCGAAGAAGACAACTTTTACAAATAAAAATATGCCTCCATCACATAAAATAGAAGTATCAAAATATATGAATAAGATTTATGAAAAATCACTTTGTAAATCGATGATTTGTATTGTTCGTATGTCAAAGAAGATGTTGCAAGTAATTAAAGAGTATGTAGAGAAGTATAAAACGATGTTTTTTTTGGAATATTTTGTATGCACATTATCAAATTATCATAAATTAAAGACAGAAGTGATAGAAGAATTTAGCACAATTATATTTAGAAAAGTGTGGAGTTTAGAGATGATGATGGAACATCCGAATTACATGTATCATCCAATCAAGAATGTGAATTTGCAAAGAGCATATAGAAAGTTTTTTGAACCAAATGAATATATATTTATATGTAAGACAGATCGAATGAAACAGGGAAATCAAATGAAAAGAATGGGAAATCATTTGATACAAACGGTTTTATTGAAGAGTAAAGAAATGTCAGTAAAGATGAAAGTATCAGAAGAATGGAGTGAAAATGGTAAAAAAGAAGATTATACAGATTATTGTAAGATTTTTGAAAATGATAAAAAAGTGTTTTATTATCGTTTTGATGTTCCTTCAATAAAAGAAGCAACAACATATATGCATATTCAAGGATATGAATTTGAATCTTTTTATATGATATTTGAGGAGAAATATCAATATGGAAATGTAAGTATAAAGATAGTGAATATACCGAATTTGTTTGAATTTGTAAAGATAGAGAGTGATTCAAAGGAGGAGTGTAGAAGGTGTTTTGAATATTTGGGATTGAAAGAGGAAGAGAAGAAGAGTTTTGAGGAGATCGTGAAAATGTCAAATAAAAACTTTGATTTAGATATAACACCAAAACAAAGTTTAGAATTTGATCAAATGAAAGATTTTTTAAAAAGATATGTAAAAAGGGGAGAGAGTGAATATAAGAAGTTGATGGATGAACAATTATTGAAATATGAGAAGTTTAAATCTTCAATAGGATCGGAATTGAAGATTTATAATGAAAGAGAAGTAAAATTATGGATGTAATTATCAAATTTGATGTAATTATAAAATTTGATATAATTATCAAATTTGATGTAATTAATTAATTTTTTTATAGAATGAATCATTGATCATTTGAAGAAAAGTCTCAAGATCAGTCTTTTTTAAAATGAAAATAGGATGTATATCACGAAGTTGAATGTTAAAATGAGGAAAGATTCTGTATAAAAATTCAGGAAATGAAACCTTTTCAATAGATTCATGAAGACCTAAAATACGTAAAAATGGTTTATCAAAATAGATATTTGCATCATCATCAATATAGCAATGATTTTGTAAATATCTTCTTAAAAATATAATATATTCAAAGAGAGTGAGATGTTGAGAAGGAGGATGAATGAGTTTGAAGAGAGGTGTGGATATTTTTCGATGTTGGAAGAGATAGAGTTCTTTTTTTTGAAGAGTGATAGACAATAATTCTCTCTCTCTTACTGATAAATCGATATGTAAAGTAATTTCATTCATTTTTCTTTTTTTTAGTATGATTTTTTTAAGTAGTAAGTATTTGATCAAAATGATGGATTGGGGGCGCAAGAGCGCCTAATGATTTTCCGCATATTCAATTCGCATAAATACTTGATTTATGTGAAAGATATGATAAAAGACAATTTGATGAAAAAGAAGCATACTGATCCACATGAGAGTGGATCAGCCAATGAAAATGAAACTTCAAAAAACATGATATCATGAAAATCGCATAAAAAACCTGATATGCGCGGAATTTTGCGGAGACCGCAAATTATGGTAATATGTATTATGATATATTTTTAAGTTTTAATGTTCATATATGGTAATATGTCTATTGAAATGAAAAATGTAAGAGATAAGATAAAAATAAATGAGTAAAAAGAATATGGGATATAGATAGGAGATTTGGATAAATGGATTTGAGAATATTTATGGATCATTTGATCAAGAAGTATCAACCGAAACATATGGATCGATTTCGCTTTATAAAAAAAGAGTCATCCAAAGGAAAAAGGGAATATGATGAAATGAAGAAGCGTGTCAAAGAGGAATATAGAAGGGATGGTTTAGATGTTACTGATTTTGATATTATTTTTAAAAATTTATTTTATCCAGAAGGAATGGAAGAAATAAATTATAATGAAATGATAATGCCAATGATGATGAAGAATAATGAGATGATGATGATGGGATGGGAGAAGAAGAAACAGATTCAATTAAAAAAAGGTTTGCATCATTTAAATGAAGATAGTGATCGATTAAAAGAGTATGATTTAGATTTTCAAGAGAGAAGTGGTAGGATAATAGTGATATTTAAAAATCATAAGACAAAGGATGTAAGAGAGTATGAATGGGGTGATAAGGATTTGTTTGAAAAGGTTTTGAAAAAAACAAATCAAACTTTGTATTCTTTTCAAATGAATAATGAAATTTTATTAAATATTGAGAATATAAAGAGTTCATTTCATGAAGTGAGTGAGTATATAGAATCGAATTATAATTTATTAAATGTGGAATTACATGATTATTTAAAGAGATTAGGAGAAGTGTGGAAACGTTTAGAGAGTAATGAATATAGAGATGAGAAGATGGATTTATTACAGAATAAGATGTTAAAAAATGGAATGGAGAAGATGAAAAAGATGATTGAAGAATCGGATTTGATCAATTCGAGAGAAGTAAGACCGATGCATATATCAGATTTGAAAGAGAAGTATTCATTATTATTGGATGATCGTTTTATTTTTTTATTGTATCAATATATATTAAAATATGTATATCAATATTTAAAATGGGATCCCTACATATTGGTTAAAATCAAGATGTTATATAAAACTTTATCAGGAAAGGTGAATATGAAGAGAGCAAATGGAGATGTGAATAAGATCTCTTTTGGTTTAATGGGAAAAATAAAGATGGAGAATAAACCGAATAATTTGGAGTATGGTTTAGATGTATTGGATTTATGTATTATATGTATGGAATTAAATGAAAAGGCAAAGATTCGAAAGCAAGATATAGTGTTATCGTTTGTGATGCATCAATATGATCAATCGATTATTTATACAGAGAATAAATATTATAGTATTCGAGAGGATATAGATAAATATTATCAAAATAAGAGAAATATGTCAGTATATTTGATCAATAAAGAGAAAGATCATGTAGTGATACCGAGATATATTTTAATGAATGAAGGATTATTTTATGAATATTATGAAAAGATCCGATTTCCGATGGATGGAATATATCGAGAGGATAGTTTGATTGTAAAGGAGAGGTTTTATTCGGATAGTAGTATATTGAAAGATTATTTGAATAAAGTGATTATATGGAAGGTTTTGAAAGAGATTGTGGATAAATTTCCAAAATTCTATAATTTTTTTAAGAATATGGATATGGAGAAAAGAGTGATGATAGAAACTTCAACAAAAAAAGAGGTAATGAATGTCATGAATCAGATGATGAGAGGTGGTGACGAAAAGAATAACATGTTTGAAATATTTGAAGAGAAGTATTCTTATCAAAGTGCAAAGAAACCAACCAAATATGCATATTGTTCATTATTATATGGAAATAATCAACATTTTTTGGATGCCATTACTTTTGGATATTCGATTTATCAATCAGGAACACCATTTGATCGAATTTTGATATGTACGAAGGATGTCCCATATGAGTATCGAAAGCAATTATCAAGATTTTATAATCGTATATTTGTAGTAAAAGAGTTAGAAGTAGATAATCGATATTTTGAATCGAAGAATCGTTGGTATGGTGTATTTAATAAGATATATGGATTTTATTTAGATGAATATGAGAAGATATTATTGATGGATACCGATATGTTAGTGATGAAGAGTGAAATACAAGTTTCAGAGACAGATGCCATTCCATCATTTTGTATGGTAGATGAGATATTTGAGAAGTATGAAGCACCATGTGCGATGGTATATGATAAAGAATATATCATGACAAGTGGAAAGAGAGTTCCTTCGAAACTGATAGAAGAACATTTGAAAGAGAAGATAAGTACGTTGAATGCGGGAGTGATGTTAATAAAACCATCGAAATCGGTATTTAAGGATATGGTATGGAAATTGAGTGTAAAGTCGGATGTGAAGAAAGAAGCATGTAAATTTCCGGAAGAGGGATTTTTGAATATGTATTTTAAGGATAGTTGGACAAGTTTGCCAACAAAATATAATTTTAATCCATTATTTTGTGAAGAGATGAAAGAAATGAGAGAAATATGTGAAGAGATGAAGAAGATAAGAGAAGAAGAGATAGCAGTGATACATTATGCAGGTTATAAACCATGGATTTTATTAAAAGATCCATTTTGGATAGATTTGGCAAATAAGAATGAAATGAAGACAAAAGCGGAGAAATATTGGTTAAATGTGTTTCAAGAAGTAGAAGATTATATGTCAATAAAATCGAAAGGAGTTGATTTGGAGAATGTGATATGTTTGCGTAATTTTTGTAAATGGGAGAATATAAGTTTTAAAGTATAATAAGATGATGATACTTTTTATATCTATCATTGATAGATATAAATGACAAATAGAGGATCTATTAATAAAAGTGGTACATGGAGACCATATAAACAAGTAGAAAATACATCGTATGTTATGAGACCTCAAGGACAATTTATAGAAGGTGTTTATATACCAGTAGGAAAGACATTGAGATGGAGAGATGTACCTTTACATTTTGAAAATCCAACAGTATGTAATTCAATACAAAAACAAAAATATAAACCAGAATGTGCTAAAACTCAAGAAGAGAAGAATAATCGTAGAAGAAAAATTAATACATTGGTAAGATATTATGAAAAAATGAAACAGAGAGAGAGATGGCAATTTATGAGAAAGATTCATGAAAGAACAGCAGAAGAATGGTGGATAACAGAACATTATTATGTAGATAATCCTAACATTTTGGAAAATGGAACAGTATTAGGAGAGATAAAATATTCGAAAACACCAATACGAGGATCTCATCGACAAAATGTTCAACATTTTTTTACTTCGCAAAATTTGGAAAAGATAAAATTGAATAAGGTTCCGAATGCAAGAAGTGAATTAACTCGTATTTTACAAATCTTTGAGAGTAAAATATCCTTTCATTATAATGATGATGTATTTATTGCAAAAATAAACAGAATTCATGAATTTATGAGAGAAAAAGGTATAACAAAATCAATATTGATCAATGATGGATTATTTGAATTTTTTGGAAATGATGAATTGGAGAATATATTTGGACCAGACATATATCTTTTTTTAAAAGAAAATGGTATATTAACACAAAAATTATTAAATCAATATCAAGAATTATTAGCTATAAATGGAGATAAAAACAGAAGAATGAAATTGAAATATATGTGGTATAAATCATATCAATCAAGAATTGAAATATTATTTGAAATATTACGGATACCGATGGAGAATAGAGATGTATTTATATATATGGTTGAGAATATGTTAAAATTAGAATTAATTATGCGAGTGTATCAATATATTTATTATTCAAATGAATATTTGAAAGAAGAGAATATACCACCTGGTAAGACGAGAGAAATGATGATAGAGATTGCTTTTGAATATGTGTATTATCATAATTTAAATTTTTATTTAGATTTTTGTAGAATGTTTTTGGGATGCATAGATAAAGAGATAAATAGAAACAGAATAGGAATAGGAAAGGGTGCAATAGGTGAGATATATAAAATAGATAGATTAGATGGGCAAACAGTAATTGAGAAGAAAATGCAGAATGTAAGAACTGAGAGGATGTTATTTGAATTTTTTAAACAAATATGCTTATATGAAATATTTTCGGAAAATATAACAGAACCAATAGAATTTATATTTGGTTATAATGAAATATATATACAAATGATAGAAATTGATGGTGAAAATGTATTAAAATATATTTTAGAAGATAAAATATTTATCACATTAACAAATGAAAAAAAATATGAGATATTAAAAAATATTTCAATAGAGATTTCAAATGTATTATTGAAATTTCAAGATAAAATTCAATTTATACATTATGATTTTAATCCAAGAAATATAATGATAAAAGTAGAATGGAAAGAAGGAAATAGAATAGAAATAGAGAAGATAAAAGTAATATTTATAGATTTTGATAAAACATTTTTTAAGTTAAGAGATATGTATATTTATACTTTTAATCGTTTTTTGTATCCAAATATATTTGGAAGTGAAGATTTTAATAGATCAATTGATTTATTTCGTTATATAGCAGAAATTTGTAATTTAAAGAATAATATATCTACATTAAAAAGTAATAAATATAAAAATTTAAGAAATAATAATATTGAAAAAGTAATAAATAATAGTATTGGTACAGAAAATTTAAAGAAGATCATTATGAAATTCTTTAATATAGTTAATAGAAACAGAATAGAAATATCAATAGAAATGATTAGAATTATGATCAAATTAAGAAAAAAAGATTATTCAAAATTTTGGGATGTTTTTTTAAGTTCAATGAATACTCTTCGTAAAGAAGTTTTTAGAGAGATAAGTATAGATTTGGTTCCACCAAAATCAAATTTATATATAGATCGGTTTATACCTATTCAATTTAATAAAGTTTGGTGACAATATTATTAATTGTTTGATTAAAGAGAATGTTAAATTGTAAAGCTTTATGAATTTGAGTATTGATAATTTTACGTATAATTTCTTTTTTGTGAATATATTTAGATATAATAATTTTGTCTTTTGTATTTTGAATAATATTTTTGTAATCATTATGTAATAAAGTATGTATGTAATGAATAAAAGAAGATGGTATATTATTTTTTATAAATGAATGTATAAAAATAGGTTTATTTGATTTAGATAATAATTCTAAATTTGTACAAATAGAATATAATGGACGAATAAAATGATTATTTTGAATATCTTTAAATTGATGTGCCATAATATCAATTTGGATAATATTTTTAACTCTACGTGGAGATTTTTTTATTTCAACCTTTTTATAAAAGAAAGATATAATATAAAGGAATTGAATAAAAGGTAATGTTGAAATAATAGGAACTGTCATAGAGAAAGAACCATTTTTATTTTGTATAGATAATATCAAAAATAATATATGAATAAGTATGTTTGATATATAAGTAGGATAATTTTTAAAGAGTAAGTTATATTTTAAATATTTAGTTAATGCAATATGAATATAATCTATTTTTTGTAATTTAAGATATTTAGTAATTTCCAAAATATTAAAGAATGAAAATGGATAAGACATATAATTTAAAAAATCATGAAGAACATTATGATTAGGTGTTGAATATTTGTTAGTAATAGGTATAATTTTTATATTTGACAAATTTATATTTTTTTTTGTAAAAGATTTTTTTAATAATGGGAAAAAAAAATTAATTTTTTTAAAAGATGGATATTTTTGAATCAATTCGATAAGATTATGAATAGTGCTAATTTTTTTTGTATGACGTGCTAAATATAATATACGAATTGATTTATTTTTTAAAGAGTGTTGATGAAGTAAATAATTTTTTAGAAATGTAAAAATATAATTATTTCGATGTTCATTTTTTTCAAAAAAAATATTTAAAATATTTTGTGTATTTTCATCAAATGAGATATGAAGATCAGTAAATATTTTTTTTAGAGTATTGAAAGTATCTTTATTCTCAAAACTATTTGAAATAATAAAATTAGGATCTAATCTATCAATATTATCTTTATCATGAATAAGATAATCTTCATATTCATCATATTCTTTGATAAATCCATATTTGGTCATATTTTTGACAGGTTTATCGGATGTTTGTAGTTCAAATTGTAAATCGGTTATTTTTAAAGTAGGTTGAGGAAGAGTAAATGATTCCTGAGTCAGTTTGGTGGATAAAACATTTTTGAGGGCTTCTTTTATTTTTGCGCTTTCCATTTTATCAATTTTAGAAATAGATTGTTTGCGAATAAAGATGTATTGTTGGGATTGTTTGAGAATTTCAATTTGTGTATCTTTTAATTCAGTGAAAAGTTGAATGGTTTTATGAAATTCATCAATATTTTTATTAAAATTCTCAGATTGGTAGATAAAGAGGATTCCATTTGATTTTAAGAGATTGAAAGTTAATATTAATTGAGAGAAGAGATCGTCTGACATATCGTCATAGAAGATGATGATATCAAATTCAATTTTTTGTTTTGAGAATTCAATTAAAATATCATAAGATGCATGATTATAAAGATGAATATTTCCAGTAGATGATGGAAGAGGTTGATTTGAATTAGAGTTAGAGTTAGTGTCACATAAATTAATAGAATACATATGAGAATCTTTATGAGTAAGGATATACGATTTGAAGAAATCGATATTAAAATGGTGTGTGCAACCTACTTGAAGAACATTGATTTGTTTGTCAATGAATGGAGTCATATAATGAAAATAATTGATATCCCAATCATGAGTATCTTTAGAATTCATGTTTCTAAAGATAGATGATAAAAAAAATGAGAGAATGGTTTTTAAAATGATAGATTGGGGGCGCAAGAGCGCCTTATTTATTTCCGCATATTCAATTCGCATAAATACTTGATTTATGTGAAAGTTATGATAAAAGACGATTTGATGAGAACAAGCATACTGATCCACGGATGGTGGATCAGCCAATGAAACAAACTTTAAACAAAACATCATAAAAATGATATAAAGAACCTGTTATGCGTGGACCTCTCGCGGAGGCCGGAATTTTCATAAAGTGATATATAATTATCCAATATAAATTACCATAATGGTAATGATTTACATGAAATTCTTGAAAAGGAAATCAGCAACTCTTTCACAATCGGATTGTTTATATCCATAGAAGATGTTCTTTTGAAATCCGATCGGTCCAATTGAAATTCTGCATGGATATCCCTTACTTGGTGGTGTATAAATATCCATTTCAGTGATGGATGAACTATGAAAGTATTGAGATGATTCTGATTTCTTGACCTGAAGGATATTATAATGAGTATGTGGAATAACTCGGAAGGTAGTGGGATCTGCTACATCAGTGATTGAAAGCTCTTTCGTCTCCATTTTTTGTTATTACTTATTTCTACATCATTTATCATTATTTTTTTAAATATAGTTTTATTTTATAAAATGGTCTTATTGAATTAAGACATTTGTTTCAGAGCTCGTGCAAGAAGAATGCCTCTTTCATAATTGCTATGATTTTGTTTAAAAATGCGCATCATTCGTTGTTGTTCAGTTTCTGTAGGATTTCTGCTAAAAACGAACATTTCATCTTCGGTATCAATACAGAAAATAACATTTACGATGCATTTTCTACGTCTGCTCTCTTCAAAACTTGTTACAGGAAGTAGAATGCATGGTTCAATAT
>JACCDH010613900.1_pt1 | contig 44097 bp, 41 predicted proteins | sample 7442481 | NCBI WGS metagenome assembly JACCDH01 (sample SAMN15323433, study PRJNA562643) | freshwater metagenome | isolation source: river surface water | place: USA:Blue River Watershed | collected 2017-08-15 | reverse complement strand
GCGAGACGCCGAGCGCGATCAGCTTCGGGATGAAGGACAGCGTGGCTTCGTTGATCGAGGTCGCCGCCTGGATCACGCCAATGAACAGGCCGACGCCGAGCGCGGCCAGCAGCAGCGGGCCGGAGATCAGCAGCACGGTCCACAGCGCATTGCGGCCGATGTCGACGACGGTGGCGATTTCCATGGCAGGGGTCCTTGGTTATTTTTCCGGTTCAGGGCATCGCGAAGCTGTTCGCGAGGGAGCCCATCAGCATGCTCCAGCCGTCGACCAGCACGAACAGCATCAGCTTGAACGGCATCGAGATCATCATCGGCGACAGCATCATCATGCCCATCGACATGAGCACCGACGACACGATCAGGTCGATCACGACGAACGGGATATAGATCAGGAAGCCGATCGTGAAGGCGCTCTTCAGTTCCGAGGTCACGAAGGCCGGCACCAGCGTCGTGAAGGGCACCGATTCCGGCCCCTCCAGTTCATTCTTGTTGCGCGCGATCTCCATGAACATCGCGATGTCTTCCTCGCGCGTCTGCGCCATCATGAAGCCGCGGATCGGCTTCTCGGCGTTCTCCAGCGCCTGCTCGAAGGCCATGCCCTGATTCATGTAGGGGAGGATCGCGTTGTTGTACACGTCGCTCATCACCGGCTGCATGATGAACAGGGTCAGGAACAGCGCGAGGCCGGCCAGCACCTGGTTCGGCGGCGTCTGGCCGGTGCCGAGCGCCTGGCGCAGGATGGAGAACACGATGATGATGCGGGTGAAGGCGGTCATCATCAGCAGCATCGACGGCAGCAGCGTAAGCACTGTCATCAGCGCCAGCAGCTGCAGCGTCAGGCTGTACGATTCGACGCCGCCCTTGCCGGTGGCGACCGTCACGGCGGGCATGCCCTGCGCGAGCGCGGCGGCGGGAAGCAGCGCCGGCAGCGCCAGCAGCAATGTGAAGAGGAGACGGCGCGTCATGGTCAGGCCTTGTCCTTGTTCTGTGCCGCTTTCAGCATCTCCGACAGGCGGCGCGCCAGCGGCGTCAGCGAGTTCGCGCCGTCATGGCCTTCGGCCTGCGGCGTCGATTCGGCGATCACTTCCTCGGCGGTCAGCGGGAAGGAAGCGAGGTGATTGATCTGTTGTGGCGACACGCCGACCAGGATGTCCTGGTCTTTCACGCGCAGCAGCACCACCTTCTGGCGCGGCGCCAGGGAAATGGCCTCGATGATGCGCAGCTTGCGCTGGGCGTTGCCGAGCAGGCTGCCGCCCTGCATGCGCTTGAGCACGTACAGCACGCCTCCGAGCAGAGCGAGGACGATCGCGAAGTTCATCGCGATGTACAGCCAGTTGGAGGAGGCCATGACGTGTTTCCTTGTTTCGTTCGGTTTACAGGTTCTTCATGCGGTCCGACGCCGGCACCACGCGCGTCAGGCGAATGCCGTAGCGGTCATTGACCAGCACGACCTCGCCCTGCGCGACGACGGTATCGTTGACCAGCAGGTCCAGCGGCTCGCCGGCGATGCGCTCGAGCTCGACGACGGAGCCCTGCGTCAGGCGCAGCAGGTCGCGGATCTTCATTTTAGTGCGGCCGACCTCTACCTTGATCGCCACCGAGATGTTCTGCAGCACCTCGGGATTGATGTGGTGGTTCGGCATCGCGCCGGCCTGCGGGTCGGCGACTGCGTTGTCCTGGACGGTATCGTTCATGGTGCTTCCTCGGTCGTTACAGCGTTTCGGGGCTGGTCGCGCGCTCGATGCGGACCGCGACGTTCGGGCCGGACATGCCGACCTGGCATTCGAAGGCGGGCAGGCCGCCGATGATCATGGTGGCCAGCTCGGGCTTCTTGAAGAACAGCAGGTCGCCTTCCTTCAGGTTCTGCACGCGTTCGTAGTGGTCGACCACGGTGCCCAGCAGTACCTGGATGTCGAGCAGCGAGTCGCCGACCGCGGTGGTCAGCTCATTGCGCCACTTCTGGTCCGATTCCTCGCTGCCGTCGGCCTGCACGCGGTTCCTCAGCAGGTCGCGCAGCGGCTTCAATGATGCGTAAGGGTAGACCAGGTCGACGAAGCCTTTCACGCCGCCGGCGCTCTCGGTCTCGAAGCGCGACATGATCACCAGGTCGTTCTCGTCGGCGATCTGCGCGAACTGCGGGTTGATCTCGGAGCCCACATGGTCGAAGTCGACCGGCAGCAGCGGCGCCCACGCTTCCCGCAGCGAGCGGAAGAACACCTCGAGGATGATCTTCACGATGCGCGACTCGGTCGGCGTGAACATGCGCGTCGGCGGCAGCCAGTTGGCGGGCAGGGGCTCGCCTTCCTTGTCGGTCGCACGGCGGCGCGGCGTGCCGGGCATGCCCGAGCCGGTGCCGCCGAAGAAATTGTCGAGCGCGGAAAAGACCAGCGTCGGCTCGATCGTCACCAGCGAAAACCCGCGCAGCGGGTTGATGCGGATGGTGTTGACCGCCAGCGGCGGGCGCAGGTCTTTCAAATAGTCGCCGAAGCGCACGATCTGCGCGCGCGACGGGTTGATGCGCGGGCTGGTGCGCAGCACTTCCATCAGGCCGAGGCGGAACAGGCGCACGAAGCGCTCGTTGATCATCTCGATCGACGAGGTGTTCACGCCCAGCGTGCTGTCCTCGCTGGCCAGGTCGTGCTTCTTGACCCGCGTGGTCAGGTTCAAGCCGGTGTCGACCGCGATGGTGCCGTCGTCGATGCCCTTGGCCAGGGCCGCAAGCTCTTCCGGCGACAGCAGGTTGGTCATATCAGCCATGGCGTCAGTCTTCCCTGAGTGTCGGTGCCGTTACTGGACGACGAATTCGCTGAACATCACTTCCTCGATGCCGCCGAAGCCTTCGTATTTCTCGAGCAGCGAGTTGATGACGACGCGGACCTCTTCGGCCATCTGCTTGCGGAAGTCCGGGTCCTTCAGGTCGGCCTCGGTCTTGGTGCGCATCACGTCGAGGATGCCGGCGCGCAGCGCGAGCTCGTGCGTCTTCACGTTCTTGATCACGCGGTCATCGTAGTGGGTCATGATGGTCAGCGTGACTTGCATCACCTTGCGCGTGCCGGCCAGGTTCGACAGCAGCGGCTTTTCGAGCGAATAGTAATTGAACTTCCAGCGGGCGTTGTCCGCTTCCGGCGAGACCAGCTCCTTCGCCGGCGCTTCAGCACCCGGCTTGCCGTGCGCGTCAGCCGCGGCGCCATGCGCGTCGGCCGGTGCGCCATGGCCGTCACCGTGGCCTTCGCCGCCATGCTCGCCCTCGAGCTTGTCGAGTTGCGCATCGACCGCTTCCTTCGCCTGTTCCTTCTTCGAGAAGAAACCGGTGGCGACCAGGGTGCCCGCGACAGAGGCGCCGATAATGAGTAGCACGGCCACGACCATCAGGATGATCTTCAGGAGCGGACCTTTTTTCTTCGGTTCGCCTTCCGCTTGTCCCTCGGGTGCTGCTGCAGCTTCTTCAGCCATCACATCCTCCAGCTATCAAGACTACTTGTGTGTTTCGGTCAAACCAGCACGTCCAGCCCGTCGTCCGACGCTTTCATGCCGGGTGCCGGAGGCAAGCCGGCCGAAGCCGGGGTTTCGCCGCCGGAGCGTTTTGCGCCGATGCCGGCCATCCCGGGGGAGGACTTGCCGGGTGTCGGATTTCCGCCACTTTGGCTATCTTGCCTTACGTTAACATCCACTGAAGCAACCTCCATGCCAAGCTGTGCCAATACTTCCTTCAGCTTCGGCAGGCCGTTCACGATCAGGTCGCGGGTGCCGGCTTCGCTGGCATGGAAGCTGGCCTGCAGCTGGCCCTGATTCATTTTCAATTCGATATCGATCTTGCCAAGGTCGATCGGACGCAGCGCCATCTCGACCTTCCAGTCGCCTTTGGCGATTTGCGCCGCTAGCCGCTGCCCGAGCGCCTCGCCCAGCCGTTGCGACAACTTGTCGTACTGCTCGGCGCGCTGCTCGATGTCGCTGCGCTGCGCGGACTGGCTGCCGTTGGCCGACTGGCCATTGTCATTGCCGGACAGGCGGCCTTCCGGCTGCCGATGCTGCAGCAGCGCCTGCAGGTCGCCTTCGGGCAGGGCAGTGTCGAGGCTCAGGGTCTCGGCCAGCGTTTCGGTGTCGGCGGCGGCCGGTGCCTCCGCGGCCGCGGCCAGCTTCGGCAGCGCATCGGCCGCCTTCTCGGCACGCTGGGTCGCCTGCTTCATCTGCACGCGGCGCGCGAACTGGCTGGCCTCGCCTGCGCCCAGGATCAGGCTGGCGGCCAGCGACTGCCGCGCCGACTCCGGATGGGCGGCCTGTTCGACTTCGGCGGCCTTGGCGGCGTCGGCCTGCGGCGGCATTTCGCGCACGCCGTTCAGGCCGAACATCATGGTTTTCAGCGGCCCGCTGCCGGCGGCCGGCGATTCGTCGCCCAGCGTCCAGCGGATGCGCGCGTCCTGGCCCAGTTCGAGCGTATTGGCCTGCTCGGCAGACAGGTCGGTCGCTGCGTCGGCTTGCGCCTGCAGCGCTTCCTTCGCGCGCAATCCTGCGGCTGCCAGTACATCGGCGGCCGTCGCTTCGGCTCCGGCCTGCGCGGTGACGGCGGCCTTCAGGGAATCTGCGGCCGCGTCAGCCGCCTTGCGGCCGAATATCATCGCCAGCGCTTCTTCATCCATGCCCTGCGAGCGCGCGAAGGCCATCAGGCTTTCGTCGCTGGTGGCCGGCTCGGTGGTGGTGATGATATGGACGGACGGCCCCAGCACTTCCGAGGCCAGGCCCTGCGCTGTCGGAGAGGTCTTGCCGTCAGCGGCTGCCGGGGCGGCAAGAACTTGCCCCGGGCCGCCGTCCATCAGCGCGCCGAACAGTCCGGCGAACTCGCTGGAAGGGTCGGCGGCAGGACCGCCATGTTTGCCCGAATGGATTGATTTTTCAGGCCTTTTTATCGAATGGGCGGCCTGATTTGACGAATTGAGTACCGAAGTCATCGGGTTTCGCATCCTTGGCGTTAAAGAGGTTGCGCCATGTAATGCAAGAACCGTGTCAGGTGGGCAGCGGCGGGGCGCAGGCAAAAAAAATCCCGCTGCGTCGCCGCAGCGGGAGCTTCAGGTGTCGTCTGGCCCGCGGGCCGCCGGCCTCCTTAGTTGAGGACGAGCTTGCGCTGCGAAGGCGGCACCAGCTGCGGCACCATGGCCCACGCGCCGCGGATCTCGCTCATCAGGTTGTGCACCTCGTCCAGCGCCTCGAGGTCGTTGTGCGCGTTCACGTGGAACAGGCGGCGGGTCACGTAGTTGTACAGGTCGTTCAGGTTGCGCGCGATGTCGCCGCCCTTGTCGAAATCCAGCGCGCCCTGCAGGCCGACCACGATGCGGCCGGCACGTGCCAGCGCTTTCGATTTTTCGCCGATCATGCCGTGCTCGATGTGGCCGCGGGCCGTCGACAGGCTCTCGATCAGGCCGTCAAACAGCATCTGTATCAGCTGCACGTTGTCGGCGCCGGTCACGCCGGTGGTCACTTTCACGTCGCCATAGCTGGCCAGTGCACGTTGTCTCAGGTTCATGGTCTGTCGCTCCAGATGGATCATTGCGTCAGACCATGTATCGGCAGTACGGCGACAAGCTTTAGCGCTTCGTCATGCGGAGATTTTCATAGCGAAAAGGCGGCAATTTTCTGCCGCCCTTGTTGAGCGAAGGTTGATGCCGCGCGCGGCGTTCGTCAGGCCGCAGGTTTGGGCTCGGCGGCCATCGAAGGCGGCATGTCTTCCGCTGCCAGGGCCGCGCCGTCATCGGCGGCGAGCGGCTGTGCGGCGCCGGTCTCGACGGCCATTGCGTCAGCGTTGTTCGTGATCGCGGGAGCAAAGCTTTCCATTGCCTGCGGCGCCGGCAGCGCGGCGACGGCGTTGTCGCCTGCTGAAGTTTCCTGCGGCGCCGATCCGTCCATGGCGTCGCCGAGGTCGTCGGCCGCTTCCTCGGCAGCGAAGTCGGGTTCGGGGCGGTCGAGGTGCGGCAGCAGCGTGGCCGACAGCGGATGCGCGGGCAGGCCGGTGGCCGCGAACAGCGCATCGCCGATCATGTCGATCTGCTGCCGTATGGTTTCCTGTCCTTCCTCGGGCGTGCGGGCGATCGCGAAGCCGGCGCGGTAAATGCCGGACGCGAATTCATGCGGTATCCATGATTCGATCTCGCCGCGCAGCGTCGGCACCATGCGCTCGCAGCGGATCGGGCTGGCAAAGCCCTCGCGCGCGTCCAGCTTGCCGTCCTCGAACAGCAGCTCCAGGTGCTTCTGCAGCACGATCTCGTAGCGCGGGCGCATGGCCGCGATCTTCTTCTGGTCCCAGCCCGGCATCGGCACGCCGATCAGCGCGTCCCACAGGTTCTTGCCGGAGAGGCCGCCGAACAGCGCCTTCGCGTCCAGCTCGCCCTTCTTGATGTCGGCGTGCTTGTGCAGCTCGTTGAGGCGGTCGAGCATGAAAAAGACCACTAGCAGCACGCCGACCAGCCCGGTAAATATCAGCAGCAGCAGGATGGTGTTCATTTGTGGCCCCATCGGAGTCTCATCCAGTTCATGTTGTCTTCGCTCAGCGCAAGGCCGGCTCGGCGTTCAGCTGCGCGCGCAGTTTCTTCACGTTGGCCGACAGGATCTGCGACACCCGCGACTCCGACACGCCCAGCACCTCGCCGATCTCGCGCAGGTTCAGCTCTTCCACGTAGTACAGCGAGATCACCAGCTTGTCGCGCTCAGGCAGCGCGTCGATGGCGTCAGTCAGCGCCTCCATCATTTCGGCTTCTTCGACGATGGCCTCCGGCTGCCGGCTGGCCTGTTCGGGCAGGCTCATCACCTCGTCGGAGACGACCTCCATCGAATAAGTCTCGAACTGGCGCGCCGCTCCGCGGTCTTTCTCGAAGCTGTCGATCTCCATGCCCATGAACTCGGCCAGTTCGGCCTGCGTCGGCGCGCGGCCGAGTTCGGACGCCAGTGCCTGGTTCGCCGAGCTGTGCGATTTGTTGAACGCGACCGCCGAGCGGGGCAGGAAGGACAGCCTGCGCACCTCGTCGATCATTGCGCCCCGTATGCGGGTGTGCGCGAAGCTCTCGAAGGCCACGCCCTTGGTCGGGTTGAACGAACGCGCAGCCTCGATCAGGCCGATCATGCCGACCTGCACCAGTTCGTCCACCTCCATGAATGGCGGAATCCTTGCCTTCAGGTGGACCGCGATGCGCTTGACCATGGCCATGTGCTCCATGATCAGCGCTTCTTCGCCGCGGTCTCCCGTCTGTTCGTATAGTCGGATCGAGGGTGGCATGGTTTAGCCTCCGGGCTTCTGCGTCACCAGCCGTTCCATGAAGAACTGCAGCCCGCCCGAGGCGGCGCCGATCTCCGGAAGGTTGGTGATCGCATCGGCCAGTCGCCTGAAATCGCGCGCGCCGGCGCTGCCGGGTGCGAATTCCAGCACGGACTGGTACTTTTTCAGGGCCGACAGCACCAGCTCGTCGGCTTCGATCGATGTCAGGTATTGCAGCGTCTTGCCGAGGAAGCGGTCGCAGACTTCGTTGACGCGGCGGTACAGCTGCGCGCCGGCGGCCTGGCTGTCGACCATGTTCGGTATCAGGTAGATCTCGTCGAGCTCGAGGTCGCGCGTCATCACCTTGATGATGCCGTACGCGTCGGCGATGGAGGAGGGCTCATCCTTGACCACCACGAAGCGGCGCTGGCAGGCTTCCATGAAGGCCAGTACCGACGGCGCGATGCCGGCCGCGGTGTCGACGATCAGGTAATCGATGTCGTCGTCCAGCTCGGAGAAGGCCTGCACGATGCCGGCCGTGACGGCCGCCGACAGTCCCGCCATCTGGTGCACGCCGGACGCGCCGGGCACCAGCTTCACGCCTTGCCGCGACGTCACGATGATCTCTTTCAGCGTCTTCTCGCCGGCGATCACATGCGACAGGTTGTACTGGGTCTGGCAGCCGAGCGCGATCTGCGCGTTCGCCAGGCCGAGGTCGGCGTCGAGCAGCATCACCTGCTTGCCCATCATCGCGAGCGCGACCGCGAGGTTCGACGACATGGTCGTCTTGCCGACGCCGCCCTTGCCGCTGGCGATGCCGATGACTTCGGTGCGGCGCTTGGCCTGTTGTTGCTTAGCTTGCATGTGCGCTCTTCTCGATGCGTGCGACCAGCGCCTGTGCGGCGGTCACCACAGATTGATCGGGGACTACATCCACCAGCTCGTCGGCGACTTCCGGTGTCTCGATGGCGAGGCCGCGCAGCGCCAGCGTCACCAGTTCGTTCGCGGTCAGCACCTGCGCGCCTTCGGTGGCGGCAGGGGAGTGCGACGCTGCCGACAGCGGCACCGGCTTTTCGCACAGCACCTGGATCAGTGCCCAGGGCTGGGTCGCCTCGTCCATGCGCGAGGCCATCAGGCTGCTCCACTGGAAGCCCGGTTCGACCAGGTGCTTGCGCACCGTGGTGCCCGACGCGTCGGCCGGCAGCACGAGGTGGCAGGCGATGTCGGCCGAGCAGGCGCGGATCTGTTCGATGCGGCTGGCCACTTCGATGCCGGGCGTGTCGATCAGCACCAGCTGGCGGCCGCCGAGTTCGGACAGCAGCATCTTCAGCGTGTCGGCATCGTTGGCGCGCAGGCAGTCGACGCCGGCCTGTGCGCACAGCATCTGTATCTGGCTCCATGCGCCGGCGCGCTGGTCGCAATAGGAGATCACCGCGACCGATTCCGCGCCCTTGCGCTCGGCGGCGGCGCGCGCGAGCCGCGCGACCATCATGGTCTTGCCGCTGCCGGCCGGGCCGGCGATCGCGTGCACGCCGCGCTGCGGCAGCTTGGCCCAGTGTTCGCCCATGCTCTTGGCCAGGTGCGCGTGCAGCGCGTCCTTAGCCTGCTGCAGGTCGTCCATGCCGCTGACATGATCGACCAGCAGGGTGCGCAGCGAGACCGGGATGCTGGCCTCGGCCAGCGCGGCCACCAGCGGCCTGACCTCGGTCCGGGTCGGCGCTTCGCCCTGCCACGCGGCCACGCGCTGCGCGAGCTTGAATTCCTTCCTGATCGCGGCCAGTTCGTCGCGCACGAGGTCGACGATCTCGCGGCCGCGGATGTAGTCGCGCTGGTCGGAGGCGCGCTGGTCATGCGAGACGATCACCTGGTCGACCGACGGGCGCTGGCGCAGCAGCGGCTCGTAAGTCACGTCTTCCTCGTCGTCGGCGGACAGTTCCTTCTGCTCGCGCAGGCTTTCCTTGAGCGCGACCTGGAACAGCTCGCCATCGCCGCCAGCGGCGGGACGTCCCTCGAGCCACGGCTCGGGCTCGTGCGCCGGCGCGACGTCGACCGCGACGATCACCTCGACCTGTCCATTGACCTTGGCGTTCGAGATGACCAGCACGTCGTCGCCATACAGCTTGACGGCTTTCTCCGTCGCGCGGCGCAGGTCTTTGGCAAGGATGCGTTTGAGTTCCATGGTTACTGTCCTGATCAGGATTTATTCTGTGCTTCGACCGTGAAGATCACCTTGACCGCCTGGTCGTCGGGAATCTCGGTGTAGGAGAGCACCGTCATCTCGGGGATGCGGTGGCGTACCATCTTCGACAGCCACGGGCGGATCGACGGCGCGACCACCAGCACCGCCGGGTTGCCCTGGTCCTCGACCGTGACCGAGGCCTGGCGCAGCGCGGAGAACAGGCTCTCGGCCAGTCCCGGCTCGATCACCACGCTCTGTCCGGGCGCGCCGTTGGTCAATACGTTGTGCAGCAATTGTTCGAGGTCGGGCGCGAGCGTCATCACCGGCAGGTTGTCCTGCACGTCGACCAGCTCCTGCACGATCATGCGGCCGAGCTTCGGGCGCACGTAGGCGGCCAGCTGCTCCGGGTCCTGGGTCTTGGCCGCTGCCTCGGACAGCGACTCGATGATGGTGCGCATGTCGCGGATCGGGATGCCCTCGGTCAGCAGGTGCTGCAGCGTGCGCGTGATCACGCCCAGCGCCATCTTGCCCGGCACCAGGTCCTCGACCAGCTTCGGCGACTTCTGCGCCAGCTTGTCGAGCAGCTGCTGGGTCTCGTCATGCGACAGCAGGTCGGACGCGTTCTCGCGCAGCACTTTGTTCAGATGGGTCGCGATCGCGGTGGCCGGATCGACCACCGTGTAGCCGAGCGTGCGCGCATAGTCTCGCTGCGACGGATCGATCCACACCGCGTCGAGGCCGAAGGCCGGTTCCTTGGTCTGCGCGCCCTCGAGGTGGCCGTACACCTTGCCCGGGTTGATCGCCAGTTCCGAGCCGGCCCTGATCTCGCCCTTGCCGCGCACTACGCCGTTCAGCACGATGTGGTACACGTCGGGATCGAGGTTGAGCGCGTCGCGGATGCGCACCGGCTGGATCAGGAAGCCCATTTCGGCCGACAGCTTCTTGCGCACGCCTTTGACGCGCGGCATCAGCTGCCCGCCGGTTTCCGGGTTCACCAGCGGTATCAGGCCATAGCCAATCTCGAGGCCGATCAGGTCGACCTGTTCGACGTCGTCCCAGCCCAGTTCTTTCGGTTCTTCGGTCTTCTGCTCGGCCTGCTGCTGCGCCGCCTCGGCCGCGACGTTTTCGTCGGCGCGCACCAGCAGGAAGCCCAGCGCCGCGGCCACCAGCGCCAGCAGCAGGAACACGAGGTGCGGCATGCCCGGCACGACGCCGAGGATCATCAGGATGCCGGCGCTGATGAACAGCGCCGACGGATTCGACAGTTGCGATACGGCCTGGTCGGTCATGGACTCCGAGGTCGTCACGCGGGTGACGATGATCGCGGTGGCCAGCGACAGGAACAGCGACGGGATCTGCGCGACGAGGCCGTCGCCGATGGTCAGCAGCACATACAGGCGGCCGGCGTCGGCAAAGGTGAGGCCGTGCTGCGCGACGCCGATCGACAGGCCGCCGATCACGTTGATGAGCAGGATCAGCAGGCCGGCCATCGCGTCGCCAGAGACGAATTTCGACGCACCGTCCATCGAGCCGAAGAAGTCGGCTTCCTGCGCGATCTCGTCGCGGCGCGCCTTGGCCTGTTCTTGTGTAATGGAGCCGGCGTTCAGGTCGGCGTCGATCGCCATCTGCTTGCCCGGCATCGCGTCCAGCGTGAAGCGCGCGTTGACTTCGGAAACGCGGCCCGCGCCCTTGGTGACCACCACGAAGTTGATGATCATCAGGATCACGAAGATGATCAGGCCGACCAGGTAATTGCCGGCGATGACGAATTCGCCGAAGGCCGCAACCACCGCGCCGGCCGCGTGCTCGCCCTCATGCCCGTTGACCAGGATGACCCGGGTCGACGCGACGTTCAGCGCCAGGCGCAACATCGTTGCAAAAAGCAGAACGGACGGGAAGGACGAGAATTCCAGCGGCTTGCGGGTGCCGATCGCGACCATGATCACCATCACGGAGACCAGGATGTTGAACGTGAACAGAACGTCCAGCAGCATCGGTGGCAGCGGGACGACGAGCATGGCCATGATCAACAGGACGAGGAAGGGGATGCCGAGTCCCTTGAACTCGAACCCCGACAGCCGCTGTCGAATTGTTGACATGGAGAGAGTGCTCATAAGTTAAATGTCTTTAATATCAAAGACTTGTAAATTCATCCCGCAAAAATTAGGTTTCCACGCGGAACTTCTAAGCAATCGGCGTGCCACCGTGGCAGGGTTTTTCCGCCTGAAGTGATTCGGAGCCCGTGCCCGCCTTTTCTGTATTCATCGAAATTAAAGAACCGTAACTCCCTGCCGATAACCCGTGGGAGCGAAGGCATATTGCCTTCTGTTAATTGTTTGCCAAGCGGTGAAAACGGGAGCTCGATCCGGCATTATCTGAAAGAGTTCCCGCCGGCAATGCCGGCGAACTGCTCGGATTGATTGGCTGCCTGTTCGCTGCTGAACAACAACTAGGGGTGATCCATGAACAAGATGTCCAAATGCTCGATGCTGACGCTGACCCTGCTGGTGTCCGCTTGCCAGACCGTTCCGTCGGTCGCCGTTGCCGACAATGCGTCGGCTGCCGCCGAAGTCAAGGCTGCTGAGGCGCAGCCGGCACCGGTCGCACCGGCGCCCGCTCCTGCACCGTCTTCCGCGCCGGTCCAGGCGGCTGCACCGGCTCCCGCGCCGAAAGATGACGCGGTCAGCATGATCACGCCGATGGCCGAGCGCAATGCGACCATCCGCGCGACCGGCTATGCCGTCATCAGCACGCAGAACCACAAGAACCCTGCGCAGCAGCGCCTGATGGCGATCCGCGCGTCCAAGCTCGACGCCTACCGTGCGCTGACTGAACAGGTCTATGGCCAGCAGCTCGACGCGACGACCACGGTCGCCGAGATGATGATCACCAGCGACACCTTCCGCACCCGCGTGCAGGGCGTCATCTACGGCGCGGTGCTGGAGTCGATCACGCCGATCGGCGACGACACCTACGAGACCACGCTGTCGCTCGACGGCCGCGTCGTCAACGACCTGCGCGTGCTGTACCTCGCGCAGATGGCTGCCGCCCGCCGCCGTTAATTCATCCGCGAACCGGAGACGACCATGCGCACGCGCCTGATCTCCCTGCTGCTCGCGCTGCCGCTGGCCGGCGCGGTCACCACCGCCCGCGCCGCCGACAGCCTGCTGCCGGCCGAGCCCAAAAAGCGACTCGAAGCCTTGCAGCACGCGCTGGTCAGCGCGGCGATGGAAGGGCAGACCCGCGTGCGCAATGCGGCCTGGGTCGATGACAGCGGCAAGCTGCACGAAAACACCCGCATCACGTCGGACATGAAGGTGCGCAACCTGCGCGTGCTGAACTACCTGACGGTAGAAGAGGGCGTGTCGGCGGCCATCGTCGCCGAGTCGCGCGGTGCGACGCCGGACGACGAAGTGTGCCGCGCGAACCAGCAGCGTTACCGTCGCGAGGCGACGCTGGACATCGCGCTGCGCATTGCCGCCAGCGGTGCCGACCAGGCGTACTGGCAGGCCTTCCTGCAGCAGGCGCGCGCGCGTTTTGCCGCGCAGGCCAGCGCCGGACGCAAATGGTCTTTCGCGCCGTCGGTCAAAATGCCGGCGACGAATTACGAGCGCCAGCTGACCGGTTTCGTGCCCGATGTCGCGCCGTACCAGATGCAGATCGAAGTGCTGCCGGCCGGGGCGCTCGGCATCGAGCCGGCGCGTCCGGCGAAGAGCCGCGAGCAGCGTGCTGCCGAGACCCTGAAGGCTGCAAAGGATTATGTGTTTGACGAGCCGAAGAAGCTCGCGCCGGTGCCTTTCGTGCTGCGCCTGTCGGTGGTCGAGCGCATGAGCCAGCGGTTGCTGTGGCAGGACGCGGTGCCGCTGTTCTTCCCCGAACAGCAGATCACGCACACCTCGCAGCCGCTGCCGACGGGCCTCCTGACCGAGCTGGACCGCGTGGTCGCGCGCTGGCAGCGCAGCCTCGACGGCGATTTCGGCTGCCGTCCGCAGACCTTCAACGTGATGCAGGAATCGAAGCAGGGCTGGGTGATCAATGGCGGGCAAGTCGCGGGCCTGGCAGTCGGCGACCAGCTGCTGATGATGAACCGCGAACAGGTGCCCGCGCGTATCCTGGAACCCGACAGCGGCGAGCATCTCGCGCTGGTCGAGGTGGTGTCGGTCAGCGATGGCCGCGCCGTGGTGAGGAAGCTCGCCGGTGCCGCCGGCGCCGGCAGGTCGGGCGACTGGGTCGCCACGCCGTTCTAAGTCAAAACAATACGGAGAGGTCCATGAAACTCGTTCAACGCCAGCTTGTGATTGCCTGCCTCGCGCTGCTGTGCAGCGGTGCCGCGCTCGCGAATGATCCGCCGAAGGAAGCGCCGAAGGCTGACGCCAAGGACGCCAAGCCCGAGGCGCCGGCCGAGCCGGACCTGCCGTCCAAGCCTTACCCAAAGAATGTGACGCCGAAGGCCTTCGCGCCGAAGGGCGAAGCCAAGAAGGCCGACGAGACGGCGGCGGCCAAGCCGGCCGACAAGCCTGCTGACAAGGCGGCCGAGAAGGCGGCAGAGAAGCCTGCCGCGAAGGCTGCCGACGCGCATGCCGACAAGCCGGCCGACAAGCACGCCGAGAAAGCGGCCGACAAGCCCGCCCCGGTTGCGCACGCGCCGGCGCATGACAAGCCGGCGTCGAAGAAGCGCAAGGCCGCCGCAACGCCCAAGCCCGTGACCGACCCGGCGCTGGCCGCCGTAGCGCGCGAGTCGCTGCACGGCAGCGCGCTCGGCACCGCGTATGCGGTGAAGTCCGGCGACAACCTCGACCGAGTGATCAAGAAGACGATGCCGAACAGCCCGTTCTCGATGGAGGTGATGCGCGAAGCCTTTGCCCGCGCGAACCCGCAGCTGCTGTCGGCGGTGAAGGACGTCAAGCTCAAGCCGGGCTCGACGCTGAACGTGCCGAGCGCGGCGGTGATGCGCCAGGTGGTGCTGGGCGATCCGGCGCCGCAGGCCGAGCTCAAGCGCGTGAAGGCGGCCGACCTGCACGCATCCGCACCCGTCGTTGCGCCGACCATCGCGGCGAACGCGGGCGAACTGAACCCGCCGCTGTCGGTGCCGCGCCAGGCGCCGAATGTCGCCTACGCCGGCCCGGCTCCCGAGGTGTCGTCGGACGAAAAGAAAAAGTGGGTGCGTTTCCCGTAAGCGCGTAATGCGGCGCCTGCCGTGAACCCCCTGCTGCAAGGCACCGAACAGACGGCCCTCCCGGGCCGTCTGAATCCTTTTTATCTGGACGGCCGCACGATCACGCTGCAGATGCCCGTGGCGCAGCAGCTCGGCCTGCGCGACAACCAGGTCATCGAGGCCTCGATCGAGCTGCGCGGCGAGACACTGCGCCTGCTGTACAACGGCGAACTGGTCGACCTGCCGCCCGGGCTGCGCTTTCGCCCCGGCGAGCAGGTGTGGCTGCGCGCCAACCGCAGCGCCGGCGGCTGGATCCTGAAGGCCGTCGATGCGCGCGCCGCTGCTGCCGGCAGCGCCGGCGCTCCCGACACCACAACCCTGCCCGCCGCCGCCGACCCGCAGGCCGGCATCTCGCGCCTGCTCGCGCTGTCGCTGCGACCGCCGACGTCGCCCACCTTGCTCGACCTGTTCCAGCCGGCCGTGATGAATGGCTTGCTGCAATCGGCCGGCAATCCTGAACTGGCTTCGCTGTTTCAGCGCATGCAGCTGTCGATGCGCGGCCTCTCGCCCGGCGCGCTGCAGGGCGCGGTGCTGTCGTCCGGATTCTGGCTCGAAGCCCTGCTCGGGCGCGGCCAGGCGGCGCAGGCGAATGACGCCAAGACGCTGTTGCGCAAACTGATGCGCGCGCTTGCCGACAAGGAGCCGGCGAAGACCGACCCGCTGCGGCGCGCGGTCGATGACATCGAGTCCGCGCAGGTCGACTCGCTGGCCGCGCAGGCGCGCGGCGAACTGTCGTTCTCGATGGTGCTGCCGTTTGCCGATGCGAACCCGGTCGAGATCCGTTTCTTCCGGCCGCCGCGCCGTCCGGGACAGGAGAAACCGCCATTCTCGGTCGATATCCATACCCAGAACGACGTGCTGGGCGAAATCTGGCTGAAGACCTCGATCTCGCAGGCGGCGCACGTCGACCTGATGATGTGGGCGCTGAAGGAGCCCGTGGTGCGGCTCGCGAAGCGCCACAGCGACACCCTGGGCAAGCGGCTGTCGCAGGCCGGGCTGACGATGGATTCCTTCCGCATCTTCCACGCGGCGCGGCCCAGCCTGCCGGACAGCTTCTCGCCGCCGGGCGCGGTGGTGGACGTGAGCGCATGAAGAACCGCATGCAGCGCAGCCGCGAAGCCGTCGCGCTCGCTTACGGCAAGCGCGACACGCCGGTCGTCACCGCGAAGGGCAGCGACGAGCTGGCCGAGGCCATCATCGCCGAGGCGAAGCGGCACGGCGTGCACGTGACGGAAGACAGGGAACTGGTCGCCGCGCTGTCGCGGCTGGATCTCGAGCAGGAAATACCGCGCGACCTGTACGTGGCCGTCGCGGTGGTGCTGTCGTGGGCGTACTGGTTGCGGGGGATGAAGCCGGGGGATGAGAAGCTTTGACAGAATGTAATCGATCGATTACGATTGTCCCATGTTCTCGATCAGGCTGCTTCCGGAATTTCGTTTCTGGCTCGATGGTCTCAAAGACCGACAGGTGCGCATTCGACTTGCGCGCAGACTGGACAAGGCACAGCGAGGAATCCTGGGTGATGTGAAGGCGGTCGGCGAGGGCGTTTTCGAGATGCGCGAGCATTTCGGACCCGGATGGCGCATGTACTACACCCGGCGTGGAGACACGCTGCTGGTCATGCTTGGTGGTGGGGATAAATCTACACAAGTGGCCGACATTGCCCAAGCCATCCGGCTCGTGGCCACGATAGAGGAGTAATGCCATGAACCAAAAGACCCGTCCCGATGAACTTCCCGAATTCGACCTCGCCGAACACCTCAAATCCGAGCAGGACATCGCCGAATACCTGACGCAGGTCATCGCGGATGGAGATATGTCAGAGCTGGCGCATGCGCTGGGCGTGGCCGCCCGTGCGCGCGGCATGACGGAAGTGGCCCGCGAATGCGGACTCACGCGCGAAGCGCTCTACAAGGCCTTGCGGCCTGAAGCGGCACCGCGCTTCGATACGATAAACCGGGTTTGTGCGGCGCTCGGAGTAAGGCTGGTCGCCCGGCCCATCCACACCTGAGGCTCAGGCCTCTTCGTAACCCCGCCCGCCGCGCATGCGGGCCATGCGGCCCAGGCGGTCGTAGACCTCGACCGAGGCCGTGGGGTCGGCGCCGCGCAGCGTGTGCAGCGTGCCGCGGATCGCGTCGAGCTTGCGACGGATCAGCACTTCGTTGCGGCGGTGCAGGTCGCGGCAGGACAGCATCAGGTCCCTGAAGCCCAGCCATTCGGGCCGCTCCAGTGCCTGATCTTCATCGCCGTTGCCGACCAGCCGGCCGAGCGCTTCGAAGATCTTCAGCTTTTCCGTTTGCAGCGCCTCGAAGCGGTCGAGCTCCTGGTCGCGCAGCGCCTCGAATTCCTTCTCCAGCAGCGATTGCAGCGCGCTGCCGTGCGCGAGCGCGGACGCCAGTTCGGCGCCCGGCGCCACAGCGGCGGAAAGGGGAGAAGCCATCATCATCGTGCGGCTATCAGTCGATCAGTTTTTCCATCGCGGCGAAGCTCTCGGCGATGCGGCGCGAATTCAGCGGGTAGCTGCCATCCTTGATCGCCTGCTTGATCGCCTCGACTTTTTCGCGGTCGAACGCCGGCTCGGCCATCGCCTGCTTCGCGATCGGCGACAGCAGCAGCTCGTCACTGCGGGTGGCGGCCACCTGCGCATTCGCTGCCTTGGCCGGGTCGGACTGACCGTCGAACGGTCGCTCCAGCGCCTTGCGCTTGGTCTTTTCCAGCGCAGCCTTGTCCAGCGCCGGGCTGCCGCTGAAGAGTCCAGATATCGGGTTGCTCATGGTGTTTTCTCGCTTTCGGCCGACGGCCTTTCATTCCTGTCACAACGAGTATCGGACGCACTTGAGCAAACTTTAGCGGTCCGATGAAAAAATTTTCCTTGCAAGTTCGGCATCACATTCCCCTCGCTGTGCCGCGCCCCGTGACGATCGCGGACAGGACGCGTCCGGATTCATTGTTGCGCAGCTTGATCTGTTCGCCCAATTTGCCGTCCTGCAGCGCCTCGGCTTTCACCGAGATCTCGAAAGTCTGCGGGCTGCCGACCGTCATCACCACCAGGTCGCCGCGCTTGACCACCAGCGCCGGCCGCACGTCGGACAGCCGGATCGGCTCGCCTGCGCGCACGGCCCGGACCAGTTCCTGGCCTTCCAGCCCCCCGATCTCGAGATAATGTCCCTTGCTTACCTTTTCGGCATCAAGCCGTTCCAGCTTGAGCGAGTCGCGCTGTAACACCTGTCCGGCCTGCAGGTTGGCGGCCGCGACCACCACCTGTCGGAATTCCGCCGCCGGGCCGGCCGTTGCCGGCTTCGGCGCATTGGCCGGCGCCGGCGGCTGCAGGAAGCCGACCTTCACGAACAGTTGCCAGTTTGGCTTCAGGCAGCGCACCCGCACGTTTTCGCGGTTCACGAACGGGTAGTCGAAGCTGTAGCCGCCCGCGCACGGTTGCACTGACACCCGAGCATCCGGCGGCTTCACGTCCACCTGCGACGGCGGCACGTCGTTTTGCGCGCCGACCCATGCGGCAAGCGCGGCGTTCAACTGTTCCTGCGGCGTGGCCGCGTGCGCGCATGCCGCGGCCGCCAGCAGCGGTGCGAGCATCCAGGGCAGGGCAGTCTTGCGCAGGTAGTTATTCATTCTGTAATCGATTCTCCGACTGGAATGGGCTTTGCTAAACCTTGTTCATCGCGGGTTTCAACTGTTGGACTTCCGACAGTCGACCCGGTAGGTGCAAAAACAATACCAGCCCCGATCAGGAGCCCAAATGCAGATCCGTCCTTCACAGAATGGCCAGCCCGCGCCGGAGGCGGGCGAACAGGCGCGCACGCGCGAGCGCACGCAGCCCGGGGCCTCGTTCCGTCAGGCGATGGCGGGGCTTAAGACCGACATGCAGATGGTGACCGTGAAGTCGGGCGACACGCTGATGGGCATGGCCCGGCGCCATCTCGGCGAGGTCGCCGGTCAGTTCAGCAGCTCGCAGATCCTGCAGATGGCGCGCACGGTCGCGCGCGAGAACGGCATAACCGACGCCAATCGCATCATGCCGGGGCAGGCGGTCAACATGGCGCCGATGACGACCATGGCCGCGCTGCAGCTGAGGCAGACCGAGGCTGCGCGCGTACAGCTGAACCTGAACGGCACGCAGGTGCAGACGCCGATGCTCGACCGCACGCTGGGCCGTGCGGTGTCCAAGGGTTACTTGCCTCAATCTGACCTGGCCGCGGTGCGCGACAAGATCATCGCGCTCGGCAAGCGCCACCAGTTCTCGCCGGATGATTTCGCGCAGATGACGCTGATGGAGTCCGATGGCCTGAACCCGCGCGCGTCCAACGGCAGCTGCCACGGCATCATCCAGTTCTGTTCCGGCGGCACGCGCGGCGCGGCCAGCGCAGGTTTTGCGAAGAACCCGAAAGAGATATTGAACTTGTCCGTGCTCGACCAGCTCGACCTGGTCGACCGCTATTTCGCCGACACGCGCCTGAAGGATTTCGGGCCGGCGTCGGTCGACGACCTGTACCTGACGGTGCTGACGCCCGCAGCGCGCGCCGAGACGCGCGCGGATGCGCCGCTGAACATCGGCGGCAGGCAGGCCGCTTATTTATATGAGGGCCGTGACGCCGGCGGCGTCATCACGCGCAATTCGCTCATCGCGGGGCTCAAGCACAACGCGCGCGAGCGGCTGGGCAGCTTCACCAGCACGATGGCGCGGATCGATTTTTCGGGGATGTAAGTGGTGGGTTTCGCTTCGCTCTACCCACCCTGTGTTCATCCCCGATAAATAGGGGTTAGAGCGAAGCGAAACCCACCCACTAGACCGACAACACCCCACCCGCGCGGCAAACTCTTGCCGCCACCCTCACCGCCGACAGCGGCAAGCCCTTGCCGCAATCGCGTCCAACGCGTCGGAATTCCCCCCAAAACACCCATTGGCACGGCCTTTGCAATGGTCGGATCGACAGCTGGAAACTTGAGCGTCCTGTCGACATTCCGTTGGCGGGCGCAGGGAACAAGCAATGGACATTCTGAGCAAGGCATTAGGTATTCACGAGAAGGCACTCAGCGTGCGCGACAAGCGCATGGAGGTCATCGCTCGCAATATCGCCAACGACGACACGCCGCACTTCAAGGCGCGTGAGCTCGACTTCAAGGCCGTGATGGCGAAATTCGAGCCGAACGACCTGATGGCCAACACGCACGGCACGCACTTCGCGTTCGCCGATGAAGTGTCTGACGATAACGGCATGCGCTACCGCACGCCGTTCAACGCGTCCGTCGACGGCAACACCGTCGAACTGACGGTCGAGCAGGCCAAGTACGGCAAGGCCGCCGGCGATTTCCAGGCCACGCTGAGCTTCCTGCAGGACAGCATCAGCGGCATTCGCAAGTCATTGAGGGGGGAGTAATCGATCATGGGCATGTCCATCGATAACATTTTCGGCATCGGCGGCACCGCGCTCAACGCGCAGATGATCCGCATGAACACCACCGCGTCCAACCTCGCCAACGCCGGCACCACCGCGTCCAGCGAAGATCTCGCGTACCGAGGCAAGCGCACGGTCTTCAAGGCGCTGATGGACGAATCGATGACGCACGGCGGCGCGCCGTATGTCGGCGGCGTGAAGGTCGACAAGATCGTCGACGATACCAAGCCTATCCCCAAGGTCTATGACCCGAACAACCCGCTGGCCGACAAGGAAGGCTTCGTCTACCAGGCCAACGTGAATGAAGTCAACGAGATGGTCGACCTGATGGCCGCGTCGCGCTCTTACCAGAACAACGTCGAAGTCGTGAACACCGCGCGCGAGCTGATGATGCGCACGCTCGACATCATCAAGGCATAAGGAACACCGACATGGCGACCACGACTACCGGCGCGGCTACCGCAACCTCGGGCTACACGCTGCCGTCGAGCATCAAGACGACCGCGCAGGCCAAGCAGGAGGCGGAGAACGCGGTCCTCAATGGCAAGGGCGACGAGATGGGCCAGACGGCCTTCCTCACGCTGTTCACCACGCAGCTGAAGAACCAGAACCCGCTCGACCCGATGCAGAACGAGGCCTTCGTCGCGCAGCTCGCGCAGTTCTCGCAGCTCGAGGCGACCACGAAGATGTCGACCAACCTCGAGACCCTGGTCGGCTCCCTGTCCGGGCAGCAGCTGTCGACCGCGTCCAGCCTGATCGGCAAGAGCGTCGCCATCGGCGACGGCAAGGCCATCCTCGCCGGCAGCGAGGCCGTTGCCGGCAGCGTGAAGCTGGGCAGCGACGTCGACACGATCACGCTGAAAGTCTATGCGTCCGACGGCAAGCTGGTCCGCACCGGCGAAGTCGGCGCGCAGAAGGCCGGCGATTTCCCGTTCACCTGGGACGGCAAGGACGACAACGGCGAGCAGGCGGCCGACGGCGTGTACCGCATCTCGGCCACGGTCAGCAAGTTCGGCAAGTCGTCCACTGCCCCGGTCACCACGATGGCCAAAGTCAGCAGCGTGACGACCGACGCCACCACCAAAGACATGCAGATCGAACTGATGGACGGCAGCACCGTCAGCATGAGCACGATCTCGCGCATCGGCAATTAACAAGAACAGCACGGCAGAAATCCAGGAGAAAACCCCATGTCCTTCTATACCTCGTTGACCGGCCTGAACGCAGCAGCCGCGCAGCTGTCCGTCGTCTCGAACAACATCGCCAACGTCGGCACCACCGGCTTCAAGCGCTCGCGCGCGGACTTCGGCGATATCTTCGCGACCTCGCCGCTGCAGAAAGCCTCGTCCGTGATCGGCCAGGGTGTCGCGCTCAAGCAGGTGAGCCAGGAATTCAGCCAGGGCAATATCCAGGTGTCGTCGAACTCGCTGGACATGGCCATCACTGGCGACGGCTTCTTCCCGCTGAAATCCGCCGACGGCCTGCAGGACATCTACACGCGCAACGGCACCTTCCTGCTCGATGACTCGTTCAACGTCGTCAACTCCGCCGGCCAGGCACTGATCGCAGCGTCGGTCGACTCCTCCGGCAAGGCCGACCTCGACAATCTCGCGAAGCTGCAGATCCCGCGCCAGACCAGCGGCGACGCGCTCGAGACGACCTCGATCACGCTGGGCCTGAACTTCCCGGCGGACGCGAAGGTGATCACCAAGCCCTTCGACCGCAACGACGAATCGACCTACAACAAGACCACCGCCGTGACCGTGTACGACGCCGGCGGCAACAGCTATCTCGCGACCGTCTATTACGCGAAGACCCAGGTCGCGTCGACCGGCGACCCGTCCAACAAGTGGCAGACCCATGTGTACATCGGCGACACCAAGCTGACCGAGTACCTGATCCAGGCGCAGTCCGGTGGCGAGAAGATGTACGTGAACAAGTACGGCGAGACGCGCAAGGAAAGCGACATCTCGCCCGAGCTGATCGCGCGCGGCGCGACCAAGTTGTACAACCTTGACGACCTGAAGAACCCGATCTCGTCGGCGCCGGCGACCGCGTCCGGCTCGCAGCTCGACAGCGCGCTGAACACCGACTGGAAGAACGGCCTGAATGTCTACGACCGCCTGACCAACATGGACAGCATCGGTGGCGAGACCCAGACGATCACGATCGCCAACGTGGCCGGCACTGCCACGGATGCGACGAAGATCCTGTCCATCACGCTGCCGACGCAGGATTTTGCGTCAACTCCCTTGCAGATCACCGGCATCACTGCCGGCGACAGCCCGGCGAAGATCGCGAAGGCGATCGCTTCGGCGATCACCGACAGCGGCTTCCTGGACGAGCCGGGCCGCCGCGTGGTCGACAACGGCGACGGCACCATCAGCGTCACCTTTTCCAAGAGCGACGGCGCAGTCAGCGATCCGGACACAGGCGATGGCTTCATCGAGATCGATGACCAGACCGGTTCCGCATCGCTCGGCACGGATGCAGTGGCGCGGCTGTACAAGAACACCGACCTGGCCATACAGATCAACGTCGACGGCTCGGAAAACCCGATGCTGATCGACCTCAGTGAACTGAACCAGGACAGCGCCGACGCCACCTTCACCGGCGTCGAGATGGCGCGCCGCATCCAGAGCGCAATCAACAAGGCCTATGGCGACGAGCGCTATTTCGACTTCGGCGCGATCGCCGTCGAGTCCACGGTAGCCGACGCCAAGGTGCTGAAGGCGAACGTGATGACCCTGCAGGTCAGCTCGCCGAACGCGACCGACACCTCGAATGACAAGCTCAGCATCGTGTTCACCGAAGGCGACGAGACCGACGGCGAGGGCACGTTCAAGGACCTGAGCGAAGTGACGATCGAAGAGGCCGTCAAGGCGATCCAGGCGCAGGTGGACGCGATTGCCGCGGAGGCGAAGGCCGAGTATGAAGCCGACAACACGAAGCTGCAGAGCAAGAACAAGTGGGAAAACTTCGAGAACGTGACGGTCGCGTACGACCCGGCGAAGCAGTCCTTCACCTTCAAGTCGACCGATAACGTCGAGATCTATGTCAGCGGCGACCAGGCGACCAAGGGCATGATGGGCGTGACCACCAGCTCGGTGATGGTCGACCCGAACACGGGCACCTGGGGCGAAAAGATCGTCCCGACCGGCGCCTTGCTGGTATCGCCGGACCAGCAGCGCTACGGCACCGTCGTCACCTATGACGACGCGAACCGCCGCTTCCTGGTCTCTTCCGGCACCACCGGCGACACCTCGAGCATCGAGATCGTCAGCGCGTCCGGCGCGGCCACCGCGCTGTTCGGCATCGACAAGGCCAAGATCGCGACCTCGCCGACGCCGCTGCGTGGCGTGGTGTCGCAGCCGGCCGTCCTGACCGGCAATGCGATCGGCCTGAACCTCGACAACAAGTTCCGCGTCGACTCGACGAACAACCAGTTTGTCGTCACGGTCGACAACGTGACCGGCCTGATCGAGATGCCGCCGAAGGCTGATTACACGATCGAAGATTTCCGCCAGCAGCTCGAGATCCGCATCAACGCGCTGGCCGACAGCTATGGCCGCACGGTCAATGGCGCAAAGGTGTCGGTCAACACCGACGCGATGGGCAACAAGCATTTCGAGTTCACCACCGGCACCACCGGCAACAGCTCGTACCTGAAGGTGTCGGCCAACAGCATCTGGGGCCTTGCTGATCTCGAGAGCGCACGCGGCACGACCAGCTCCTGGCTGGACCCGAAGCAGGCGACCAATGCCGACGGCTTCCCGCTGTACGTGGACCGCGACGGCCTCGAGACCACTGATCCGGGCGACTTCTCCGAGGACGAGACGCGTGACCTGTGGTCGCCCGTGTTCTATGACAAGGGCGAGCTGACCTTCGACACCGGCGGCAACCTGACCTCGCCGAAAGTGCCGATCGCGTTCAAGAGCACCACCATCGGCACCTCCGGCGCGACGCTGCAGTTCTCGATCGATTACAGCGCGTCGACCCAGTATTCGTCGCCGTTCTCGGTGCGCAAGCAGGAACAGAACGGCCGCCCCGAGGGCGACCTGATCGGCGTCGACATCGGCGACGACGGCCTGGTCAATGCGTCCTACTCGAACGGCACCACGAAGTCGCTGGCCAAGATCGTGCTGGTCAACTTCGCGGCGCCGACCGGCCTGCGCCAGATCGGCGATGCGTCCTACTACGCGACCTCGAAGTCGGGCGAAGCGAAATACGGCGAAGCCGGTTCGGCGGGCTTCGGCACGATCCGCGCCGGCGCGCGCGAGCGTGCGAACGTTGACCTGACCAACGAGCTGGTCGAACTGATCACTGCGCAGCGTAACTTCCAGGCCAACGCGAAGGCGATCGAGACCAACAACACGCTGACGCAGGCGATCATCAACATCCGCAGCTAAGCCTAGACGAGGAGCCTGAACCATGGACCGCTTAGCCTTTACCGCGATGGCGTCGATCAATGAGCGACGCCTGCTGCGCGAACAGCTCAACAACGAGCTGGCCAACGTGTCCACGGTCGGCTTCAAGAAGAGCTACGACAACGCGATGGTGGCCGTCAAGGCCAAGGGCGACGGCTTCGACACCCGCATCCAGCCCTACATCGAGAAGATGAATGCGGTGTCGCTCGAGCCCGGCACGCTGATGGCGACCGGGAACAAGCTCGACATCGCGTTGCAGGACAAGACCGTGATGGGCGTGCAGGCACAGGACGGCACGCTCGCGTTCACGCGCCGCGGCGACCTGAAGGTGGGGGCCTCCGGCGTGCTGGAGAACGGCTCCGGCCATCCCCTGCTGTCGGCCGAGGGCGGCCCGATCACGATCCCGCCCGGCTCCGAGCTGCAGATCACGGAAGAGGGCGACGTCTACGCGCGCAACCCGGCGCAGCCGCTGCAGGAGCCGCCGGTGCTGATCGGCCGCATCCTGCTGCGCGACGCCAGCGCGATCACGCTGCAACGGAGACCCGACACCCTGTTCGCGCCTTACCCCGAGAACGCGACCCCGAATGGCGATTTTGCGACAGGTCCGAGGCCGGCCAAAGTGGTGCCCGGCGCGCTCGAGAGCAGCAACGTCAACGTGGTCACCGCGATGGTCAAACTCATTGATTTTTCAAGGAGTTTCGAGACCCAGGTGCGGACCATCAAGGAGGCCAAGTCGCTCGACGAGGCCGGTGCCAGCATGATGAAGGCACGCTAATTGCATTACGTCTGAAAAGCTACGGATAAGAGGAATTTATGGACGCTTCAATGTGGGTAGCCAAGACCGGCCTGGACGCGCAGCAGACGCGCCTGACCGTCATCTCGAACAACCTCGCGAACGTCAACACCACCGGTTTCAAGCGCGACCGTGCCATGTTCGAGGACCTGCTGTACCAGAACGTGCGCCAGGCCGGCGGGCAGACCGCGGCCACCACGGTGGCACCGACCGGCCTGATGCTCGGTACCGGTACGCGCATCATCGCGACCGAGAAGATCCACGCGCAGGGCAACATGATCAACACCCAGAACGCGCTCGACATCGCGATCCAGGGCGAGGGATTTTTCCAGATCCAGCAGGCTGACGGCACCATCGCGTACTCGCGCGACGGCACCTTCAAGCTGTCCAACAACGGCCAGCTGGTGACCAACAACGGCCAGCCGCTGGTGCCCGCGATCGCGATTCCGGCCAACGCGTCGTCGATCACGATCGGCCAGGACGGCATCGTCACCGCCGAACTGTTCGCCGGCGGCGGCGCTCAGCAGCTGGGCCAGATCCAGCTCGCGCGCTTCGTCAACGCGGCCGGCCTGCAGCCGCTGGGCGACAACCTCTACAAGGAGACCGTCGCCTCTGGCGCGCCGGCGCTGCTGAACCCGGGCACGCAGGCCGCAGGCACGCTGCGACAGGGCATGCTCGAGGCGTCAAACGTGAACGTGGTCGAAGAGATGGTGAACATGATCGAGACGCAGCGCGCGTACGAGATCAACTCGAAGGCGATCTCGGCGGCCGACGGCATGCTGCGCTTCCTGAACAACAACATGTAAGCGGGCAGGGACAGACGATGAAACCGATGAACACGCTGGCCATGGCGGCCGCATGCACGCTGCTCGCGGCCTGTGCCGGCCCGATGCCCTTGGCCCATTCGCCGACATTCGCACCGGTGCAGCCACTGCCGCGCGAGGTCAGCGCGCCGGCCACCGGCGCCATCTTTGCGGCCGACAACACCGACATGTGGCAGGCCAAGCGTCGCACTTACCGCGTCGGCGACATCATCACCGTCCTGCTCAGTGAATCGACACAAGCGGCGAGAACTTTAAACAACGAGAGCAGCCGCGAATCGAGCACCGACGCCGTGCCCAGCGGCCTCAGCAGCGCCTTGTCGGGCGCGTCGCCGCTGCTCAACGGGCTCAAGACGGACGGCGCCAAGACGTCGAACAAGGGCAAGGGCGTCGCCGACCAGCAGGCGTCGCTGACAGGCTCGATCGCCGTCGCCGTGGTCGAGGTGCAGGCCAACGGCAACCTCGTGATCCGCGGCGAGAAGCAGCTGTCGCTGTCCGAGGGCGGCGAGGTGATCCAGGTGGCCGGCATCATCCGGCCGGACGACGTCAGCGCGATCAACACCGTGCAGTCGCGCCGCCTGGCCAATGCGCAGATCGCTTACAAGGGCGTCGGCGACCTGGCCAACGCCACCCGCGCGGGCTGGGGCACCAGCGCGCTGTACAAGTTCTGGCCTTTCTGACAGGGAGCACCGCATGATGTCGCGTTTCCTGCTGATCGTCGCCACCGCCTTCATCGCCGCCATCGCCACGCCGCCGGCGCATGCCGACCGCGTCAAAGACCTGGCCTCGCCGGCAGCTGTCCGTTCCAACCAGCTGGTCGGCTACGGCATCGTGGTCGGCCTGCCGGGCACCGGCGACGGCGCAGATATCTCGTTCACGGTGCAGACCGTGCGCGCAATGCTGAACAAGCTCGGCGTCGGCCTTGATGGCCCGCTGTCCGACTTCGAGCGCACCACCGCCGCCGTCGGCAAGCTCGACGTGAAGAACGTGGCCGCCGTGATGGTCACCGCCGAGCTGCCGGGCATGGCAAAGCCGGGCCAGCGCATCGACATCAACGTCAGCACGCTGGGCAAGGCGTCCAGCCTGCGCGGCGGCACGCTGGTGCTGACCAGCCTGCGCGGCATCGACGGCGAAGTGTATGCGATCGCGCAGGGCGCATTGAATTCCTCGGGCGTCGACGCGGCGGGCGCCGGCTCCAAGGTCGCCATCGGCGTGCCGACCTCGGCGCGCCTCCCGAACGGCGCGACGGTCGAGCGCATCGTCGACAACCCGTTCGACAAGACAGATTCCGTGATGCTGAACGTGCGCGACCAGGATTTCACGACCACGCGCGCCATCGTCGACGCGATCAACACCACCTTCGGCCCCGGCACCGCCAACGCGCTGGACGGCGTGTCGATCTCGGTGCGTGCGCCGATGGACCTGTCGCAGCGTGTTTCCTTCATGAGCATGGTCGAGAACCTGAACGTGATTCCCGGCGAGGGCCCGGCGCGCGTCGTGGTCAATTCCCGCACCGGCACCGTCGTCATCAGCCGCAACGTGAAGGTGACGGCGGCCGCGGTGTCGCACGGCACGATCTCGGTCGCGATCGCGGCCACCAACGAGGTCAGCCAGCCCAACGCATTCTCGAACGGACAGACGCAGCCTGTGCAGAACGCGAACATCGCGGTCAGCGAGCCGAACAAGCCGATGTTCCTGTTCCAGGCCGGAGTCGACCTGCGCCAGGTGGTCGATGCGATCAACCAGGTCGGCGCGACGCCGACGGCGCTGATCGCGATCCTTGAAGCGCTCAAGACCTCGGGCAGCCTGCGCGCCGAGCTGGTGGTGATCTGACGGAAATGAGCCATGGCTGACAGTCTCGACAATCTCGGTCTTGCCACCCCGCAGTCCTCGCTGGACTTCGCGGGGCTGGGCGCTTTGCGCGGCAAGGCACAGCAGAAGTCGGACAAGGCCACGCGCGAGACCGCGACCCAGTTCGAGGCGATGTTCATTCAGGAGATGCTCAAATCGATGCGCGCCACGGTCGAGAAGAACGACCTGATGGGCTCGGACACCGAGGAGCAGTTCACTCAGATGTACGACCGCGAACTGTCGCAGGCGCTCGCCAAGCGCAACACGCTCGGTATCGCCGACATGATCGTCAAGGCGGTCGACCGCAACAATGCGCCGCTGCCGGACTACAAGGCCAAGGCCGAGCCGATCGCGCTGCATCCGCAGCAGCATGGGATCGCGCTGCCGCAGGGCGCGTCGCCGCTCAAGCTGCAGCGCCCCGAAAAATTCAACATCGACCGCCGCCTCGCCACGCCGGCGGCGCAACCGAAGGGAGCTGACGAATGAGTGACCTGCTCAGTATCGGCGCTTCCGGCGTTGCCGCCTACCAGCGCGCGCTGACGACCGTCTCGAACAATATTGCCAACGTCGGCACCGAAGGCTATGTGAAGCAGGAGACCACGATCTCCGAATCCATGCCGCGCCAGCAGGGCACGATCTATCTCGGCACCGGCGCTTCCGTGACCGGCATCCGGCGCGCGTACGACCAGTTCCTCGAGCAGAACCTGCGCAACACCACCGCCGAACTGAACACACAAGAACCGCTGGTCGACTATGCGAACCGCGTGGTCGACATCCTGGGCAGCGACACGGTCGGCCTGCCCAGCGCGCTGAGCAAGTTCTTCGCCAGCGCGCGCGCGCTGTCGGCCGATCCGGCCTCGACCATCCTGCGCTCGCAGTTCCTCAGCAATGCCGACGGCCTGGCCGCGCGCTTCCGCGAACTGTCGAGCCAGATGGCCACGGTGGACACCGAGACGCGGGATTCGATCAACTCGACGGTGGCCGAGGTCAATACCTTGAGCGACCAGCTGGCCGAGGTCAACAAGCAGCTGTCGCGCAAACCGACCATCGACCGCCAGCCGCCGGACCTGCTGGACCAGCGCGACCTGCTGCTGACCAAGCTGTCGAAGCTGGTGAAGGTCAACGTGACAACGGCCGTCAATGGCGGCGTGAAGGTCAGCATCGGCAGCGTGGGCAACATGGGCACCATCGTCAACTACGACAAGGCCGTGCCGCTCGAGGCCCGCTTCGACGAGAACGACCTGTCGCGCGTGTCGGTGGTGGCCGATCCGTATGGCACCGCGCCGCAGGAAATCGCCGGCATCGGCAGCGGAGAGCTCGGCGGCCTGCTGACTTTCCGCGAGCAGGTGCTGCAGCCGTCGACAATGGCGCTCGACAGCCTTGCGACCTCGGTCGTGAGAGAGATGAACGCCATCCACACCAACGGCATCGACGCCAACGGCGAGGTCGGCCAGGACTTGTTCCGCATCCAGAAAGTCACGGTCACTGACCCGGTCAGCGGCAAGGCGACCGAAGTAGACCGCCCGGCCGCCGGCATGGTCGTCAATATCCGCGACCAGGACAAGGTCGCCGCCGGCTCGCTGTTCCGCGTGATCGAGAGCGACACCAACCTGTCCGGCGTCGACGCGACGCTGTCCTACAAGCCGGACTGGGCAAAGGGCGTCAGGCCGCTGTCGGCCTACCTGTCCAACAACGACAGCCCGTCGGCCGGCAAGACGCCGCCGAGCACGCAGCTGCTGGGGCAGGTGCCGATCGGCGCATCGAACTGGTCGCTGTTCCTCGACAATGCGTCGGGCGACCAGCAGGTGCAAGTCTTCACGCGCGACGGCCGCCAGCTGGTCGGCAGCCCGCTGACGAAGGCGCAGCAGGACCTGCTGCTGACGGGAGAAAACGGCTTCAACGACGGCACCACGTACTCGACCGATTACCTGAACAAGTCGGGCCAGGACGCGTACAAGCAGCTTGGCATCTTCTATGGCGAGATCGCCAAGCCGGGACAGCACTACAACCCGTATACGCTGTTCTCGACGACCAATGCGCCGCTGCCGACGACGATGATGACGTCGGTGACCTACGGCAGCCCGGTTCCGTCCGGCGTGCAGGCGATCGGCGCCAACCGGCTGACGATCAACGGCAAGGCCTTGCCGGGACTGACGCCGAAAGCGCCGGCGACGACGATACAGGCCAGCGACCTCGCAGGCTGGCTGAACGCCGCCACGGCAGGCATGCAGCCGCCGGTGACGGCCAATGGATCCAACCGCGTGGTGCTGAACCTGACCGACGCCGATGCGGTGCGCGGCATCACGATCAACGGCATCAAGCTGACCGGGCAAGACCTGAACGCGCTGAAAACGGCGATCAACGACGAATTCCGCACCTACGCGCACGCCGAGGTCGACGCCTCCGGCACGCAGCTGGTGCTGACCAATGCCGACGGCTACGAAGGCCGCGACCTGACGATCGACGGCCAGACCTACAAGGGCACCCTCAGCCTCGAGAGCGAGGGCGACATCACGATAGGCTACGGCAGCGACGGCCGCCTCGGCGACCTGAAGCTGCTCGGCCGGCCCGAAGGCACCTACTACACCGAGATCTACGCGACCGAGCCCTACAAGGCCAGCATGACCGGCAGCGCCATCCCGTCCGGCGTATCGGAGATACCGAACGGCGCGCTGACCCTGAACGGCAAGGCGCTGGCCGGCCTGAACCTCGGCCGCCCGCTGCAGGCCAATGATTACGTGACCTGGCTGAACGCCGCCGGCGCGATGAGGGTGCCGCCGGTGCATGTGTCGGCCAACAACCAGATCACGGTGCCCGCCGCGCAGCTGACCCGCAAGGCGATCGAAGATCGCGGCGCGTCCGCCAGCCTGGCGCTGAACGGCGTCGAGATCGCGAAGGCGGACGGCACGGCCTTCACGTCCTCGCGCGAGATCGCCTCGGCGATCAATTCGGCGCAGACCGGCCGCGTGACGATAGACACCGCCAAGCTGAAAACAGGCGACTCCGTGGTCGTCAACGGCAAGCGCTTCGCGTACGACGGCAACGCGGCGAACCTGTATGCCGACATCGCGGCCAATGCGGATGGCATCGACGCCGACGCGTCCGACGGCACCGGCAACCCGATCGTGCTGGTCGGCGTGGGCAGCGGCGACGTCAGCGTCAGCGCGCAGTCGGACAACAATGCACTGAAGCTCTTGACCGTGCCCAGGGGCGGCCTCGACCTGGACAAGGGTCTGACGCTGAACGGCGTCGCGATCGGCGCGTCGTTCAGCAGCGCGAAGCAGATGATCGATGCGATCAACGCGAAATCCGGCGATACCGGCGTCAGCGCGACCGCGTCCTTCGACCAGAACGGCAACCTGTCCACCGACATCACGCTGTCCGGCGCGGCATCCGCCGACGTGCAGGACAGCGCGCTCGGCGGCAGCGTGTCCGGCGCGGTGGTCGCGCACGGCCATGTGATCAAGAGCTCGCAGTTCGACGCGAGCCAGCCGCTGATGCTCAACGGCGTCACCGTCTACCAGCCCAGCGCCGACCCGGCCGTCAACGCGGCCCTCACCGCGAAGGACCTGGTGGACGCGATCAATGCGAAGAGCGTCGGCACCAACGTGTTCGCGAAGATCGACGGCGACGGCAACATCGAGCTGCAGACCGACATGCCGGGCGGTATCGCGGTCGGCAGCGACCTGTCGGCCAGCGTGCTGCAGGTGACGTCGGCGGTCAGGGCGGGCGTCGACGCGCTCGGCAACCTGGTGCTGTCGAACGACAGCGGCGCCGATATCCGCGTCAGCGCCGACACCGGCACCAAGAACGTGCTCGGCATCGGCAACGGCACCTACAAGGGCAGCCTCTCGCTGGCATCCGACGGCGAGATCCGCATGGGCTTCGGCGACAACGGCACGGCGGCGCAGATGTCGGCGCTGGGGCTGCGCAGTGGCGTCTATGTTGATGGCGCAGTGCCGGAAGACCTGCTGGTCTTCGTCACCGGCGAGGGTGGCGGCACTGTGTCGGGCCGCTATGACGACAGCATGGCCGACCCCGCGACGCTCAACGCGAAGCGCATCGACCAGCTGCGCTCGGAGACTTATTCGGTCAAGTTCACGTCGGAATCGCATTACCAGATCAGCTGGACCAACCCGGCCAATGGCCGCGTCACGGTGCTGGCCGAGCGTGACTACGACGCGGCCGAGGGCATCCGCTACCAGGGCCTGACGCTGAAGCTGGACGGGCCGCCGAAGGCAGGCGACCGCTTCACCATCGACGGCAACCAGGATGGCAAGGGCAACAACCAGAACATCAACGAAATCGTCGCGCTCGAGAAGAAGGGCGTGATCGGCGGCGGCGCCGGCATGACGATCTCGCAGGCTTATGAACAGCAGGTCGGCAACGTCGGCAACATCGCCAGCCAGGCGGCCATCGCGCAGGATGCGCTGAAGGTCGTCAATGATCAGGCGATCGCGGCACGCGACCAGGTGTCCGGCGTGTCGCTCGACAAGGAAGCGGCCGACCTGATCCGCTACCAGCAGGCTTACCAGGCCGCCGCAAAAACCATTCAGGTCGCCGGCGACCTGTTCGACGCCATCCTGTCGGCGGCGCGTTAATCGGAGATAAACCATGCAGCTGTCCACTTCACTGACGTTTGACCGCGCGATCAGCCAGATGAGCGTGACCCGGGAGCGCCTGGACAAGACCCAGATGCAGCTGGCTGCGTCGAAAGAGGTGCTCAAGCCCAGCGACGCGCCCGATAAATCGGCGACGATCACGCGGCTCAATACCGTGATCGAGCGCCAGAAGAGCTATCTCGAGACCATCAATACGGTGCGCGACAAGCTGTCGCAGCAGGAGACGGCGATCAATGCTTCCACCGACGTGCTGACCCGCCTGAAGGAACTGGCGGTGCAGGGCGCCAACGCGACCAACAGCCCGAAAGACCGGCAGTACATCGCGGTCGAGGTGAAGGAATTGCGCGACCAGCTGCTGTCGCTGGCCAACACGCAGGACGTGAACGGCAACTACATCTTTTCCGGCAGCCGCACCTCGAAGGCGGCTTTCGATACCGATGCCAGCGGCAAGCTGGCCTATCAGGGCGACATGACGGTCAGCCCGGCCGGCACCGGCGACCAGCGCATCACCGACACCAACCGGCCCGGCACCAATCCGTTCGGCAAGCTGGTGCGCGCCGCGGCCGACGGCAGCGAGGCGGCGGTCGGCTTCTTCCAGACCATCGACGATTTCGCCGCCGCGCTGGATGCGAATGACACCAAGGGCCTGCAGCGCGCGGTTGGCGAGATGGGCTCGCTGCAGGAGAGCATGAGCGCCAGCCAGGCCGCCATCGGCGCGGCCGGCAATACGCTCGATGCACAGGCCGCGCTGGCCGACGAGACCCTGCTGAGGCTCAACGGCACGCTGTCGCAGGTGCAGGACGTCGATTACGCCGCCGCGATCACGAAGATGAACAAGGACATGCTGTCGCTGGAAGCGGCGCAGAGCAGCTTCGCGAAGATCTCGCAGCTGAACCTGTTCAATTACATCAAGTAACGCGGCACAGACGCATTAAAGATTCCGGGCGAACTGCCGATAAGTGACGGCAGGGTTTTCCCCGGACCTTCGATCAAAGGACAGCAACGTGGCAATCTCGGGCACCTCGTCGACCAGCAATGCAGCGACCAAGAGCGCCGTCCAGGCCCTGGTGACCAAGCTCGGCACCGGCTCGGGCGTCGACCTCAATTCGCTCGCACAGAACCTGGTCGATGCCGAGAAGGCGCCGCGCGCGCAGGCCATCAACGACAAGATCGGCAAGACCGAGGCGCGCATCTCCGGCTATTCGGCGATGCTGATGTCGCTCAGCACGATCAAGTCCGCGTTCGAGTCGCTGCAGCGTCCCTCTGCCGTCAATACCGTCGCCGGCACCAGCAACGTGCCGTCACAGGTCGGCGTCAGCGTCGCGCCGGGCGCCGATCCGGGCCTGCACGAGGTGGAGGTGCTGGCGCGCGCGGTCGGGCAGCGCTCGTCATCCAACCGCTTCGAGAAGCCTGATGCCCCGCTCAACGGCGGCAATGCCTTCGTTGTTCGCCTGAACATCAACGGCGAGTGGAAGGGCGTGAAGATCGGCACCCTCAGCACGACGCCGGAAGGCATGGTCAACGCGATCAACAAGGCGCGGCTGGGCGTGTCGGCGCAGCTGGTCAATACCAATGACGGCACCACGACGCCGTACCAGATCGTGATCACCGGGCCGACCGGCAAGAAGAATGCGTTCACGATGGCCACCGATGACGGCACCGGCCTTGCGGAGCAGCAGACCGTCACGTTCAAGAAGGCCATCACGAGCGGCACGATCACCGTGGGGGGGCTGTCCGTCGCGGTGACGGCCGGCGATTCCAAAGAGAAGGTGGCCGAGAAGGTCAAGGCTGCGCTGGATGCGGACGCCAAGGCCAGGAACGATGCCAGCCGCATCTATACCGACAATGGCGACGGCACGCTGACCGTGACATTCGGCGAGACCGAAGGCGACGCCGCGCCGCTGAAGGTGGCCGACGACGCCAAGGCGCCGACCGGCGTTGCCCCGACGGTGGCCACCGCGCGCGAGTTCAAGGCCGGCAATCCGCTGACGGCGACCGGGATCGCGAAGCAGCAGTCGTTCACGTTCGGCGACGCCACTGCCGTCGATACCGTCAGCTTCGACGGCGTGTCGATCGACGTGGCAGACGGCGAGGCCGGCTCGTCCATCGCGACCCGGATGAAAGATGCGCTGGTGGCCGCCAACCCGGTCCCGGGCCGCACCTACGCGATCGAGGGCGGCAAGCTGGTGGTGAGCTATGCGCTGTCGGAGGCCGATGGCAGCGCCACCGTGGCTTCGACCGGCGGCGCCGTCACGGTGACTGCCGCGACGCCGCAAAGTTACGTCGCCCCCAATTCGCCGGTCACGATCGACTTCTCGACCAAGCTCCAGACGTCGGCCGATGCGAAGCTGATGGTTGACGGCATCACGATCTACCGCGACAGCAACACCGTGTCCGACGCGCTCAACGGCGTGACCCTGAACCTGCTGGACAAGACGGCGAGCGGATCGCCGGCGGTGATCACGATCAGCCGCGACACCAGCCCGCTGAAGGAAAAGCTGAAGGCGCTGGTCGAGTCGTTCAACAACACGATGGCCGACTTCGCGATCCTGAGCGGCCCGAAGAACAAGGAAGACGAGACCGATGTCTACAGCGGGTCGCTGCAGAACGATTCGACGGTGCAGCTGGTCAAGTCGCAGATCCGCAGCCTGTTCCTGACCGATTCCTCGACGCCGGGCACGAGCGTGAAGGCGCTGCGCGACCTCGGCGTGTCGCTGAAGAAGGATGGCACGCTGGAATTCGTCGAGGCGACCTTCGACTCGGCCGTCAAGGACAATTTCGAGGATGTGGTGACCATGTTCACCGCGAACTCGGAATCCAAGAGCCTGTTCACGACGCTGCCGCAGGGCCTGGCCGGCGATGCCGTCAAGCGCCTGACCGACATGGCCAAGGCGACCGGCTTCATCCAGTCCCAGTCCTCGAGCGCGAAAAAGGACGTCGACCGTTACAAGGCCCAGCTCGAGGCCCTCGATGACCGCATGTCCAAGATGCTGGAGCGTTACACCAAGACCTTCGCCACCCTCGACAGCTTCGTCGGCTCGGCCAACAGCATGAAGGCAAGCCTGAAGTCCACCTTCGATGCGATGAACAAGAGCAGCAGTTAATTAAGCTTTCGATAATTTTTCGTGCCGCCCGGCGGGCGGTCGCGGAAAATTTTTTCTCCCTGCGGCTAAAGTTTGCCGCCCCCCTTCCGATTCCCCGACTGAAGGAGTCCGACGCACGCGCCGGCTCCGGCTGTATTCATTAATTTTTCGAAAACTCGCCAACGCGCGGTTTTCGCAAAGGGGGAGTCTCATGAGCGATCTGATTCGTACCGTGTCCGGGGGCCACGCGGCATCCGTGCGCGACGACCTGCGCGCGCCTGCATTCTCCGCATCCGCGACGCTGTCCTCGCAGGAAAAAGTGGTCGCGCAAGCGGAGACTCCGGCCAAGCCGAAGTTCGACCCTGAGAAGTTCCAGGCGATGCTCAAAGAGATCATCGACCGGCTGAACCAGCAGATGAAGGACAGCCGGCGCGACCTGGGCTTCTCGGTGGACGACCGTATCAACACCTTCATCGTCACCGTGAGGAACACCAATACCGGTGAAGTGATCCGCCAGATCCCGACCGAAGTCGTGGTCAATATGGCGCACAGCATCGAGGACCTGAAGGGCGTCATTTTCAACGGCAAGTTCTGAAAAATTTCTTTTCAAGTTTTCGAGGATGTTGCCGATTCATGCAGTAACGGAGGGATTTCAAGTTCTTCTGTGAGACTGATGCAAGAACGAGCCGCGCGGTGTTTGACAAGGTATGCGGTGTAGTAGCGGCACAGCCTTTTTTGAAAATTTGATTTTCATTTAGGAGTCATTACCATGTCTGTAATTAACACGAACGTTAAGTCGTTGATCGCGCAGGATTCGATGGTCAAGAACGACCGCGCCCTGTCGACCTCGATGCAGCGCCTGTCCACCGGCAGCCGCATCAACAGCGCCAAGGATGACGCCGCCGGCCTGTCCATCAGCACTCGTATGGATGCACAGATCCGCGGCCTCTCGATGGCCATCCGCAACGCCAACGACGGCATCTCGCTGATGCAGACCGCCGAAGGCGCGATGGACGAAGTCACCAACATGCTGCAGCGCATGCGCGAACTGGCCGTGCAGTCGGTCAACGGCGTGAACAACCAGCAGGACCGCGTCGCGCTGAACGACGAAGTGGTGCAGCTGAAGAAGGAAATCGACCGCATCGCGAAGACGACGCAGTTCAACAACATCAACCTGCTCGACGGCTCGTTCCAGGACAAGACCCTGCAGATCGGCGACAAGGCCAACCAGATCATGAAGGTCGAGATCGGCTCGGTCGCGACCAAGGATCTGGGCATGGGCAATTCCGGCGCGACCGCGAACGTGCTCATCGGCGGCCGTCTCGGCTTCACCAACAACGAGCAGGACATCAGCTCGATGTTCTCGACCGCGACCTCGCTCAGCCTGGTCATCAACGGCGTGGTCGTCGACAAGATCACCTCGGACACGGCCGGCTACAACTCGGGCACCAGCTCGGGCGGCAGCGCGCTGGACATCAATGACGTGATCACCGCGATCAACCGCAGCAATGCGGGCGTCACCGCGAGCGCGTTCAACGAAGTGGTCGCGAAGAACAAGGGCACCGGCGTGCTGTCGGCCAATGCGTTCACCATCACGGTCAACGTGCTGGATTCGGGCTCGGCGGTCACCTACAAGATCGGCGAAACGACCAGCATGCAAGACCTGGTCGACAAGATCAACCAGCAGGGCGGACCGGCCTACGTGCAGGCGAAACTGAACGACGAAGGCAAGCTGGTGCTGTTCAACAACACCGGCGCGACGATCTCGGTCTCCGACGCCACCGCTACCGACGGCACCCATTTCGATGGCCGCAGCGGCTTCGCCGACGGTACCGAGAGCACGGTCTCGACCTACAAGGGCATGCTGAAGCTGGAGTCGACCAACGGCCGCCCGATCTCGATCGGCACGACCGCGGCGAGCGTCGGTGTGTACCGCTCGGCAGAAGCGACGGCGCTGGCATCGCTGGGCCTGGTGCGCACGCAGGGCTTCCGTACCCAGGACGGCAACGAGACCATCACCGATGCGTACACGGTGGTCGGCGCCAACGTCACCGCCGCCGGTTCGGCGACTTCGTGGGCGAAGGGCGAGATCACGATCAATGGCGTCGAGATCTGGCGCTCGGGCCAGTCGACCGACAGCATGGCGAAGAAGGTCGACCTGATCAACAGCTTCGCGAACGAGACCAACGTGTGGGCCGACGTCTGGTCGGATGAGGACGGTGCACGAGTCATCCGCCTGAATTCGATCAACGATACGCCGATCTCGATCGACCTTGGCGACGAGGCCTCGTCGGATCACCCGGGACTGGGCGGCTTCACGTCGCACGGCCTGCGCGAGATGAACGTGGGCGCGGCCGACTACGACACGAACAAGCCGACGTATGGCGCGACCCTGGGCGGCAGTTCGACCCTGGCCGGCACCAACGTGCTGTCCGAGGAAGCGGCGACCAGCGCCATCAAGACGATCGACAACGCGCTGGAGAAGGTGTCGGCCAACCGTTCGAAGCTGGGCGCGTTCCAGAACCGCCTGATCAGCACGGTCAACAACCTCGACAACATCGTCACCAACACGTCGCAGTCGCAGAGCCGCATCAAGGATACGGACTACTCGACCGAAACGACGGCGCTGGCGAAGGCCCAGATCATCCAGCAGGCAGCTACGGCGATGCTGGCCCAGGCCAACCAGTCCTCGCAATCGGTGCTGTCGCTGCTCAAGTAAGCGACGCTCCGGCAGCAATCAGACCGCAGGGGGAAACCCCTGCGGTTTTTTTTATGACGTTTTGATTGGTATAAATATTGCTGTTTGTTGCCTGTCTTCACGAATATCCGACAGGTATCATGAGCTCAAAAAGACAACACCAGCCCGGCTATGCGCTGGCGCAGGCCCGCAAGGCCAAGGCACGCGGCGACTGGCAGGCAGCCAGGTCGCTGTTCGAAAAGATTTACCAGACTGACAAGAAGAACATCGAAGTCCTGTCCAGCCTCACGCTGCTGAACATGGACATGTCGAACCTTGTCGACGCCTACGCGTATGCGCGCTTGCTCGACGAGGCGATGCCCGGCGACCTGAACGTCGGCCTGATGACGTCCGTGATCCTGATGCGGCTCGGCAAGCTGCGCGACTCGCGCGAGATGCTGCTGAAGCTGCGCGAATCCTTCCCGAACCGGGTCGAAGTGCTGCACAACCTGCACTCGGTCGAGACGCAGGCCAAGCAGCACCAGCAGGCCGCGCAATATGCGATGGCTGCCATCGAGCTGAACCCGACCGACCCGAATGCGTACAACAACCTCGGCGCGTCGATGAGCGCGCTCGGCCTGAAGAACCAGGCCAAGGCCGCGTTCGAGGTGGTGGTCGCGCTGCAGCCGGGGCATGGAACGGCGAACGCGAACCTCGCGCTGATCCTCGCCGGCGAGAACAAGATCAATGAAGCGATCGTGCTGCTGGAGCGCGTGCTGAAGGCCGCCGAGGCCAAGCGCGACGAGGGCAACATCCAGGCGCTGCGCCACAACCTCGGATTCCAGTACCTGAAGGCCGGCCGTCTCGAGGAGGGCTGGCGCTTTTCCGAAGCCGGCTTCAGCTCGCACATCGACCAGAACCGCGGCCGCCGTCCGCAGCGCAGTTTCAAGAAGCCGCGCTGGAAAGGCGAGCCGCTCAACGGCAGGACCCTGATGGTCTGGCGCGAGCAGGGGCTGGGTGACGAGATCCTGTTCAGCACCTGCCTGAAGGAGCTCGAGGGAATCGATGGCAAGGTGATCGTCGAATGCGAGACGCGGCTGATCAAGACGCTGCAGCGCTCTTTCCCGGATTTCCAGTTCAGGGAAGTCGCGTACTACAACTCGCCGGGCCTGCCGGCCTATCATCACGACTACGATGTGCAGATCCCGGTCGGTTCGCTGTGCGGTATCTACCGCAACCGCATCCAGGACTTCGAGCGCTCGGGACCGTTCATCAAGGTCGACCCCGAGCGCGCGCAGGTCTATCGCGAGCGTCTGGCACAAGCGGTCGCCGGGCAGGGGCCGAAGCGCCTGGTCGGCATCTGCTGGCGCAGCGGCGTGATCGAGCCCAGCCGCAACTCGGGCTATACGAACCTGAACGACTGGAAGGATATCTTCGACGTGCCGGGCGTGCAGCTGGTCAACCTGCAATACGGACAGTGCGAGGACGAGATCGTCGCGGCCGAAGAAGCGTTTGGCGTTTCCATCCTGCGCTGGGAAGACCTGAACCTGCAGAAGGACCTGGACAATGTGTTCGCATTGATGTCCTGCCTCGATGAAGTGATCACCGTGGCGACGTCGACCAACACGATGGCAGCGGCCGTCGGCGCGAAAGTGCGGCTGATGTCGACCGGCAAGGGCTGGCCTTTCCTCGGTACGAACCGCTATCCTTTCTTCGCGAACGTGAAGGCGTACATCCCCGCGCTCGACGAGCCCTTCCTCGATGTGCTGCCGCGCGTGGCGGCTGACTTGCGCGAGGCGGTCGGTGCGGAAGCGGCGGAGGCCGTGCTCGACACCGTGGCCTGATCGCGCAGTTCACGTCATCGAAAAAAATCGCCCGGAAGCCCGGGCGATTTTTTTTATCCGGCACGGCTCACGCACGTTTGTCGTCAGCCGAGCAGTTCCCAGCTGAGCGGCGTGCCCTTCGGTATGCCGGCTTTCGCGGTACGGCCGAGCACCGCGTCCCAATGCCTGGGCGCGAGGCCGCTGCCGGGACGGATGCGGCGAATGTTCTCCGCCGTCAGCGCTTCGCCGGCCGCGATGTCGCGCGTGGCGTAGATGGAGCGGCGGCGCAGCCGGCCTTTTTCCTCGGCGGCGGTCGCGCCGTAGCGGATCTCGCCGAGCGACTGCCACGCGCGTTCGGTCTCGGTCACGAGACTGGCCAGTTCGGCCGGCTCCAGCGAGAACGTGGAATCGACGCCGCCGTCGGCGCGATCCAGCGTGAAATGCTTTTCTATCACGGTCGCGCCGAGCGCGACCGCGGCGACCGACACGCCGACGCCCATCGTATGGTCCGACAGGCCGACCTCGCAGCCGAACAGCTCGCGCATGTGCGCAATGGTGCGTATGTTCGTGTTCGCCGGCGACGCCGGATACGTGCTGGTGCACTTCAGCAGGATCAATTGCGTGCAGCCGTGGCTGCGCGCGGTGTCGACCGCATCCGCGATCTCGCCGATGGTGGCCATGCCGGTCGAGATGATCACCGGCTTGCCGGTCTGCGCAACGCGGCGGATCAGCGGCAGGTCCACGCATTCGAACGATGCGATCTTGTATGCGGGCACGTCCAGCGTCTCGAGGAAATCGACCGCGCTCTCGTCGAACGGCGAGCTGAAGCAGGCGATGCCGCGCTCGCGCGCGCGCTGCATGATGGGCTTGTGCCATTCCCACGGTGTGCTGGCCTCGGCGTACAGCGAATACAGGCTGCGGCCTGCCCACAGCGAGCCGGGCGCGGCCTGAAACTCGCTGCCGCCGGCGTCCAGCGTCATGGTGTCGGCGGTGAAGGTCTGCAGCTTGATCGCGTGCGCGCCGGCATCGGCCGCCGCATCGACGAGCGCGAGCGCACGCTCGAGCGACTGGTTATGGTTGCCCGACATCTCGGCAATGATGTAGGGACGGTGTGACGCGCCTATCGGCTGCCCTGCGATGTTCAACATGTCGACGTCCTCTGCCTACTGCATGTGCCGGCCTGCGACGGCCGGCGACTCGAATTCGATGGCGATGCGCCGCGCCGCGTCGCGCGAGCGGGCACAGGCCTCGTCACGCGTCGCGCCCACCGCGAGCACGGCGCCGAAGCGTGCGCCCGAGTGCGACAGCGACGGCATCTTCTGTCCCGGCGCGAGGTGCATGCGCGCCAGCTTCACGCCGGGCACGTCAAATGCGGCGGCTACCGGGCCGACCTTTCGCACCACAGCGTCGGAGGCCGGGAAGTCGCGCTCGGTCAGGAACAGCACTGACAGCGCCGGGCTGGCCGGATGGACGGTGCAGGCCGACAGCGGCGACGGATGGCCCATCGCGGTCAGGATGCTGAACTCGATCATGTCGATGCCGCTCGCGTGCAGCGCGACTTCGTACATATGTCCGCCCGGGATGCGCACCGCGATCTCGAGCACCTTCGGCCCGTCGCTGGTGTGCAGCACCTGCGGGTAGGCGATGCCATCAGTCAGGCCGACTGCGCGGATCGCCTTTTCGGACGCATCCATGATCGCCTGCCGTTCGCGCTCGTCCAGCGGCGGCGGCGACACATGCTCGATCGCGATGCCGAAGTGCGGCGCCGGCGCGGTGACGCGCTCGGACAGCGACAGGAAACGGATCTGGCCATGCTCGACGGCCGCCGTGACATTGATCTCGGGACCGGCGTAAAACTTTTCGATGATGGCTCGGTCGTCGCCGGCAAAACGGAATGCATCGTCGACCGCGCGCTGCAGGGCCGCGAAATCATGGACCAGCGTGGTGCCGCGCTGTCCCGAGCTGTCGCTGGGCTTGAGCACGACCGGAAAGCCGTGACGGTCGATGAACGCGAAGGCCTGCTCGAGGTCCTGTACCGGCTCGCTCTCGGTGGTCGGCACGCCGAACTGTGCGAAGCGCTCGCGCATCGTGTTCTTGTTGGTCGCTGCCAGCGCGGTGGCCTCGGAATAGCCGGGCAGGCCCAGCGCAGCGGCCACATGCGCCACCACTGGTACGGCGGTTTCCGAGCCTATCGTCATCACGCCGGCCACGGCCAGCTCGCGCGCGACGGCCAGGTTGCCGGCCTGGTCGGCGGTGCTGACCACGCGTGCGGCGTCGGCCAGCGCCATGCCGGGCGCGTCCGGGTTCATGTCGGTCACCGCGACGCGGTAGCCCATGGACTGCGCCTTGCGGATCGCCGGCACCTGTTCGTGGCCGGCGCCGATGATGAGCAGCGTGGACGGGTTCATGCGAGCACTTCCGGCTGGTACGCGAGAATGCGCTCGCCGTCGAACATCGGCACGGCCGAAGAGATGTCCTTGCGCGAGCAATGGATGATGTCATCTGCCTGTCCGAGCTGCACGAGGTTCGCGCCGCTCTCGCTGTCGAGGAAATCGCGTTCGAGGTTGTCGCTGTAATAGGGTTCGAGCGTGCCGCGCGCGGTCGCGTTGCCGATGGCCTGCATGATCTCGGTCACTGCCGCGCGGTCTTCGATGGCGGGAAGGTTGTTGCGGCCGGCCGCGACCAGCGAGATCCCGCTGCCGCGCTGCGTCGCCAGCTCGACCGCCGCCTGCGCGACCGCCGTGCAGTTGTTCATGCCGCCGACCAGCACCACGCTGCCTGCGCCATGCGCGGCGCGGATGCACTCAGTGCCGTTGGTGGTGGAGATGACGACCGACTTGCCTTCGATGGCCTTGTCCGTCAGCGCCAGCGGGCTGTTGTCGAAGTTCGCGCCGGGCAGCTTCGCGCCGCCGCGCTCGCCGATGGTGACTTCGCCGCGCAACTCGGTCGCGCTGACCACCGGAATGACTTCACGCGCGCCGAGCTCGACGCAGCGGGTGATGGTGGCGCTGGCGCGGATCGCGTCGACCACGACCACCACGTCGCCGCGCTGCTGCGCGCGCCACGCGCCGGCCACGCCAAGCTCGAGGAACACGCGGCGGCTGCCGCGGCAATGGTCGCGGAAGGTGTCGCCGCGCAGGCCGTAACGCATCGATTCGAGGGAGAGCACATCCTGCGGCGCGACGTTGCCGATGGAAACGCCCGGCCCGAGCTGCTGCAGCAGCCAGGCCTGCTGGTCCTTCTCCGGCGCTTCCCAGATCAGCGCATCGGGATCGACGCTCTGGAACAGCTCATACGCGAGCGCCGCGTTGACGTCGCCTGCGCCGCGGAAGATGCCGACGGTGCCGGACTCGCGCGCCTCGATGATGACTTTCTGCGCGCCGGCGGCGAGGTCTTCGTGGACTTCGCGGATGCGGCGGGCGTCGCTGATCGCGTGGTCTTCCTGCACCAGCTTCTTGCCGACTTCGGAGGTCACGTAGAAGCCGAGGTCGACCGCCTGTTTCAGGATGCCGAGCTTTTGCTGGCGCGTCATCGTCGGGTGGATGCCGTCCGACACCTCGATCGCATCGAAGCCGGTCGCCTTCAGCAGGCGCAGCGTGGTCGGTATGTCGGAACGCTCGAACGCGGACTCGAGGAAGGTGCCGCCGGGGCAGACGCGGATGTCGGCCGCCTTCAGCAGTGCGATCTTCTCGCGCAGCACGTCCTCCGGATACAGCGTGCACGATCCCCAGCCAAGCTTGACGACATCGATGTAGTGGCCGGCGGTCTCGATCAGGTCGCGCGTGGCGGACAGGCCGAGATGCTTGTCGAGCACCATCGTCAGGCCCGTCGTACGCGGCTTGCCTTGGCGGCGGCGAAGGTCGAGCTGGTCGAAAATGGCGTTCATCGCGATTCTCCCTGTGGGTTCGGTTCGGATTGCAACTGGTAATAGCCCGTGACCTGGCGGCCGATGCCG